>Ga0182024_10007929_pt1 | contig 22679 bp, 18 predicted proteins | sample P32metaG_FD_120480 | JGI IMG/M metagenome (GOLD analysis project Ga0182024, IMG submission 120480) | Permafrost microbial communities from Stordalen Mire, Sweden - P3-2 metaG (Illumina Assembly) | ecosystem: Environmental > Terrestrial > Soil > Wetlands > Permafrost | place: Sweden: Stordalen... | reverse complement strand
TCTCGGGACGGCGCCGTCAACGTTTGCAACGTTCGCACCGTACGGAAGCGATACGTCCGGCGTTAGTCTCGCCGCCGGATTCGTCGACTTCTTGACCGGACGCAACAGCATCGTGACCGCGCCCGGAACCGGCGCGCAGGTCAGGGTGTTTTCGTACTCGCTGATGACGCCGATCGGTGCTCCGCCGGCCTGGCCGAACAATCCGGGCAACGCGCATATGGATGCGTCGTTTACGCCGTTTGGCGCAAGCTATCGCGGTCCGATCTCGATCGCCACCGGGTGGCTGGCCGGTTCGTACGGCGGCGCCGAAGCAATCGCCGCCGGTCAACTCTCCGGCGCGGGAACCGTGAAGGTGTTTTCGACCGGAACGGCGCTTCAGGGCAATCCGGCGATGTACTTGCGCAGCGCGATGATGCACGAAATGGCCTCCAACTTCAGCGAGATCGCATCGTTCGAGCCGTTCGCCGGCGCGTCAGGTGTTCGCGTCGCGACGACGTCGACCACGATCGGTGCCGATTTGCTCGCGAGCGGCGCTCGCGGCGGCACGGTGCATATCGAGAAGTTCCGGCTCGTGCGCTCCAACCCACAAGCGCACGCTCTCACCGCGACGCGCGTTCACGCGATCTCGTCAGGAATGGGAACCGCTCCGGCGGTCCTCGGCGGCGACTAGGTTCCCTGACAGCGTGGCGGACGACGTTGCGACCTTGCTGCTCTGCGCGCGAGTGCGCCCCGAGTGTGTTGACGAGTTCCGGCAGTGGCACGTGCGGTGGCAGACGGCCGTCTTAGCGTCGCCGGGTGCGCTCAGCTTCGAGTTCTGGCCGCCGGCACCGCCGGATCAAGAAGAAGCCGTCGCTCTGTCGCGCTTCGAGAACGAAGAAGCCTTGCGAACCTGGCGCCGCAGCGACACCAACCGGCACCTAGTCGCCGAAGCGGCCTCGTTTGCCGAAGGCGGCATCGTGATGCAGCTGGTCGGTCAAGCGGCCGTCGCGTATTACGTGCAGCACGGCGTGACGTTCGTCGTCGTGACCGACATCAAGCCTGGCAAAGAAAAAGAGTATCGCGCCTGGGCCGACAAAATTCAAAAGGTTCAGGAAACGTTCCCCGGTTACGTCGGGTCGTTCGTCCAGCCGCCCCAGCACAGGGAGACTGGCTGGACGACCGTACTCCGATTCGATAACGCGCAGCACCTAAGCGCATGGCAAAACTCGCCGCAGCGCGCGGCGTTGATCGAGGAAGCGTCGCCGTTGGTCGAGCGGTTCAATGCACAACGCGTCGACACGTCGTTTCCGGGCTGGGTTCCCAACGATCCGGCCACCGGCAAACCGCCGAATATTTGGAAGACGGCGTGCCTCGTCTTGCTCACATTGTTTCCGGTCGTAATGCTCGAACTCAAATTTCTCAATCCGCACCTTCGCGGGCTCCCGCCGGCGCTCGCGACCTTCACCGGCAATGCCGTAAGCGTCTTGCTGACAACGTGGCCGCTCATGCCGCTAGCGATTCGCTTTTTCCGGCCTTGGCTGTTCCCGGAGGGCCAACCGCGCGCGCTCGTGCTCGCGATGCCGTTCGTGCTGCTGGGCTGCTACGCGCTCGAGATCGCCGTTCTGTGGCGGCTGCTCTGAGCGTCCTTCGACGGAGCCTGTCCTGAGCGAAGTCGAAGGGCTCAGGATGACAGCGTAAGTTTTGAGAAGATTCGATCCTCGCTGAACGGCAGGGCCGTAAAACGCACACCGGTCGCCGCCTTGAGCGCGTTACCGATCGCCGGGGCAACCGGGTTGATCGTATTTTCCGCGATCGATTTCGAACCGAGCGGCCCGATCGCGTCGAACGTATCGGCGAAGAAGACTTCGGTAATTGGAGCATCGGCAAACGCTGGAATCCGGTAGTTTCGCAGCGTTGGATTGATCACTGCACCGGCATCGTCATACACCATTTTCTCTTGAAGGGCCCAGCCGATGCCTTGCACGACGCCGCCGATGACTTGCCCGCGCAATTGATTCGGGTTCATGACCACGCCCGCGTCGACGGCTTCGACGCTGAACAGAATTCGAATCTCGCCGGTCACTCGGTGCACCGCCAGGCGTACGCCGTACGCCATGAATGCCACGGTGCGCGGCGATCCGTACGCTTTGCGAAAGCAGGCGAGTTCCTCGCCTTGCGCTCGCGCGGCGGAGTAAAGCTCGGTCAGGAAAACGCGCCGGTCGCCACAGAGAACCGCGTCGTCTTCGAGCCGGCATTGCTCGACCTGCGCCCCGGTCGTTCGGGCAGCGAAAGCAAGCATTTTCGCGCGCAGGGCGACGGCAGCGTTTTCCACCGCTTTCGTGGGCACCATCATGCCAACGCTGGCGAACGTGCCGCTGTCGTAGGGCGTCTTATCGGTATCGGCGTTGAGGAACGTCACGCGCGCCGTCGGGCAGCCCATGACTTGCGCGACTACCTGCTGCTGAGCGGTAACGAGACCGTTCCCGATCTCGACCGAACCGACCGTAAAGTGGTAGCCGGCGTCCGGCAGCAGCGCCACTTCAGAACCGGAGCGCTGCTCGGTTGGCGGTACGCAATCGAGCATCGATAAGGCGGCGCCGCTGCCTTCGAGCCAATCCTCGCCTTCGGGTTTGGGGAGACCGCGGCCGCTCGCCAGTGCTTTTTCGACGGCATCGACGCATTGATCCAAGCCGTAACTGCCCATCGTTAGATCCGAGGCACCTTCCAAAACCGATTCCATCTTGTCGTCCGGTCCGATCATATTTTTCCGGCGCATTTCGAGCGGGTCGACGTTGAGGAGCGCGGCGAGCTCGTCGAGCGCGGATTCGACGGCAAACGTCGGTTGGCCGGTGCCGTAACCGCGGAAGCCGCCGCCGCACTGGAGATTGGTGTAGACTGCGTACCCGTCGCCTTTTTTGTTCGGGCACCTATAGATGGCCCACGGGCCGGACATGCCGTTCGCGAGCGTCTCGCCGCCGTGATTGCCGTACGCTCCGGTGTTGGAAACGATGCGAAACTGCATTGCGGTGAGCGTCCCGTCTTTTTTTGCACCGAGTTTGACGTGCGTCTTCATCGGATGGCGGGTCGTCGCACCGGTGAACTGCTCCTCGCGCGTGAATTCCCACTTTACCGGACGCCCGGTCTTGATCGTCGCGAGGAGCGGTAGATCTTCGCTCATCATGTCTTGCTTGCCGCCGAAACCGCCGCCGACGCGCTCGGTGAAGACGTGCAGATCCGCCGGGAGGATACCGAAGAGATAGCAGAGCTTGCCCTTAACGATGAACGGACCTTGTACGCTGGTGCGCACGTGCAGTCGGCCATCATCGCCGCGCCACGTAATCGACTGCATCGTTTCGAGATGAACGTGCTGCTGACGCGATGCGTCGTAGGTTTCCTCAAAGATCGCGTCGGCCGCAGCGAACCCTTCGGCAACGTTGCCGACCTCACCGTGAAGCTCGAGAAAAACGTTCTTGTTAGGGTGAAGGATGCGAGAATCGCCACCCTTGTCGTGCAGCACCGGAGCCCCCGGCTCCATCGCTTCTGCGGGGTCGAAAACGGCCGGAAGGATCTCGTACTCCACCTTCAGACGCCGGCAACCTTCTTCGGCGGCGGCTTCAGTTTCGGCGACGACGGCGGCGATGCGCTGACCGACGAAGCGCGCGACGTTGTCGAGCATGTAGGTATCGTCTGGGTCGACGCGATTGTCTTCGTGGATAGCCGTGCTGTAGAGACGGCGCGGAACGTCTTCCCAGGTAAACACCTCCACGACACCCCGTACGGCCATCGCTTCCGAGCGATCGATCGACAGAATTTTCGCGTGCGCGTGCGGCGAGCGCAACACTTTCAGATGCAGGAGGCCATCCATAGACGGTATGTCGCTCGTGTAACGCGCGTGTCCGGTAACGATGCCTTCGGCAAACGGATTCGGCATGCTGGCGCCGCAGGAGTTTCCGGCGGCATCCGGCGCGACGTTCTTGACGCCGGCAAACGCGTCGCGAATCGACCCGTAGCCCGTACAGCGACAGAGATTTCCTTTGAGCGCTCGTGGAAGATCCCGTTTCTGCTCGTCGCTGAGCGCTGCGGCCGTCATAATCATTCCGGCTGCACAGTAGCCGCACTGGAAGCTCTGAGCGTCGAGGAAGGCCTGCTGCATCGGGTGCAGCTCGCCGTTCTTGGCCAACCCCTCGATCGTCGTGATCTCTTTGCCTTCGGCTCGAAATGCCGGATAGAGACAGCTGTGCACGGGCTTTTCGTCGACCCATACCGTGCACGCGCCGCAATCGCCGCCGTCGCAGCCTTTTTTTACACCGTACCAGCCGAGGTCCCGAAGAAAAACCCGGAGGCACTCGCCCGGTGCCGGCGTCGCTGCAAAGCTCTTACCGTTAACCTGAAGCTTCACGCGTCCAACTCCCGCCGAATCTGTTCCGCGTAGTAATACGTTAGATGCCGACGATGCACCGGCGAGCCGTGAACGTCGTCGAGATAGAGGGAATCCGGGACTGCCGCATCGATCGCATTGCGAAGTTGCTCGGAGGAGGGGGTGCCGTCGAAGGCGAGTTGTGCGGGTTTGACCGTTGCGGCCGTAATCGTGAGCATTAGGCCGCCATCCGGCTTACCGCGAGTACCGATGAGCAAGACCGACGAGCGCCCAAGATGCGTGAGTTCGGAACGACGGAATGCAAACGACTTCGCTAACGCCGCCGCCGGAAGGTGGATGCTGCGCAGCAATTCGCCAGGTTGTAAGATATTCGTGTGATTTCCGGTGACGAAGTCGGCGGCGCGTACCTCGCGCGGCGGTCCGTCGCGCGGCAAGAGCGTATAGGTGCCTTCGAGCGCCACCGTAAGTGAGATCATCGGACCCGCCGGCAGCGACATCACGATGTTTCCACCGATCGTCGCCTCGTTCCAAATCTTGAACGACGACAAGAAGGCCCGGCAGCATTCACCAATGAGCGAGCCCGCGCTCCATTCGGGAAACGGTTGGAACGCGTAGAGCTGCGCGATCTTACAGGTTGCGGCGAGTTCGATGCCGTCTTTCCCAGCCGCAATTGCTTGCCAACCGAGAGTTTCCAAATCGATCAGGGTATCGGTGTGGATTTGAGGCTCGGAGAACAGCCACGTTCCCCCTGCAAGCCATGCGTATCCGTCTCGCCAGTGACGGATTTCGTCGGCCGACCTTGGTTGTTTGATCTCGGTTATCGTGTTGAGGTTCATCGGACCCTTATCGAGCACGCGTCAAAGCCGCGTCATACAGCTGCCACCCATATTCTTCGACACGGGATAGTTATTTCCCAGGCCGATCGTGGTGGTCGTGCGAGGCTTATCAGCGCGTCGCTCGAACCACGCGTCAGTGTATTATCGAATTGGTTCGGCGGTTTGCGTGGTTGCGCTCGGCACGCTCATTCTGATATCGGCTTCCGCGGGCGCAAGCGCACCGGACGCGGCTGCGGCAGTCCTTCATCAAGAGACCCGTTGGCTTAACGCCATCGTCGACGGCGATGCCAAGATAGTCGCCTCGATCCTCAGTCCAAATTTCACGCACGTTACGTCTCGGGGCGTGCTACTCCATCGTGCCCAAGAGCTCGCGGCTCTTAAGAAGGAGACGTTTACGATGAATGCTTCCGAGCAAACCGTCGATTTTGCGGGCGACGCGGCAGTCGTGCACGGGCTGAACACGCTCGTGCAATCGGGGAAAACTTTAGCGCGCGAGCGATACACCGATGTATACGTCAAAGAGAACGGCACGTGGATGGCATTGTCTGCACAGGAAACCCAGATCGCCCCATGACACTATGGCGGGGCGTGCGCGACAACGCTGGCACCGCTGACTCCCCGGATGCGGCCATTTGGCGTCGCAGGAATCAATCAAAATCGCGACGGTGGGCTCGCCCGCGGATCGTCGGCAATGTTCGCATATTCGAGGCCGAGCGGTCCGATCGCGGTAACTTGCGTGACGTACTCGCCTGACTTAGCCCAGTGGAAATGCCACGTATCTCCAGGAAGCACAAGCACGGCGCCGGGTGGATACCCGGTCACGGCGTCACCGTCAAATTTATCGCCAAACCCGATATAAAAGACGCCGGATATAACGGTGTAGATGCGATCTTCGGGGTGCTTGTGCGGCATCAGCTTCGCATCAAGCGGCGCCTTTACCCGAATCGCGTACGGCCCCGGCTCCGTTGGGTGGCCTACGACAGCGGCTAAGAGTACGCCCGGAGGAAATGCCGGAAAGGGACGCCAGTCGATTTGCTCCGGAAGAATTGCCTTGAATCGGTCTTCGCCCGGTTGGTGTGTTCGCGTCATCGTGATACCTTCTCCTTAGTCGAGCTGCTCGGCTTTTCCGCGTCCAGTAGACACTGGGTCGGTCAAAGGATGGAAATGGCGGCCCTGACGGAGCGTATCGTGTCAGAGCATCTTTGAATAATCTGGGACGCTTGGTTTACCAAGGGGAAAGGCCGGAGCTTTCCTGCAGCCGCCTGTGCGTCGCATGACGGAAGGCCCGGGTCTTCCGGCTAACCTCCATGCAAAGACCGTGGACCTCTGAGTGACTGAAGACGTTCCAACCGTATTTGTCGTTCTGGCTGCCGGTGAATCCCGGCGCATGGGATTCGACAAGATTGTAAGACCGCTTGGGCTACGTTCTCCCCTCGCGCGTGTTGCCGCAGCGCTTGGGCCGCGTCGCGCCTTGATCGTAGTTCCTCCAAATTTGTCCGAGGAAGCGGCGCGTATTGCTCCTGCCGCGAGCATAGTCATCAACCGCGAGCGGGCCTGCGGAATGGCGCATTCGTTGCATCTTGCGCTGTCCCTGATCGAGCGCGAAAGCCCGTTTGGCGTGCTGCTCGGGGACATGCCGAGCATGACCGAAGCGACGATCGACCGGACCGAGGCCATGCTCTGTGGCGACGTCGACGTAGCCTTTCCCGTCGACTTGGCTGGAACGGCGGGCCATCCGGTACTTTTTTCGGCGCGCGCGCGACCGATCGTGGAAGCCTTGCCCGACGGCGACACGCTGCACAGCGCGCGTGACGATGCATCGTTGCGCCGCGCGACCTGGTGCTGCAGTGACCGCTCGGCCTTTTTCGATCTCGACGTACCCGAAGACTGGAAGGCATTCAGCGATGCGTGAGATCTACGGCGAGATTGCCAAACGCTTGCGGGCCGGATTTCCGTGCGCGGTCGCGACGCTCGTAGCGGCGCGACAAGCCGCTCCCGCACCAATTGGTACGTCTTTGCTCGTCGACGCGGACGGCTCGTTCCTCGGAAACATCGGCGCGGGCTGTCACGAAGCAGAGCTGGTCGAAAGCGCGCGCGCGGCACTCCGCGATGGCACTCCACGAACGATCGACTTCGATCTGACCGACGAGCTACTCGACGGATCGTCCTGCGGCGCTTCGCTGGCGGTCGCGATTTGGGTTCCGGATCCGGATTTCGCCGTCGTTGCCGATCGCATCGTGGACGGGGAGGATGCTGTGGACTTTTTCTGCGGATCGCACGTTGTCAGAATCGAGCGCAAACGCCGGCTCGTCGTGGTGGGCGCGACCGATCTTGCAGCGAACCTGGCCCGCTTGGCAAGCGCTGCCGATTTCTGGGTCACTGTCGTCGACCCACGTCCGGAGTTTGCGACGCACAGGCGTCACGCGGACGCGCAAGGCGTAATCGTGGCGTGGCCCAGCGATGTGCTGCCGGCGCTGCTGGCGGATGCAGCGGCAATCGTCGTCGTCGCGCACGATGCGAAGATCGATCTGCCCGCACTGCGATACGCGCTCCAATCCAAGGTTGCGTACGTCGGCGTCCTTGGAAGTCGGCGATCGCAATCGGCGCGCGGTAAGTCGCTGCGCGAGCTCGGCTATAGTGCCGCCGAGCTGGCCCGCATCCACGGTCCTGCCGGTCTGGATGTAGGCGCGGCTTCGAACGCCCAGGTTGCCTGCTCGATCGTTGCGGAGATACTGAGCGTTCTCAACGATCGCAGCGCGGCGCCGCTGCGATCGTTGGACGGGCCGATCCACGCCGCAAGAGCAACTACATCTACGCCAGCCCCTCGCTGAACGGTAGCCGGCGCACGCGCTTCCCCGTCAGCGCGAAGATCGCGTTCCCTACTGCAGGCGCAATCGGTGGCGTGCAAATCTCTCCGATTCCGGTGGGCTTCTCGTTGCTTGGTACGACGTGCACGTCAATGGAAGGCGCGTCCGCCATCCGCAGCACCGTATAATCGTAGAAGTTGTTTTGCTGGCACCGGCCATTCGCAATCGTGATCTTTCCAGTTAATGCCGCAGAGAGGCCGTAGTTCGTCGCGCCCTGCGCCTGTTGTACGACAATGTCGGGATTAACTACGGTGCCGCAATCGACGACTGCAACGACCCGATGCACCTTGGGCATGTTTCCGGACATCGATACGTCGGCTACCATTGCCCCGTAGCTGCCGCTCCAAATGGTTAGGGCGATTCCCTGAGCCCGTCCCGCTACCGGGCTCCCCCACCCCGCCTTTTCGGCGGCAACGCGTAACGCGTTTGCCGCGCGCGGATTGCACTTAAGCGCCGCCAGTCTGAATTCGAGCGGATCCTTCCGGCAACGTGCGCGAGCTCGTCGACGAACGACTCGGTGACGAACGCATTCCAGTTGGCGTTCGGGGCGCGCCACGAGCCGATGGGAACGCCGCCCTCGTAGTCGATGTAGGTAACCTTGAAGTTCGGTACCCTGTACGGAGCGTCGAGCACTTCCGCCAAATCGAGGGGATCGATCCCATCTTTGAACCCCGACGGCAGCCAGCGACGAAGCCACGACGGCGAGACCACCTGATGTGTCAGGGCAACGAGCGTGCCGTCCGAGACGACTCCCCGCACGGTATTTACGCTCATCGGGCGGTAGCAATCGTGCTGGATGTCGTCTTCGCGAGTCCATGTCACCTTGACCGGCTTCCTGATGGCCTTCGAAACTTCGACTGCCTCCTGAACGTAGTCGACTTCGAGCCGTCTGCCGAAGCCGCCACCGAGATAGGTCGTGTGGATCTTGCACCGCTCGAGTGGCAGCCCAGTTACCTTCGCGGCGATCGCCTGTGCTCGCAACTGAACCTGATTCGGCGCCCAGACCTCACAACTATCGTCCCTTACATGGGGCAACACGTACGTGTGCGTCCTTCCGGTGCTGAGGTCATAGCGGCTAACGACCGAAGTACTGAAGCCAGCCATCCATATCGAGCCGTCGCTGGCACGAGCAATTTTGGTGTAGCGTTGCTGGGAGTCAAAGGTTAACTGAACGATTTGTCCCCACGGCGTGATTCGGTCGAGAGCCTCGCCGTCGACGATAAACAATATTCCGCCGTTTGATTCTGGCGTCAGAGCGTCGGCGCTTCCACGCTTTCGTAGCTGGTACTCCTCAAGTTCGCCGTGACGATTCAGGTGCGCTATGCGCGTATAGATGCCGAGGTATTCAACGAACCACGGAGTGCCGTCCGGCGCGATGACAAGGCCGCCTAACGTCGATTCGGAGAGACGTTGCGCAAAGGCTTGGGCGTAAAAACGCGACATATCCAGTTGGGCGATCGTGAGCACGCCGCTCCTTACGGTAGCATCCTGTGTAAAGCCGCAGCAATTGCCAAAATGAACGACCAGCCGATAGTCGCCAGGTTTAAGGCCCTCTGCGTAAAACCGTCGCCCATCTACGAAGGCCCAGGCGCCACTACCGCTTCGCGAATCCCTCGGGCTCACAAAAACGCGTAGACCAGGGGCCGGCGCAGTGCCCGCTAACGCACCGCTCTGCGACGAGGGTTTCTCAATTTTAGTGGCCTGTTCGGCGATGCCGACCGTCCTACCGATTCCCGGCAGGATCGCGACATTGGCCATCGCCGAGCAGCTCGCTGAATGGTCGGTGACCGCGTAATACCCGCCGCGCAGCGCCACGCGAAACAGCCATGAACCGTTCCTCGAAGCGCCCTTAATCAAAAGAAACGTCGCCGGGCCCTCGATGCCAACAACGGGAGACCGAACTGACGTTTTTTGGCACGGATAAATTACGATCGTTAATGTCGCAGTTTTCGCGTCGGCAGCTGCCGTCTGACGTACACAAAAGCCGATGCAAAGCACAAATACCAGCGTCATTTGCAGGCGCATGACAAGAGAAATATGCTTCCTTTTTATAGAAACCTGCAAGCTCCGGCTGCGCTCTCTGTTAAGCACCCGTTGGATCAGGTACGCGAGAACTTGCCAATCGCTCCGACGCAGCCGCAGGCTCGAACTTTACGCTCTTCGCTATCTGGCGTCCCAGTTTTGTGCATTAACTGGAAAGCCCAACATGTTGCGCGTGAAGCCCGTGACCCGCCTATTGGCGGCGTCGAAGTAGCGCAAGTAATCCAACGGAATTACGGGCACCTGGCGGTACACGATCCGCTGTATTGTCCGGAAATCGGCGGCGCGTCGCCGTTCATCGGCAGTAACGGCCTGATCTTTGAACGCCGAGTCAAGCCGACGATCGCAAAAGCGGGAGATGTTGTTGCCGTCAGGCCCTATTTGACTGCAAGCGAACACGACGCTCTGCTCTGGATCGGCGCCTCCTATCCAGCCTTGGGCGGCTATATTGAAGTGGCCGGTGCGAAGCGGACCGCCGGGGCCATAGAAGCTGCTCGCCGGGAACGATTTGATCGTCGCGCGGATGCCGACTTCCGCCAACTGGCGCTGCACGATCGCGCCGAGCTCACCCGAAAGCCCCGCCTGCGAAACGATCAGCACCTCAAGGGGTGAGCCACCTTTGACACGGCTTCCGAACCGAAATCGCCAGCCGGCCGCATCGAGCTCCGACGCAGCGGCGACGGTGTTTCGGGCTAGCGGCATCAGGCTGTCATCATGCCAAGACAGCACAGGCGGCAAGAATGCTGCTGCCGGTGCGTTCAGCCTGTGAAAGGCCCTCTCGATCATAACGACATCGAGCGCACTGGCAATTGCTCGGCGTACGCGGACATCGTCGGTGGGCGGCGTGGTCGTCTGAAGCGTCAAGTAGTCCGTGCCGTTCACATCGGTTGGAATGATCCGAATCCTCGGGATCGCTGCTGCATCTGGCACTTGAATCGGCGTTACTCGCGCGAGGTCCGCCTCGCCAGTGCGTAGCGCAAGCACAACGCCGCTGAGATCGGGAACCATTCGCAGTTCGATGCGGGCCAGCTTGGGGCGTGGCGAAAAGTACGGGTTTGGTTCGAGAATTATACGGTCCGCACGACGCCATTCCGTTACGCGAAATGGACCGCTTCCGAATGCATGGTCCTCCCACGGCGCCCCCTGCAACGACGTACTGGCGAATGCATGCGCCGGAAGAATGCCGAAGGCAAAGTCCGATTCGGCGAATAGTTCTCGTACGGCCGCGTTCCAAGGCGAGCGCAACCGTACCAGGATCGTATGCGCATCCAAGATCGTCAGCGACGCGATGCGGCGATAAGCATCCCGGCTTAGGACCGGATTCCGCGGATCCATAATGGCGCGGAAGGTAAACGCGACGTCGCGCGAAGTTAATGGTTTCCCGTCGGCAAAGCGAACGTTAGGTCGGAGATGGTAAACGATCTCTCGGCCGTCAATCGAGATGTCACCATTGGCTCGCGATGGCACGCGCGTAACCAAAATTGGCACGAGGCTATTGTCACGTGAAAGACCCACAAGCGTTTCGGCGAAGAGGAGATCGAAGCCGATGGTATCTTGATCGTGCGCCAACAGCGGGTCGAGCGACGACGGTTCTGACCAATCGGCGATGCGCAATTCGTGGGCTTCAGCTTGCCGCCCGCTTCCGGCATGGGAGCACGAGCAACACGCCAACGTCAAAACAATAGGCAAAACATGCGCCGCTCTCAGTAAGATATTCCTACCGCTCACCTCACTTGTTCCACTCAACCACCGGCTGCCGCACCGCGGCAAGCACCTCGCGCACGTCCATCCGAGGGCTTCTTCGCGCAACGTGATGCGCCGTGCCTGTGGGGTCCTCGCTTCGATCGATCATGAGGCAATCTGGTACCACTGCACGAGATCGTTCAAGCCGAACTCCAGGGCTAGCGTTGTTTTTTCGGTGTCCCACCACCCGCGACCGTTTAACGCGCGAAAGCAGAAAAAGGTAACCAAGCAAGGGCACGGAACTTAAGGCGGAAGGAGGAGTGAGAAATGAAATCGAGCGACACAAGGCTGCCCCGACTGCTGACAGCGTCAGCATTTGCCTTACTCTGTTTTTGCGTCGGATATCTGGCGCCGCACCAGCGCGCGGCGTTAGCACAGACACCGCATCCGATGTCAAGCGTATGGGACGACGACGTGCCCGGTGGTGGCCACGCGAATGGAGGGGCGCTCGTCACCAATGCTATGGGCACGCAAACAGCATTGCTTACGGCCAGTAAAAGCGGGTGGGCGTGCGCGCCGAGTAGTCACTGCACGGTAAGTTTCGACTTTCGAACGGCCCTGAAGATAGGCGCCACACCCAAACCCTTCACTTGCCCCAACCTGACGAACTGCTTCTCGTTCACGGGCAGTGGTTTCACCTATATTAAGGAAAACGCGTACACAAGAAAGGCCATTGAAACAGTTAACGACGTGCAAATCGCGGGGATGTTCCAACTGAAAGTTACGAAGTAAGGGCGGCATCTTCGACTTTCATCGTGGCGCCGGCGATCGTCGCACTGGCAAGCTCCGCGTCGGTCAGGCCTGCCCGGATTCGCTCGGTTGCGATCGTATAGGCTAAACCGGTACGCTGCTCGCATTTGATTTCGTCGGCAAGCTTCGATGCGAGACCGCAACATTTTGCAGCCCCGACGAGATCACCCCGAAGTGCGCGGATCGCGCCGAAACCGTAGATCGCCTCAACGATAAAGATCCTGGCTTGCAGGGTGTTGGCCTCGCGGAGCGTTTTGGTATATTCGTCCTCCGCCGTTTCGATTCGTGACGCCGTCAGCGCGGCGGTCGCTATGCCGAGACGCGCTTGGCAAACGCCGTGTGGGTTACGCTCGCTGAGATTCGCCGCAAAAGCTTCGCGGAACGATTGCTCGGCCCCGTCGGCATCGCCTGCGAAGAGTGTGGTCCAAGCGATCTTGACCTTTACCTCGGCCCATACGTCGGGGTAGCGCAGTGACTCCGCGTCAGCGGCGGCTCGTTGCAGCAATGATGTCGCCGATTCAAAATCGTTCTTTTGCCGCGCGATCATGCCTTGGTTCATCAAGCAGACCGTCCTGGTGCGAAAATTCTTCGCCGCATCGAGGTATGGAAACGCCTCGCGATAGAGTTGCTCGGCTTCGTCCAAACGCCCTTGGCGATGAGCGACTTGAGCCAACGCGTGCAGCGCCAAACCGATTCCGGATTTGTCTCCCAGCGCGCGAGAGATCGCCAGGGCGGACTGCGCCGACTCCGTCGAGGCCTCGTAATCGTCTTGCATGGCTGCGAAGCCGGCCGATTGGCCGAGTAACAGCGAGCGAAACCGAGGCGCCAATTGTGGAGTCGCTTCGAGGACTCGGGCGAACCACGTCCTTCCTTCGGTAAACGACCCTCGCGCTCGCCAATACCCTGCAAGGTCGAGCGAAAGCTGTGCTGCCTGGTCTACGTCGTTTCGCGCAGCCCAGTTGAGCGCGGCACGCTCGTTTGCCAACTCGCAATCGATGCGCTCGAAGTACGCCCTCTTGGCGGCTCCATCCGCGCTCGCCGCCGTACTCGCGAGCGAGCTATAGAAGCCGCAATGGCGACGCCGAAAGCCGTCGACCAAAGCGTTGCGAGTAAGCTCCGTCGATCCGAACTCCGCGATCGGTTCCAGCAACCGGTAGCGCGAGCTTGCGCCTTCCGCGAGATGCAGCTGAGCCAGTGACTTGTCGACAAGCGAGCCGGCGTCGTCGTCGACGTCGGCTTCTGCGACGTGTTCGAGCGCCTCGATCGTGCACCCACCCTGAAAGACCGCCAGCGCCATGAAAACTCGCTGTTCGGCCGGCCCAAGCAGTCTGTAGCTCCACTCGATCGCATCGCGAAGCGTCCGATGCCGATCGGCTGCCGTTGGGTCCTTGTTAACGAGATTTGAAACGTTCAGCTTTTCGGCCAGCCGCTGCAACGGCATCGTTGCCAAACGCGATGCGGCGAGCTCGATCGCGAGCGGAATGCCGTCGAGGCGCCGGCAGATTTCGACGACGGCCGCGCAATCGCGGGCCGACAACGAAAGCTCGCCGTCGACGACGGCGCGCGCCCGCTCGAGGAACAAGTACGAGGCGTCGCGAGCCTCGAGCTCGCCGACGGTTTGGGCATCCTGCGGCGTTGAAAGTGGCGCGAGGCGCTCAACGTCTTCGCCGACCAGATGCAGGGGTTCTCGGGCAGTGACGAGGCATCGAACGTTGGGACATTCCGACACGATTCGCTTGACGAGCGCGGCGGTCGGCGCTGAAACCTGCTCCGAGTTGTCGAAGACTAAGAGCAGGCACTTACTGCCAAGATAACGGATAACCGTTGTTTCGAGGGGTTCGTTCGGAAGCTCGGCGATCTCCAAAGCCGACGCGAGCGCATGCGCGACGAGTTCTCCTGCGCTAATTGGGGCGAGCGCGATGAGATAAACTCCATCGGGAAAATCTTGCACGGCGTCGGCGGCCGCTTGCAGGGCGAGTCGCGTCTTGCCGACGCCGCCGGGACCGGCGACCGTGACCACGCGATACTCGCTAAGCTGACGACGCAAATGCGCCAGTTCGCGTTCTCTTCCGATGAAGCTCGAAAGCTGCGACGGCAGATTATTCGGGTGAGCGTCGAGGGAGGCCAGCGCGGGGAAATCGAGTCGCAATCCGCCGGCCACGACTTGAAAGGTCGACTCGGGTTGTTTGAGATCTTTAAGACGATGCGAGCCCAGGTCTCGCAACGTGACGCCATCGGGCGTGACGCCCACAAGGCCGGACGCGGCTGACGACGACAGCAAAATCTGTCCGCCGTGCGCGATCGACATAAGGCGCGCGACGCGATTGACCGTTGGACCAAAATAGTCGCCGTCGTGCTGGACGGCTTTGCCGGTGTGAATGCCGATCCGAATGCGGATCTCTCGGATCTCACGCGGCCAGCTCGCTGCATCCAGCGCCCGCTCTGCATCGATTGCCGCGATTACGGCTGCCGGCGCACTTGCAAACGCGCAGCAGAATTCATCGCCGACGGTCTTGAACACATGACCGCCATGCTTTTCGACGACCTCGCGCAAGAGCAGATCGTGCATCTTGAGGGCGCGGGTCATCGCGCCCGGGTGCAGTTCCCAGGCTCGCGAGCTGCCCTCTATGTCCGTGAACAGAAACGTCACGGCTCCGGTTGGTAGCGGCCGGTAAGCCATCTCGCTTTTGCGAGCCCCCTCGTAGCGCTGGCAGCAGGTTGACCTTGACAGAGGCTTCCTATTCGTTGCCGAATCATTAAAACACTCGACGGCAGCAAGTCAACGGTTTGGTTCAAGGGGGCGAAGTCAAGGACGTCGAGGCGGGTTATCCCATTCGCGACTACGAGAAAGCTCGAGTCAGGCGATGCATACACAGACAATGACCTCGCGTTTCCGAACCCCGACGGACAGCCTTGGACTGCCGACACGTTCTCGGCGCAGTTCGCCAAGCTAACAAAGCCTGTTGGAATGCTGGGTTTTCCTAGGCGACGGCGGTCAACGAGCTCGCTCGTTCGCTCCTGGTTCTGGAGAGGGCCTAAGTTGCGTTAGCAAATGGTAGCAAATGGCGCTGCTAGGGGTACTCCGTTAGCAAGCCTATTTGCGGAAACCGCAGTAAACATCAACGGTTAACGGACATTTGGAGAAGTGGCAGAGTGGTTGAATGCGGCGGTCTTGAAATGCTTACACGTAGCCTCGATACGTCCTCGCAAGTATCATCCAAGCATTCGAAAGTCGAACAATCAACCCTTACAGCAACATACCGCATTTTATTCGGTGAGAAAGGCCGCGAGAAGAACTGGCCTTCTAACGGCGCCGTTTCATGTATGTGCTTGTTCCTATCGAGTTATGTTTAACGGCTGTGCTAGGATGCGGCAGAGCATGCATGAGCGTTTCGATCGTCATCGCGATGGCTTGCAGTCTGAAGGCGGCCGACCCTAGACCACGGAAGTCTCAGCAAATAGCCACTTTCCGGAGGTCGCCAGCGTGAGGTTTTATCTATCCGTCGTCCTCGTAGCCGTCATCCTCGCCTTTGCCACACGAGCGTCCGCGACAACTTGCGCTCCGGCGCAGCTCGCCCACATCACGATCGCAAACGCCACGCGCGGCATCGATCCCGCGTCGTTTGCAGCGCAGCCGAAGAATTATTACCGGATCGGCAGCGACAAGCTGCGCATCGAGGAGGCAGTCGATGCGGCCAGTGGCATCCACGGCGTCGTTGTCGTCGCGGAACCAAACATCTGGATGGCTAATCTGTATGATGGTACCGGTAAGCACATCGTGGATTCGGGGCCGACATTCTTTGCGAAGGCGCCAGTCTTCGGTACGAGACTTTCGGGAAGGCTCATCGGCTTGGAGTTTGGCTGCGAGGCCGACTTCATCGCCGCGAACGCGCCCAAGCCGGTGCGTGTCGAGCAAGTCGGTGGTATAGGCTTTGACGTCTACCGCATAGAGGACGGCCCCGATGCGGTAGAGATCCTCGAACGATCCAGCACGAACATTCCGGCTTTCGTACGTTACTTTCATCAAGGCAATCTGACGGCGGTCCTCCGCTACGACCTTTACCTAACGAACCTCCCCAACGACCCGAGTTTATTTCTCCCGCCGCCCAATGTTCGCTACACCGAGGTGGGGCCGGGTTAACTCGCTCGAAAAATGGGTTTGCCGATCCAGTCGGTCGTTTGCCCAAAAAACAATGAGCCCGCCGTTGTAAAGCGGGCCCGTTTTGCGGTGTTTTCAGAGTAGCTTCACGGCGATAACGAGAAGACCTTACCGTAGCCGTTCACGCCCCCTATGTTGGTGGTGCCGTGCATCACGCCCTTCGCAAGCATCGTTCGTTGATATCCGAATAACCGAATCGGTGTTTTCAGAGAGCATCCATGCGAGTTAGATCGCGGTGAAGTCTACCACAATCATATCGAGCCCAGGGAACATTCTCTCGGCCTCAAGTATCTTAGTCAGCGAGCTTTCCGTGTATTGCACGAGTTCATTTACGTCAGCGCCCTGTCCAACCCGGATGCGACTGTCTGCTGGGTTATAGTTTAACCTTAGTGTGCTGCCGTCAAAGTAGGCGTCCCAGTCGCCATTTTCCACAGGAACATTGTACCAGAATCCACACGGAGATTTTCAAGTTTGAAACCCACGTCAGTGGGTCGGAACCAACCGTTAACAAGCGTAAACGCTACGTTAACGGACGTAAACGCAACACGTTTCCGACATCGTCCAGCTTTAGGTCGACCACCTTGCTCGTACCGCGCTTAATGGTCGCTCGCAAAACGAGGCCGACATTACGTCTGTTCAAAGAGTGCTCGGTCACTCGTTGCCTTCGACTACGCCCGGCTGACACGATTGAATTAAAACTGGCGAGCGCTACGGCGCCCGCCAGTTTATTTGCCCGGCTTTCGATAACCGAAGTTCTCAGCCCGAACGACCCGATTGAATCACAATGGCATCGCGAAAACCGTTCCCTGCGAGGCGCTGCCGCCACCTTGGGTGGTACCGTAGAGCGTACCGCCGACATCGATGACGCCCGCCATCGGTTCCTCGCCGTCGGTCCCCGAGGGCCACGAGCAGACGACGGATTCCGCGCCGGATGTTGTGATCGCGAAGACCGTGCCGATGCCTACTGAGCCACCTAACGCCGACGTGCCGTAGAGTGTGCCTTCGACGTTGAGCAAGCCCGCGCTCGGGTCTGCGGCGTCGTAGAGCCCTCCAAAACTGTGAAGCACGGTTAGCTTTCCGGCCGCATTGAGCTTAAAGGCCGTTCCCCCGGCGTCAAACCGGATCGTTCCGCCGTTCGGCGTTGTTCCGTAGAGCGCACCGTTGACGACGACGAGGCCTGCAACGGGCCCTGAGCCATCGGTACCGGTAAAGCTGTGAAGCACCCTTTCCTGGCCCGACGTGGTCACCCGAAAGACGGTTCCCTCACTGCTGGTGCCGCCATTTTGCGTCGTGCCATAGAGCGCGCCTTTGAACGGAACCAGGCTCGCTAAAGGGCCGGCGCCATCCGAACCATTTGCAAAGCTGTAGACCACTTTTTCAACGCCGGACGTCGTGACGGAGAATACCGTCCCGTTGCCCGTCGCGCCACCGTCAGGCGTCGTGCCGTAGAGCGTTCCGCCGTCGTTAATCAACGCAGTAGCGGGCTCGGCGCCGTCAGGACCGCCGTTAAAACTGTAGACGATGCTTAGCTTCCCGGATTTGGTGATCTTGAAGATCGCCCCGTCCCCGTGCGCACCGCCGTGGATGGTTGTACCGTAGAGCGAGCCGCTGACGGCGATCAATCCAGCGTACGGACTCGAGCCGTCCGGACTTCCTGTGAAACTGTGGACTACGCTCTCCGAACCGCCGGTAATCTTATAGACCGTGCCAATGTCGCTGGTACCGCCGGTGGGCGTTGTGCCGTAGAGCGTACCATTGAGGTTGAAGAGGGCCGCTTCCGGTACCGAGCCATCGCGGTCGCCTTTGAAGTTGTACGCGGTCGGGCAGGTCGATTGAGTGTGGCGCTTAGCTTTGACCAAAGCCTCCGGACGCTGCGCCGCGCTCAATGCGGAGCCGCTGTTCGCGGGAATCCCCGGCATGCTGCCGGCCCCACCTTGGGCGCAACCGGCGATCAACGCCGAGCATAAAACCAACAGCAGGCCGCTGCCGTGGCGAGCGTACGGAATCGGTAGAAATTCGGGCATGATGAACTCCTCTTAAGCAAGATGAGGCGGCGTTGCCCCTACCGCTAAGGATGCGCCCGGTCCGGCGCGACGTATATGCGGGGAAACACCACTTTATCGGGGGTCCGGCGGGGCGGCGCGGGGAATTACGGCAACCCATTCTTTCCAGAGCAGGGCTGTTTCTGTCGTACGATCTCAAATCTCTGACCGCGGACGTCCCCGGTGTGCTCGTGGCGCGCGAGCGCGAGATGAGCCTCTTGGCGGGTTATCGTCGCAAGGCGGCCGCGGGCCGCGGGCGCATCGTACTGATCTCTGGCGAAGCGGGCGTCGGAAAGTCCAGCGTATTGCGCCAGTTCGAGCGAACGTGGACGGCGGCCGCGCGGTCTCCGCCTCCGCTCGCTGCGTCGAGTTCATTCAAACGCCGCTCGGTCCGCTCCGCGAGTTGCTCAAGCAGGTCGAGCGCAATAGTTCCCTGCCGCGCGATGCGGGAGCACGCGCGTTGCTCGAGCGCCTTTCGTTCGAACGCGGCGCGGAGCGGACTCCCGCGCAACCGGCGAGCTGGCTGTTGGAATCCATCGATGCCGCCTTTGCACGGCACTCGCAGCGGAGCACCGTCGTCCTTCTCATAGAGGACGTGCACTGGGCGGATCGTTCGACCCTGGGCTTTCTCACCTACTTATCGGATCGTATCGCGGCGCGACGCATGCTCGTGGTCGCGACATATCGCTGCGACGAAATAGATGCGGCGCATCCGCGCGTGGGTGATTTTGCCACGCTGCTCGCTAAAGAGTCGGTATCGCAGCTCACGCTCGGACCGCTCGACGAGCGCGCTACGCAGGCGTTGATCGAGCTGGAACTCCCGCATCCCGACGCTCTCGACGCCACTACCATCGCCGATATTGTGCGGCGCAGCCAAGGCAATCCGTTCTTTGCCGAGGAGCTGCTCAAGAGCGTTCTCGAGCGAAGCCCGAGCGACTCGCACCGGCAACTGCCGCTTTCGATTCGGGGTGCCGTTTTAGCGCGGGCCGCGCTGCTCTCTGACGCTGAGCGGAAGATCCTGTCGCTAGCGGCAGTCCTCGGCGAGCGTTTCTCGATCGAACGTCTCGTGGCGCTGTTCGACGGCTCGCGAGAGGACGTGCTCCTTGCGCTCGAGCGCGCGCAATCGCTGCAGCTCGTCTACGAGCGGCGCAGCGTGCCCGGCGAGCTGGCCTTTCGGCACGCGCTCACGCACGAGGTGTTATACGGAGAGCTGCTCGCGGAGCGCGTGCGGCCGCTGCACGAAGCGATCGGCCTCGAGCTGGAGCGGCGGCCCGACCGCAACGCCGTTAGCGTGGAGTTGGCGCACCATTGGTGGCGTGCCGGCGACGCAAAGCGAGCAGCGACGTACGCGGAGCTCGCGGGCGATCGGGCGTTCGCGATCGGCGCAATTGCCGACGCGGTATCGTATTACGAGCGCGCGCTTTCTGAGCGTAAAGACGATGATGCTGCCGTTGCCGGCCTCGAACACAAAATCGGGGTTTCGCTCGGCGCTCTCTTCCGTTTGAACGCGGGCATCGAGCGGCTTCGGCGCGCCGGCGAGCTATACTCCAAAGCCGGGGATCTCGAAGGCATTGCAAAAAATGCTTCGGCGCTCGCGGACCAATTGTACAACGCGGGCGATGCCGCGGCCGCAATGGATCTCGGGCGCCGAACGATCGACGCGTTCGGCTCGAAACTGCCCGCTGCGACCGTCGACCTGTTGCGGGCGCGTGTGGCCTTCGACTACGTCGCGGCGCTCGACTTCGAGGCCGCGCTCGGGCTCGTGAACGAAATGGACGAACCGGTCGCCGACCCAGTGACCGCGACCTTCGCACATCAGACGCGATTCAAAGTTGCGGCGATGCGCGGCGACCTCGAAACCTGGCAGATCTATGCGCGACGCGCACTCGAGGAAGCCGGACGGGTTGCCGACGGCGGCAACCGGCTTTGCCAGACGCACTGTCAGATCGCCCTCGATGCGGTTGCGTTGGGCGAGGTGCAGCTGGCGCGCGAGCACTTGCGCACGGGCATCTCGGTCGAACGCGAGCGGGACTTCGGAAGTCGATCGCTGGCGTACGCAGCTTCGGCCTTCGAACACACACTGCGTGGCGATTTTGCGACTGCGGCGACTCTGCTCGGAACGGCTAGTATTGCGTCAGAACAGCGCTACGCGCTTCTCGTGCATGTCAAGAGCGCCCAGTTCGCACTCGGCATCTGTGCGGGCGACGACGCGCGCCTGCGCCGCGACGATGCCGAGTCTTTTCTGCAGTATGTGGTGGAGCGTGGTTTGAAGCTGGCGATCGGCGTGCTCGGGGGACCGTATGCCTGGGCGCTCGGCCTGCGCGGCGAGGTCGACGACGCTGCCGCCTGGATTCACCGATTCGCGAAGGTTTTGCCGGGACCGCATCGTTTTCTCTTCGCCTTTCTCGCTGCTGCCCAGTTCGGGATCCGCAGCGACGTCGTCGCCTTGCGTCGCCTGCTTTGCGAGGCGGCGCAAAATTCACAAGACCGCGTTAACAAGGCCGCGCTGGGCCTCTTTGACGCTTTCGCAGCCCAGCGTGGCTTTGGCGCTGACGACGGCGACGCGCGGGAGAGTGCTCTTGCGTCAGCGGCAGCGTTCGAAGCGATCGGTTGGCCGTGGCTAGCCGCGCGCGGCTACGAACTCGGCGGCGAACCCAGGCGCGCGCTCGAAACGTACCACGCTATCAGCGCTCTTCGCGACCTGCGGCGCATGGAAGTCGGCCGTTCCGACGCCACGATCGCGGTCCTCTCGCCGCGGGAACGAGAGGTCGGACAACTCGTAGCATCGGGTCATTCGAACGAAGAGGTTGCACAGATCCTGCATATAAGCCCGCGTACCGTCGAAAAGCATGTCTCGTCGGCTCTCGAGAAATTGAACTTACGCTCGCGGTTGCAACTTGGACGCTTGTTGGGCCGCACGTGAAAAATCTCGCGGACGTCATCGAAGAGGTCGCAGCTCGATGTTAATTTGGGCTTCTGCTCGTTGAATTAATTTTCGAAAGTCTTGATACAGATAGTATCGAGTGACGCGCGCGCTGCTGGATCCTCTTTGTCCGTATCTAGCCGACCATAGGTTGCCACAAAGGCTCTCGTCTTGCCAAGCAGTAGCGTCTGCTCCAACACAACGCTCACTGTTCCACTAGTGACCTTGTTTTCCAAGTACCATCCGTCCGCCGTGCCGCTGCAGACCTTTTCCGCGTGCGATGCGACCACGTTTGCGGCTACAAGCTTCTCGTAAGCGGCATTTGTTTCTTGGGCTATGGCTTCGAGCGTCACGGCCTTCCCGGCGGGAATAGCGATGTAGCCTAGGGCGATCTCGGCGGAGGGGTCAGGAGGCGGCGCATTCCAGGCTCCTACGTAGATAGCACCGGGCGACGCCGGCATCGTGTCCTTCGCGGTCCAACGAGCGGGAACAACAATCGTCGGAAGTTCGTCTGCCAACGTTTTAGCCGGCGAGGCCGACGCAACCGGATTCGGGGCCGGAACCGATTGGGCAGATAAAGCAAATCCGGCTGGCATGAGAAAGGCGCCGATCAGGATGCCGGTGCGCATCTTCAAACGAAAAGACACCAGCCTATGAAATGCAGGGATTGGCACGTTGTAGTTTCATACGCCTCGATTTGAACCGAAGTGGTGTCGTTGGGTTAGGTTCTGACCGTGCCGCTAAGAATCCCCTTATCGCAAGAACTCAGAGCGACGGAGTCGTCCCTACTTACGTCATGCGCGGCACGCGTTTGTGCCGATCACACTGGCAGCGTGTTTCGATCAAGGAGGTGCAGACGCTTATGGGTCACAGCTCTCCCGTCGTGACGCTCTCGGTCTATGCTCGTGCGCTCGAAGGCTCGGGCGGCGGGTGGTCAACGAACTCGCTCGTTCGCTCCTGGT
>Ga0182024_10007928_pt1 | contig 22680 bp, 29 predicted proteins | sample P32metaG_FD_120480 | JGI IMG/M metagenome (GOLD analysis project Ga0182024, IMG submission 120480) | Permafrost microbial communities from Stordalen Mire, Sweden - P3-2 metaG (Illumina Assembly) | ecosystem: Environmental > Terrestrial > Soil > Wetlands > Permafrost | place: Sweden: Stordalen... | reverse complement strand
GTTCACACGAAGAGCAGAACTCGATGATCCGTCGCTACATTGTCTGGCGCAACCGCAACGCTCACGACAAAACACTGCGTGAGCTGGTAAAGCGCGCAAACGTTGCTTGATGCGGCACTAGGTAAGGACACGAGCAGTGACCTCCACGATCGCTAGGGCGCCATGGGCTCCATTGGCGATGCCTTTCTCAAAGTCATTGTCGGTGAGCGCCATGGTGTTGGTGATGTGAGCGAAGCACACAACGTCACGATTGCGGGCGGCGGCGTAGGCGTACAGGGCAGCGGCTTCCATTTCCACACAGACCACATCGGCTTCGTGGGCGACGGCAATGGCATCTTGAGTTTCACGATAAGGCGCATCTGTTGTCCAAGACGCGCCGGAGAAGACTCGCTCAGGCAGTCCTATTAGAGCGTGCCGGAGTGGTGGTCCCAGATGGTTTGGCAATCGGCTCCAGGCAGCTGGAGGCTGGTAATGCAGACTAGTGCCCTCGTCCCTGAGCGCTTTGTCGATGAGGACGAAGTAAGGCGGGTCCGCCAGCGGCTTGACTTGTCCGGCTGATGTGACGCTGATGATCAGTTCTGCACCGCTGGCCGATAACTGTTCGGCGACCAAGACTGCGAAGGGGGCGCCCACGGCGAGGCCGACGACCCCGATGGGGAGGCCGCGCAGGTTAGTGACCCACATGTCGGTGTGATAGCAAGCCCACCCGGTGTGGCGTTGGCCTTCGCCCGTAGTTGCGAGGTGCCGGACAATGTCACCGTCGGGGTCGAGAAGGCAGACTTTGGGAACCGCGAGTTCCGGCAGATGCTTCTGGCGCCTTGCCTCCCGTAGGAGGTTCTCGGGCAGGAATAGTGAGGGCGCTTCATAGTCCTTGTTGAGCAGGATCGGTGGAATCGGTTCGACGTCTGAGCCCGCTTCCGATCCTCCGAAACCAGGGGACGGACCCGGAGCGTTCATGGAGCGCCCGTACCGCCGTCGCAAACACAGAACTCGTTGCCTTCGGGGTCGGTCATAAGAATCCATTGGCTGCCGTGCTCCGCCATGGCATCTGCGCGAACCCGATGAGCGCCGATTTGTTCGAGACGACTTCCGAGATTCTCGATATCAGCCACCTCGATGTCGAGGTGCATTCGGTTCTTACCGATCTTCTCTTCAGGAACTTGTTGGAGTAACAGCTTCGGGCCGGGCCGACCGTCGGGCACCAGGAGGACGTAGTTCTCAACACCGCCGAGCGTGACATAGCCAGCGCCGCCGCCCAGAACGGGGCGAGTCGCTCAGGGTCGCTGCAATCGAGCACAAGACCAAAGCTCGGCTCGTTCGTCACCTCGTCCTCCATCACGCCGCTCGCGCCGCAACCCAAGTGAACGGCTGCGTCGTCCCGCGGGGTGCGGTGTGCACCTCTCTCCGGGTCTTGACCACTACAAAGCCCTCACCAAAGACGGAGCCGAGATCCACGGCGGAATAGCGAGCAACCGGTAGGCCTGAGCAGTATTCGGGTCCGTCCTCGGCGAAGGTCGCCACGATGAGCGCACCGCCCGGTGCCATCCCCGTCCTCAAGGTATCCAGGTAGGCATCGCGATCCTCGTTGCCGACGAGAAAATGGAATACGGCTCGGTCGTGCCATAGGTGGAACCGCCGAAGAGGTTTCCACGAGAGGAGATCCTCGTGCAGCCATGACACCGGGGCGCTCGAGCCGAGGCGGTAGCGGGCAACATCAAGAGCGGTCTCCGATATATCGAGCACGGAGAGATCGGTAAAGCCTTGCTCGACAAGGTGGTCAACCAATGACGAAGCGCCGCCTCCGACGTCGATCACCGCAGCCTCCCGTGGCACCCCTAAAGCCCCGATCAACTCCAACGAGACCACCGGCTCGGTCTGGAACCAGCTCACTTCGGTGACGCCGCGCGTCTTGTAGGCGGAGTCCCAATGGTCCTCCCTCGTGCCGGATGGCGACGCGTTCTCGGTCATGTCGTCAGCCTAACGGCACGTCGATGAGGCAAGACCTGATTGCCGTCGTCACGGCCCGGCACCCATGACCGACCGAACCGCGTGTGAGTGCGCGCCCAGACGATTGGCAGGTACGTTGCATCCAGCCGGTGCCTTCCGTTTCCGGGGGCGAGGGCGTAGGGTGCCTGAATGTCCACCGACCCATCTGAACTCGTAGCGACTGGCTACGAAGCGTTCTACACAGCGTGGGGTCAAAGTCCTACGTTGCGTCAGATCTGGCGGGAACACGTCACGGGACCTGACTACCCGGAGGAGTTCGCGCACATCAGCTTCCTTCCACTACCGCAGCTGCGGTCATTAGCGGAAGAGTTGTTACTCAACGCGGATGAGGTCTTGGTGGACCTGGCCTGTGGGGCGGGCGGTCCAGGTCTCTGGGTAGCGAAGGAGTCCGGTGCGCGCCTTGTCGGCATCGACCTGTCGCCGATGGCCGCCAAGCGGGCGACGGAGCGGGCAGGCCCTCTTGGGATGACCGGACGGGCGACGTTCAGCCAGGGGACCTTCGAGGCGACTGGTCTCGAAGCCGCATCAGCCGATGGCGTCATGAGCGTCGATGCCCTTCAATACGCACCCGACAAAACACGTGCGTTGGCCGAGGTCGCGAGGATCCTCCGCCCTGGCAGGCGCTTCGCGTTCGTAGCATTTGAGCTTGATCCCGAACGTGTCGCCGGGTTGCCATTCTGGGAGGATCCTGTACCGGACTACCGACCGCTCCTCGAGCGTCTCGGCTTCGAAATCGTTCACTACGATGTAATCCCGAACTGGGCAGGTCAGGTTGCAGCAGGCTTCGGCGCCGTACTTGCCCAGCGAGATGCCCTGGAGGCAGAACTCGGTGAAGCTGCAGCGGCGGCCACGATCATGGAGGCAGCTATCACAACCGAGTTGAAGCCCTATTGCGGACACGTCCTCGCAGTCGCGGTTCGACCACGCTGATCCCGCACGCTATCGCCGATTCCATCGAAGCCGGATGGCCGGGCCCTTATCATTTGTCCAGGTCAAGGAGGGTGAGGAGGGTGTCGTCGGGGTTCGAAAGCATTCCCGTTAGCTCCAAGGATGGGTGTTCATGAAAGAAGCCCGCAGTGTTCATGAAAGCCCATTGTTGGAGGTGGCGATGAGTCTTTGACTCTCCGCCACCCCTCGAAATGCAGAAACCGCCGGCCTTCGGGCCGGCGGTTTCTATTCGGAGTCGATCCGATTCGCGTGTCCAGACGCGTCAATCACGCGGGACGCCTCGAGCCCGATCAGCTAGTCGGGTGGGCTCGTCGCGCTCGGCGGAACAGGATCGCCTTCTCTCGAGATGAGATCGCCCCACGTCCCTTGTCGCCGCTTGGCACGTCGGAGAGGCTTGGCTTCTTCTTCGGCCTTCTTGGCTCTGAAGCTGCGCACACGATCGAGGTTGTAGGCGGCCAGGGTGAACCCGAGGAGAACCGAGAGCTTGGTCTGCCCGAACACCCGGAAGAAGCCTCGCGACAGATCAGCAAAGGCGCCTTTGAGCGCAGAGTTGGCGGACTCGACGACTTGGCGCCGGTACATGGAGATCCGCCACGCCGTGGTGCCGAACGGGATCTTCTGAGTAATGGGGAGCTCGGCGGGCGGGGCGGACAAGATGCCCGAGCAGCATTGGGTCACGCCTTCGGGCATCTCCACCATCGGTGCCTGGCGAGAGCGCCACATGGTTCTCGGGAACCGGCGACTCCGGAGCAGCCCGGCGCAGAACGGGCAACGCCAGCGGGTCACACCTTCGGCGTCAGGAGCGGAATGGCGCACCAAACGCCACCGGGCCCGTCGGTTGAACTTCTCTTCGTAGGCGCGCCGATAGGCACCGGTCGCGAACCGAGGCGGGGACGCCAGATCTCGGAGCTCGAGGGGCAGAAACGGTGAATAGAGCTGACCATCGAGGAGCAGGGCCTCACCGGCAAAGGGACGGATGCCCCGTTGGTGGGTGACCAGCTCCAGGGTCTGCTCGATGCCGGCCTCTGTGAGGGGATACGAGGTCGTCCCGGGTTGGCACAACGAGTAGCCCGGGTCCCAGATCACGTCGTTGATGTCGCATACGGCCTTCTTCGACGCGATCAGGCCCTCGACAATGGCGTCTCCCCGGTGCGATCCGGCCGGAACCAGGTTGCAGGTCGTGATCACTCCGGGGACCTCGGGTCCGAGGGTGGTCTTGTCGATGTGATTGGTCCAGCGCACGTCTCTCGTCTGGATGGCCAGATGGAGCTCGTACCCCACATAGGGTCCCGCATTCCGGTTGCCAGTTGCCGATCGGTGCCCGGCTCGGGCGTCAGGGTCGGCGGTGTAGCGCTTGCGCCCATCGGGGCCGATGCTGAACACCTTGGCCGGCTTCACCTTGGTTTTGACCGGCGGCGGCGCGCTCTGACCATCGACGAGTTGGGTGTCCGCGGCTTCACCGTCGAGCTCGACGGTGAACGATGCCCCCCGCAGGGCTCCCCAGGTCTCGACGTCGGTGCCATCGACCGCCACGGACCGGCTCGTCAGGAGGTCCCTGGGGATAGCGGCTCTCGCAAGCTCGTTGGCGAAATCCGAGGCATCGATGCCGGCATCTCCAGAATCCAGAACCTGACACAGCTTCACGAAGAGCCGCTCGACCCGGTCATAAGTCTCGTCGGGATCCCAACTCGTGATCGAGAGCATGGCGCGCTGCTCCTCGGTGAGGGCATTGAGGATCCGGGCCGCCTCGACCAGATGGGCTCGATGATGGCGGTGCTGGGCATTGAGCTGGAACACGACCAACAGGGCCTCGAGCCCGAGAAGGCGGGGTCGGCCGACTTCGGCATCGATGCACGGCGCCAGGACGTCCACGAGGCCCGAGCGCCGGATTACCTGTCGAGCAATGGTCAGTTCTGCGGCGTTCGTGGGTCGGCCTGCGCTCGTGTCGATCGGAGCCCGGTTCACCGTGGGGTGCCTCGCAGCATGGCCGCGGCCGCTATCTCGTCGAGGGGCTCGACGAGTTCGAGAAGGTCCGAAAGCACGGTGACACCTTCCAAGCCCGCCGCTCCGCACAGCTCGGGCAGCCGCGTCCCGGCTCTGAGATGGGTGACGAGCCAGGTCGAGCGCAGTCGCGCCGGCGCCAGTCGAGGATGCCCTGTGGGCACCACCAGACGCTCAGTGAGGTGTCCGGTGCGACGGGTCGAGGTGGAATACCCGCCGACCAGGAACTGATCACCCGCAGTTTCCGCTAGGGCAATGAGCTCCTCATCCCACTGCGCGAGCGCCATCACCCGTCGCGCCATGGGCTCCCCCACCTCCACAACGACGCCCGAAGCCGAATCCTGGACGTCACGAGACACCACCCGGTTCACCCAACGACCGTCGAGCCCCGTACCGAGACCCAGCGCCAGAAGTGCGCGCGCCGCTCTACGGCGAGCGGCGGTGGGTTGGACGAGGGCGTCCTTGCGAAGAATCAGCACCTCGGGTGCGGTGTAGGGCGGGGCAACCTGGCGGCGCGCCAGCGACGCCGGACGCGGCTCCCACGGCGCACGCTTAGTGAGAAGGGGACCTACCCGGCGCAGCGCAGCTCGGTAGGTGGCTCGGGAACGGTCATTGACCAGGGCCATCTCGGCGAAGCGATCGACGGTGCTGGGATCGAGGATTACTTCTCGGTCGAGGGCGAGTCCCTCCCCCGTCGCCCATAACGACAGTCGGAGCAGCTGACGACGGGTTCGGTAGTTGGCCGGCGTGTCTTGGTCCAAGCCGAGATCCACGGCCATGGCGCGCACGAAGGATCCAACCGGCGTGTCGAGATCGTCCCCTTCTTTGGAGCGGGTGGACGTACCCCGCTTGGGGCTAGGGGTATTCGGGCCGCGTTTCCCTGGATGCTCGCGCTGGCGCACGCCGTGTCCGTTTCACGATCGAGTCCACATTGCGGGCGCCAGAGGCACCGATCTGGTCATTCATAGCAAGAGGGTGTATCGCTGCCCGCGATCGACAACTCCCAGGTCGGAGCACTGATAGCTAGATTGCTACTGATGCCGGCCTTCGTTGCAGAGACTGATGGGTGCCTACGGGCAGCCGCCTTCGCCTATCTCGACGGGCTGGCGGCGAGGGGACAAGCCTTGGTGCGCCAAGACGACCTCACGCCCTTCAGTTTCGAGGGGTCGCCTCTTCGTCTCATGGCCACCCAACAAGGGATCTGGAAGCCCCGCCAGCTCCAAGCCGCGCTCAGCTTCCGCACCGTATTCGCGTCGGATCCGAGCCAACGCCCCTACGACGACGAGGCAGGACCCGATGGATTCATCCGCTACAAGTGGCGGGGTGTCGATCCGATGCATCCCGACAATCGCGCCCTTCGCCTGGCCATGACGCTCGCGCTGCCGCTCATCTGGTTCCATGGCGTGGCGTCAGGTGTCTACTACCCCATCTATCCGGTCTGGTTGGCTGACGAGGAGGCGCACGCGCAGCAATTTGTGGTCTCTCTTTCCGAGGAGGCCCTTCGGGTCCGCCACGACCTGTTAAGCGAGGACCCCGAACTAGTCCGGTCCTACGCCGAGCGGGTCGTGAAAGCGCGCCTGCACCAGCCGCTGTTTCGACAACGCGTGCTTCTTGCCTACCAGAACCAATGCTCGATCTGCCGCCTTCGCCACACGCGTTTGCTTGACGCGGCCCACGTCTTGGGTGACGCAGAGGGAGGCCAACCCGTCGTCACCAACGGCATCGCCATGTGCAAGATCCATCACGCCGCCTATGACGCAGACATCTTTGGGATCAATCCCAAGTATGAGGTGGGAGTCCGCCCCGATGTCATGAAGGAACTCGATGGGCCCACCCTTCGGTACACGCTGCAAGAGATCGACGGTTCGAAGATCCAGCTGCCTACTCGTAGGGCCGCACACCCGAACCCGGAGCTCCTTGAGGTTCGCTGGCAGCGCTTTCAAGAAGCCAGCTGACCCAGAACCCGAAGTGCTTGATATCGGATGGCCCATGGACCCCCGCATGGCCTCAATCCTTAACGCGTACAACAGCACTTCCAGTGAGGTCCAGAGGGATACAAGATGCGACCGGGATCCCCGATTATGCGCTGTTTGCGCCGATCATCGCTGTTGGGTCGGACCAGGACCTCGACAGGTACCGACAGATACAGCCCAGTCCAGATGGATGCACAAAAAGCCCTATCAGCGCCGAATTCCGGGTGGCTCGAGCCCCTGGATCGCTGGACCGAAATCCTTCGTGTGAGTCCGGCATCCGAAGGCTACAATTCTCACCCAGAGCGAGTGACGGGGGTTGCTCCATGCTCCAGCAACGGCAGAAGGTAGTTGCCAAAGCTCCGAGACTACGCTTCCACCGTTGCGCGGTGGCGCTCGCACTCGGTTTCGCCCTTCTCACTCTGACGACTTCGCCTGCGTCGGCAGGGGCTCCGAGGCTCGAGTGGGCAAATGGCTCAGTGAGTTGCTCGTTCTCGGGCACGGTGAAGTTCTCACCTCCACTGACACGGGCAGGAGGTGGAACCCGGCGATCCAACGTGAAGGCCACACTGTCGAGCTGTAAGACGTACGGCGTCATCTATGACACGACCGTCCACGCGGGGAGGTTCTTCGGATCGTTTGCCCACAGCCCGATAGATTGCAAAACGCTGTCTGTCACCGGTGCCTCCCTGACGGCCTTGACCAGATGGGCCAACGGAGATGACGGCGGCCCGGCAAGGTTTCATCAGAGTGTCATTCATGACAATATTGTCGATGGGTCATTTGGAGGTACCGCAAGAGTCGCCATCGACCCGTCCGCGCCTGCCTCGGCGTGCGCCACCGGCAAGGTCAGATCGGCAAGGGTGACAGGGACGCTCACCGTCGGGCCTTCGTGTGGTCCCGGGACGCCTCCGCTCACGACCTACCCCATCGCGAGCGGCTCCATGTGTGGCGGCGACTATAGTCCTCTGGACATCACCGCCGGTCCCGACGGCGCCTTGTGGTTCACCAACAGCATCAGCAACACGATCGGGCGCATGACAACGTCGGGCGGGGTGACGCTCTTCCCGCTCGCTGCGAACAGCGGTGCTGGTGTCATAACCGCCGGTCCCGACGGCGCCATGTGGTTCACCACCAGTGGCGGCATCGGGCGGATCACCACCTCAGGGGCTGTCACTGTATTTCCTGTTTCGGGCGAGGTAGACGGCATCACGGCCGGTCCCGATGGCGCCCTCTGGTTCTTCACCCGCGCCGTTCTTCCCAACGGTACCCAAGGCACCACCGGACAGTACATCGGTCGGATGACCACCTCGGGGGCGATCACCAAATACACAGACCCGGGCATTGGGCCAGATATTGCCAACATCACCGCCGGTCCCGACGGCGCGCTGTGGTTCGCCAACTTGGCCGGCAACGCGGCCGGCAGCTCGATCGGGCGGATCACGACCGCTGGGAGCGTGACCACGTACTCCGGCCCGAGCATTCAGGCCCCGATTGACATCACACCCGGTCCCGACGGTGCCCTGTGGTTCGTCAACTGGAGCACCTCCATCGGGAGGATCACGACCTCGGGGGTCGTGACCTCTTACAGCGGTCCCAAACTCAACGGTGTGCAAACCATTGCTGCGGGCCCCGACGGTGCGATTTGGTTCGCGAACTACTCGGGGCCGTCCGCTGTGGGGCGCATGACAACGTCGGGGGTGGTGACGAACTACTACACCGATCCGAGCATCGACCTCCCTTGGATCATGACTGCTGGCCCTGACGACGCCGTCTGGTTCACGAACACCGGCAACGACACCATCGGCCGAATTGCCACTCCATAGTCAGCGAATCGACCCAGCCTCGTCATAGAGCTACCTCCGTCGGACCAGGCCGGGCTGCCACCCGGTATCACTGATCTTTCGCCTCCGTCAGCGGGTGACCAGACCGCTCGAACACGTTCAGGCGCGGTCGGGATCACCCGGAGTCGGGCGGGTAAGCTCCGTATCCGAGTGCCGAGTCAGTCCGAAGGTGACGGACTCGGCTCCGCCCTGACCCATCCCCTATCACTCAGCGACGCGAATACTGCGCGGGTCACGGTCCGACCGGGCCACCCGAATCCGGTATAACCCGTCGGAAGCAGATGAAGATACGGGCCACGCATAGCCCCGAGTACCGTGCGCACCAAGACGGGCGCAGGCCGCCCTGAACTCCGGTCGGTGTCGCACTTATCGATCGGTCGAGGATGCGCGTTCCACGCCGGCCATTATCGGGTGCCGGCCAAGCCACCCGGGAATGCGGCTGGTGAGCTTGGTCGGACCGCGGAGCACGATGCGCCCGGCGGCAACCTCGTCGACGAATTGGGCATCACCCATCCACACCTGCGTCAGAGACCGAAGGTCGGCCTCAATGATCACATCCACAGCATGACCGGGGTCGGTTAGACAGAGATCGATCTCCTTCGGGTCGACCACGACCCAGTAGAAGCGCCGCTTGGCGGGCACGGAAGGAAAGATGAACTGCACGACCACCCGGACCTCATCAAGCCCGCCTGCGAGATACCGGCGAACGTCCCACAGCAGCAGGCCGGGGTCGAGATCCCCTGGGCCATAGTCACTGCGTGCCCAGCGTTGGCCCCAAGTACCGAGTCCCAGGATCACCGGCAGCAACTCATACCCCGCTTCCGTTGGGTGATAGGTAGTCCCATCTGGACCTCGTGTGATGACGCCGGCCGCTTCGAGCTCTCTGAGGCGCTTGGTGAGCAGGGCGGGCGAGCAGGTGGGGACGCCCCGTCGGATCTCGTTGAAGCGGCTGCTACCAGAGAGCACCTCCCGCAAGATGAGCGGGGTCCAGCGCTGGCACACGACTTCGGCTGCCTTGGACACAGGACAAAACTGGCCATATCCGGTCATGCCCATCAGGATATCTCGCACTTCAGAATATGTACTTGCCTCGGACCGATGTCCATTGGAAAATGCGGAAGGGCTGACGCTCGTCGAGCGGGACGCCCGAGAACTCAGGTCCGATAATGACCGCGGAGGCAAACATGAACCCCAACCAAGCGCTCTGGGAGAAGGGCGACATCACCCGCATCGCCTCCAGCATGCGTGACAGTGGAGACGCGCTTGTCGAACGTATCAACATCTCACCGGGATCCGACGTCCTCGACTTAGCCCTGATCCACCGAATTTAACGACGTAGTGGGGGCCGCGTATCCGCGAAAACGCCTTTCTGGAAAGGGAAAATGGTGGTTGCTGACACCGCCCAAACCCAAACCAGAAAGGCACTTTCTCGATGCGATTTTGCCACAGCCTCGATCGGCGTGAAGTGATCTTCGACGATGACCATCTCGTGGCCAACGCCGGGCTCATGTTGCCGGCCACATTGGCCCAGCACCTGGGCCTGTTGCAGCTATTCGACGAGCACGTTGACCTCGGCGAGGCGCCAGGCCGGGCCCATGTGGGGCACAAGGCCATGACGCTGATCCATTCGGCGCTGGTCGGCGGCGACTCGATCGATGACGCCGACGCCCTGCGGGCGGGGGCCACCCAGGCGGTGCTCGGACATGTCGTTTTGGCGCCGTCGACACTCGGCACGTTCCTGCGCAGCTTCAGCTGGGGCCATGCCCGTCAGCTGGACGTGGTGGCGGGGCAATTGCTGACCAGGGCGTGGGCCGCCGGTGCCGGTCCGGGTGAGGAGCCGTTCACCATCGACGTGGACTCCTCCATCCATGAGACCTACGGCTTGGCCAAAGAAGGCGGGTCCCACTTCACCTACAACCACGTCCGTGGCTACCACCCTCTCTACGCCGTGGCGGCGGGGACCGGGGACGTGCTGCACACCCGCCTGCGCGGTGGAAACGCCCACTCCGGTCGGGGGGCGGCCGGCTTCCTCGGCGAGACCTTCCGCCGGGTGCGAGCAGCTGGGGCCACCGGTTGGATCGTCCTGCGGGCCGACTCCGGCTTTTACAACCGGGCCGTCGTCGAAGCCTGTCGCCGGGCCAAGGTCTCCTTCTCCATCACGGCCAAACTCCACAAAGGCGGCGTGAAAACGGCCATCGCCGCCATCGAGGAGTCCGCCTGGGTTCCGATCCCTTACTTCCTCGACGGCGCCGATGTGGCCGAGACCACCTACGAGCCCTTTCGGGCCAAGGTCCGGCCCTGTCGCCTCATCGTGCGCCGGGTGCGGCCCACACCGGGCACCCAGCTGGCGCTGTTCGTCGAGTTCACCTATCACGCCTTCATCACAGACCGAGAGGGCGAGATGCTCGATCTCGAAGCCGATCACCGGCGCCACGCCGAGATCGAGAACATCATCCGCGACCTGAAATACGGCGTCGGTCTCAACCACCTGCCCTCGGGTCGCTTCGGTGCCAATGCCGCCTGGCTGGCCCTCAATGTCATGGCCCACAACTTGGCCCGCTTCAGCACCAGGCTCGGTCTCGGCGACACCCTCATTACCACCGAGACGCTTCGCCGCCGCTACCTCTCCGTCCCCGGGCGCATCACTTGCTCGGCACGACGCCGCACCCTTCACCTCCCGACGCGCTGGCCATGGGCGGAACAATTCCAGGTTGCCCTTCGACGCCACCGCGCCGTCGTGCTCGTGACCTGAGCCCATCGGTCCCGACGTGGCCGGGCCTCATCTCGCTGTCACGGACAGAACGCTCAACCGCCAGGCGCACCTCTGACCCAACGCGCCCTCGAGTCGTTATTCTGGCTTCTCCCAAAGCAACTACGCCCTGAAACTCATGACCGCGCAGCGAACGTCAATCACCAGCGGTTATTCGGTGGATCAGGGCTTAGGCTGCGGTGATGGCACGACAGCGGTGCCCGCGGCTCAGCGGGGCGCCAACGTGCTCGGTGTCGACATCGCCCGCAACCTAGTCGAGGCAGGCAACCTCCGCGCCAAGGAGCAGAACCTTGACAACCTCCGATTTCAACACGGCGACGCGTGTGCCTTGGACGACGTCAGTAACGACAGCTTTGAGCTCGTTGTATCGGTCTTTGGCGCCATGTTCGCCCCCCGACCATCGGACGCCGCCAGAGAGATGGTGCGCGTCACAAGGCCCGGTGGCCGCATCGTCATGGGCAACTGGATCCCCGGTGACCCGACGTTGGTGGCCCAGCTCCTGAGGATCAGCTCCGCCTACTCCCCACCACCCCCCGAGGGTTTTGTCAGCCCGATGACCTGGGGTATCGCCGAGAATGTCGTGGAGCGCTTTGTCAACGCAGGGATAGCGGCCAAGTCCGTCACCTGTGAGCCCGACACCTTTGTCTTCGAGGCGCCGGTGACCCCGACCGAGTATCTGACGTGGTTCCGCGATTACTACGGCCCGACTATGAACGCTTTTGACGCCGCAGAGCAGAGCGGGCGTGCCGACGAGCTGTTCGGCGAGCTGGACGAACTGTTCAACGCCCAGAACTCAAGCACTGATCCCGCGCGGACGGCGATCCCCGCCACGTTCCTTAGAGTGACGGTCGCGGTCTAGGCGCAGCACTAAGCGAATCCTCCAAGTCGGCTTCGTGGCGACTCCGACCCCCAGCCTTCGTCACCTCACACCGCCCGCCTCGCTGCTCCCGCTTGCCGCAGCGGTGGCCTGGGTCGGTGTCGTGGTAGTAGCGCGCCACATGGGGCCGATGCCTGGGACGATGGGTCTCGGGATCGGGAGCTTCATCGGCGTCTGGACCCTCATGATGGCTGCCATGATGCTGCCGTCGATCACACCATTCGCGTCGCTTTATACCCGCACCTTCTCGGACCACGGGGCTCGGCGACTCGGTGTTCTGGGCTTGGGCTACCTCCTGGTGTGGACCATCGCGGCACTACCGGCCTTTGCCCTGGCGTGGTTGGCGGATCGAACAATGGAAGGTCACCCGGCCGAGGCAACGGCGCTGGCTGTGGTCATCTTTGCTGCGTGCGGTCTGTACCAACTCACGCCCGTGAAAGATCGCTGCCTAGTCCGGTGCAGATCGCCCCTCGGATTCCTCGTGAAGTTCGGCTCGTATCGGGGACGGTTCCGGGATCTCTGGGTCGGCCTTTACCACGGCGCGTTCTCCGACGTTCCAAATTAGTAATAGTGTCGCCGGCCCCCGACGGCGTGACCCACGGCTCCGAGAAGCGTGAGGGTCAGACCCACCACGAGCACGATGACTCCGATCGACCAGACAATAGGTATGTGGGCGACGAACCCAATGATCAGAAGTACTAAGCCGAAGATAATCATGAAGCCTCCCGGGCCGCTTATCGCTTCAGCGGTCCATGTGGAACGTCACAGCTAAGAGCAGGGATGGAATAGGGCCGAAAGTCCTGACCATCGGAGAGCACGGATGATGTTGAGCGTGACGATGCTGGCGCATATGACGTTTCGGAAAAACGCGACCTTCGCCAACAGGAAGTCAGCCAACTACTTCCGATCCACCGTGTCCTTGGCCCCCGTCGAATATCTGTTCGATCTTTTCGGTCGATTTCCTGGCTTCCACCAGCATGATCGACCGACCGTCATGGTAGGGCGTGTTTTGCACGGGTATGGTGTAAGCAGGCCGGGTTGGCCACTAGTGATTTCGTCCGAGACCCTGACGTCGAGCCCCAAAGGGCCGCCGAGGAAAGGGCGATTTCATGAACCAAATGCCGGGGCCAGCTGACCCCTTCGGAGAAGACCCCGGGGTCGACGGCGGTAGGTTCGACGGTTCCGTTGCTGTTGAAGCTACGGACGAGTCCAAAGTCCATCTGGCAATGCCAGCCCAAGAGGTGGACCGCTTGTTGCCTGGCAACTCTGACCGACAAGCGGATCAGACGCTTCGCCAACTCGAACGGTTCAATCACACATTGGGCCAGCCAATGCCTCCCCCCGGTGACGACGACCAAGGCGAGTCATTGACGCTCGCGGGGCGCCCCGACATCGATGCGGCCATGGTTCTGGCCCTCCGGAGCGCCAGCGTTACCAAAGAACAGTTCCCGATGCTCGATCATCTGGCCCCAGGCCCGAACCCGGTCGGGACGACAGATCCTCCCGGTGAGTGTTGAGGACCATCTCAACACTGGGCGAATTCGGGTCGATACGTCCCGCCAGCTGTCCTGAACGCGGCTACCAAGCTTTCGGCGGTTCGTCTCCATGGCGCGGCGGCCATGCGAAGGGAGTGACGCCCTCGAACGCCACCGGCGGCTCACGCTCGTCCAGGTCCGCAGTCCTCATCAGATGCAGGGCACGGCCGCGCCGGCGGCCAGTCGACCATCCCACCCGGCCTCGATTGAAGGATCTCCAGGGGGTTAGTCCGAGGGGGCTCGTCCGCCACATGACCGGTGCTTCGTTGGTATCAGAGTTGATGGCGCGAGCTGTGAAGCTTTGAGAGCCGAAGACGCCGACCAGTTTCTGGCTGAGTTGATCGGCAGCTCCGAGGATGAGTTGCCGTCGCTTGCGACCATTTGTAGGAGCGCGACCGGGCCACTTCGGATGAGCGGCGCCTCGGTGGTGTTGATGGGCGAAGAAACCTTTCCGAGCGTGGCGGCTTCCTACGGCGTGTCAGTGTCCGTGCAGGATCTGGAGTTGACCTTGGGTGAGGGTCCAGCCACCGACGCCTACGCCGCGGGCAAGTCGTTCCTGGTGGACGATCTTGAGTTCGTTACTGACCGCTGGCCCCAGTTCACCCGTGCGCTCGCTGACGCCGCAATTCACGGTATCTACGCGCTCCCCTTGCAGGTGGGAGCGATCAAGCTAGGCGTGCTCGTCCTCTACCGCGACCAGCCCGGCGTCTTGGAAGGCGAGGAGCTCTCCGCCGCGCTCCTGGTTGCCGAGCTTGTCACCAACCAAGTCCTCGATATGCAGTCAGGCGCCGTCTCGGAGTCCTTGGCGTGGGGACTCGAGGTCGACGACTACCGGGCTGTCGTCCACCAGGCCACGGGGATGATCTCCGCCCAGCTCAACTGCGATGTCGGTGAAGCCCTGGTCAGGCTGCGGGGACATGCCTTCGGCGCCGAGCGGCCCATTGAACAGGTAGCCGGCGATGTAGTCACGGGAGACCTTAGGTTCGAAGAACGGTGACGCCCGAGCACAGAGAGGCAGGTGGGATGAGGTTCCTTGACGCCACGATCTGTGTCACAGTGAGAAAGGGCCTCCGGTACAAGAGCCGCCGGAAGTCGCCCGGATTTTGAGGCTCGGGACGTGACCCATGGAGCATAAAGAGGAGTGGCTGGCTCGGACCTTTGTCGAGTTAGCCGACACGCTCGTCGCCGACTTCGATCTCATCGACTTCATGTCGGTGTTAGTCGAGCGGTGCGCAGAGCTGCTGGACTCGGCCGAAGTGGGCCTGGCCTTGGCCGCCGCCCGGGGTGAGTTGCGAGTCATGGCGTCGTCGTCAGAACGCATGCGTGCGCTCGAGCTGATTGAGGTCCAGAATGACCAGGGTCCCTGCCGGGATTGTGTGCGCACCGGCGAGCAGGTTCTCAACCAGCGACTCGATGGCGCTGAAGACCGCTGGCCGCGATTCGCCCCCGAGGCCCGAGAGGCCGGGTTCCACATGGTGCACGCCCTACCGTTACGACTGCGCAGCAACGTGATCGGGGCCATGAACATCTTTAGTGCCGAGCTTCGTGAGCTGTCACCCCAGGACGTGAACCTCACACAGGCCCTCGCCGATGTGGCCACCATAGGGATTCTCCAGGAGCGGGCCGTCAAACACGGGACCGACCTGGCCGATCAGCTCCAAGGTGCGCTCAATTCCCGAGTCCTCCTCGAGCAGGCCAAAGGCGTCGTGGCCGAGAGGCGACAGGTGGGCATGGACGAGGCGTTCGCCTTGCTCAGAAGCTACGCCCGCAACAATCGCAAGCAGTTGAGCGCTGTGGCGCGCGCCATCATCGATCACTCGCTCGCGCCGGCCGAGCTGCACCTCGTAGATGTGGAACACCAGGCCCGGGCAACGAAACGGACGCGCTGAATCGCCACCAAAGTGGCCGGTGCGAATGGCGGTGATTAAGCGACACCGCGCCCGACGCTCGACGGTGCGGCGGCCGCTGGGTCAGCCTGCGGTCACTCTCCACCCATGCGGCGTTTGCGCGGCCTCTATCTCCTATCCGGTTGTGGGCGGGGGTCGGGTGCCTCACCCGGTGCACGAAACCCCGATCGGAGATGGGAACCCCGAAGGAGCCTGGCCAGGTCTCTAGAGCTCTCAGGCGCGATCTTGGAAGCCCCTATCCGACCGTTCCTCGGGGAAACGCCTCACCGGACCCACCGACGCCCATCCTCTGGCCTGGGTCCGCTCATCGAGACCATGAGGGACCCGGACACGGCACTCATCCTGGCCAGGGCCTTGTGGAGACTCCCCTCCTTAGCCTGTGGAGACTCCCCCGCTGTCGCCACATGTACCCCGGCCAGGGAGTTTCATGAACACCCCAAGGATGCTCAGGGGAAACCGTGAGCACCATTGGAGGTGCACCGACATCCACGTAACGGTCGTAGATCGAGCGCGCCCAAGTTACGGCGTCACTCACTCGGATGCCTGAGGGCTGTGGACGCGTCCAGAGCTCGAGGTTCTCGGGTCGGTTGTCGTCTCGGATGCCGTTGATGTGATGGACCGTCTCGCCCTCCACGAGATGCCTCCGAAGCAGCCCTTCCGCCACCAAGATGTGTTCGAACATGTACGGGCTCCGTCCCGCCCTCGGGTGCTCGGGGACTCGCACCATGACGTATCCGGCTTTGTGTCGTCGGGTACGCCCAGCCGTCCAATTCCCGTTGGCATCGCCGACTTCGGTTCTACAGTCTCCACACGTCTCCGATTTGGCCTGCTTTGCCTTCCCGCATGCACACAGATCCTTGGCCCTGCAGGCTGGACACCGAAGATGCCGACTGGACGGCTGGAAGATCCTCCCGCATTCCTTGCACTGCCTCTCACCCATGACCGACGGTAGCTCTGGGGTGTATCACGAGAGCTTGGTGCCGTCAGTGGAAAGACTTTGGGACGGCAACGTCGACGGAGGCGAATACCGCTATCGGGCCTCTTCTTGCCAGTCCAGATCTTTTAGTGCGAGGACCGGCTCGCTAGGGTTCGAAAGCATTCCCGCTAGCTCCACGAGACATTGGCAGCCGAAGCGCCAGCCGGTAATTCAGAGTCAGAACGAGTCAGAAGACTCACCCGACACCCTCATCCGCTCGCTGTCGTAAGTGGTGGATGAGGAGTCACAACAATTATCCCTGCCGGGTTGCGTATCGCCTAGAAGAAGCACCCGACATAGCCAACCCCCCGCAATCACCCAGCGACGCGAATGCAGGGCGAGTCGCCACCGACCCCGACCGCACGAACTCCGCAGGTATCGCCCGGTCCACGTGGCTGATCGGATTTTGGCACCCCACACGCAACTTCGCTGTTGAGAGCCCATGGACGACAATCTCAGCGCTCAAGAGCCGCCAACAACGATCGCTCGCCTCGTATCGGGAAGTCCCTAGTCAGCGGGCCGATCGAGTATTCGGACAGTACGGGGGTATGGCCCGGAGGACGGCGTGGATCCTACGGGGCGATGCCGCTTAGAAACGTTTCGAGGTGGTCGAAGAAGTAGTTGGCGGGATAGGCGCCGGCCGGGTCGTTGTGCGCGTAGGTGACCGGCTCGTTCACAACCAGGGGGTCGCTCGACGTCGTTCCCGACGCGTTCACCAATGTGAGGTTGGCAGACGGAATACCCGACTGGGTGGCCAAGGTCTCGGCGGCGTCGAGGACACCGCTGCCACCGAGCGTGGTGCAAAACGCATATATCTTGAGGCTCGTCGGTAGGTTGTTTCCCATCGTCGAGTCGACGTCGAGAACGCTCTGTGCCGGATTGGCGGTGCCATCTCCCACGGCGCCCGTGTCGTCGGTCAGCCTCTGAGGGAAGTACCACTCACTGCCGTTGGCGTTCTTTATGCCTGCGCCGGCAAACATCGCAGCGAATCGGCTGATCGGGGTGAGAGCTCCGGTGCTGTCCCACCCGAACGGGGGACTGCCTTGGGTGTCGACGCCCGCACCCAAGTGTGCCTGAGCGGCCGCCAACGAGGCCGGCGAAGTTGCCACATTGAGGGCGTAGCCGAATACGCCCACATTGGTGGCCTGTACCGGAGGCACCAGGTCCGAGGGTAGGAGTCCGGACGACTGACCCACCGACGGTGAGTTCGGATCCTCAAGGGCACTCGCCGCGCCGGTGGCCACGAACAACCCGGCATAAGGTGCAGGAATCCCGCCGAACGACAGCCACGGCGACGCCGTCGAGGCGTCGAGGTCACTGAGTTCGGTGGTCGCCTGCGAAGCGCTAACCGCTGGGCCACTCCCGCCGTCGATGTATACCAGGCCCGAAAGGCCTTGGGCGCCAGGAGTCCCGTTGAAGTCCCAGGTGGCATAGGCGGTCACGACGGAGCCTCCCAGCGAGTGGCCGCCGAGTACGACCTGCCCTCCGAGTCTCTGGGCGGCCACGACGACGCTACGCAGGTCCTGTACGGCAACATTCATGCCCCAGTTCTTGGCGAACTCGACCTTCGAGTCGACGACCGGCTCGTAGTGATGGGTGATGCTCGGGTTCGTTAGAAATCCGAGGTAATAATCGAATAGCTGGGTCGAATCGACCTTGTTGGTCTTGTACTTGTTCAACTCGGACTCGTTTTCGAGGAGGTTCTCGCGGCGCTGCACGGCCCATACCTGCCAACCGGGCTCCTTTGCCACGATCCACTGCGCGAGGGGGACGAAGTAGGCTGCAGCCGCAGACGTGCCGGGCTCGAGTACAAGAACGTTCTTCGCCGTCGACGACCCAATCTTGATTACACCTACTTTGTCGTACTTGGCCGGCGTACAAGGGGTGGGAGGACATGGAACGTCGTAGCCCCGCACCCATGCGACCTTGAGCGTCGGCGTTCGGTGCTTGGCGCCAGCCTGGCGTGGCTGCGCTCCTACAGCGGAGGCGCTCATGGCGACGACCGTCAAACAACCCAAACCGACCGCCATCCGCAGGGCGCCTTGACGAGCCCTTCGCGTGACACGTGCTTTTCTCTCCACGAGTCTCCCCCTCCCGCGCCCGACGTCGAGAGCGCAGAAGATGCACCCCGCCGTCGGGGGGATGCTACGGCGGTCGTCCAATATGGTCAATCGGCCACGCCACGTGGGTACGGTCCGGCTGGGAGCCGTCCGTTGAGCTCGGATGACATGCTCGGCTGCCACCCTTGGCACCGATCGTGTAGGTCCGACTGGTGGATGGGATCTTCGGCACACCAGATAACCAGCGTGGCGCGTTTCGAGCGATCAGCGGCCTCATCCTCGCCATCTTCGTGACGAGCGTCGCAGTCGGCGTGATCTCCACGCTCCTGATCGACCACGGATCCATGGGCCGGCGGTTTCTATTCAGAGCCGATCAGATTCGCGTGTCCAGACGCGCCGAAATCACGCCGGAGCGTTTCTCAATGCCCGAAGCCCGATTTTGTTGCCGGGTGGGCCCGTCGCGCTGGGTGGAACGGCTTCCTCCGTGGCTTGGCAATCGTGCAGGAGTCTCCGCGGGTCGCCCCTGGACCTCGCGAGTCCCTCCTGTGGACGAGGCAAGCGAGCTAAGCAGATCCATGCTCAACTAAGGCCCGGCTCATCGCGTGATAGATCGAAGCGATTCCGCCGCCTGGTGGAGAGGGCTCACGCCCGACCAACGGTGAGTCGCCGGCGATGACGGGAAGGGGCGAAGATGAGATCGCGACCACGTGCTGCTTGGCGTTCGTCAACCCAAGTGACAGGCGTCCTCGTGTCGATACTCTCGATCGCAGGAGCGGCAGCACTCGTCAGCCCATCGCCTGCCCAGGCGGGACCAGGAGCTACCCCACCCACCGTGAAGAAAGTGCCGTCCGACGTCGTCGTGAAGGCTGGCCATCGCGCACGCTTTACGGCCACGGCGAGTGGTTCTCCGACACCAACGGTCCAGTGGTTGGTGTCGAGCGACGACACCACGTTCGTGGACATTCCAGGCGCCACGACCACCACCTTGCGGGTCCCGGCGACAGGGGCCGACAACGGAAACCAATACGAAGCGGTCTTCTCCAACGCTTCAGGAACCGCCACGACGCCGCCCGCGACGTTGACGGTTACCTTCAGATCATGTGGCGTGATCATCCCCCGCCCCGATATCAATCTGACGGCATGTAATCTCGCCGGTCAGCACCTCGTCCACGCGAACTCAGCCGTGCACGAATGACCAATGCCAATCTCGTCGGAGCCATCCTTACTGGTGCCGTCCTGGAACAAGCTCACATGAAGGGAGCCAATCTCGACCAGGCCACGCTCACCGGGGTCGACTTCACCCATGCCAACCTCGACGACGCCGGGCTCGACCGGGCTGTCCTCACCAACGCCAACCTCACTGATGCACACCTTGACAGCGCCAATCTCACTGGCGCCACCCTCACCGGCGCCACGCTTGACCACGCTGACATTGACGACGCCGACGTCACCGGTGTCAACCTCACCGGCGCCGTCCTGAACGATCTACACGCCACAGGCGCCAACCTGACCGGCGCCACCCTCACCAGCGCCACCCTCGCTAATGACAAGCTCAACGAGGCCAACCTGACCGGCGCCACGTTCACCAGCGCCACCCTCACTGATGACAACCTCGCCGCCGCCGTCCTCACCGGCGCCACGCTCACCAGCGCCACCTTCACAGATTGCGATCTCAAGAGGGCCGTTCTCACCGACGCCGTTCTCACCGACGCGGCTCTGGGCACTACCTACCTGGACGGCGCCAATCTCACTGGCGCCCAACTCAACGATGCAACCCTCACCGACGTCGATCTTTCCCACGCCAACCTCACCAACGCCAACCTCAGCGGTGCGACCCTCGCAGATGTGAGATGGCGAGACACGACTTGCCCCGATGGGACCAACAGTGATCGTGACGGAGACAGCTGCGCGAGCGACCTGTGAGCAGACCAGCGGCGTCCTGACACGATGGAGCGTGATCTGCAGGAGCACCACCGGTCCGGCTGCCGCCTTTCGACGTCCTCAAAGCGCTGCCATCAGCGCCGTGACCTGCTCCCTGTCCAGCGCCGGGCTACGGGCTGTGCCATGGCCACGGACCGGCGTCGAGCGCGAAACGCCAACCCGTCCGGGATCGAAGGCGGCGGTGACGACCGGGCAGGTGACCGTCGAAGTGCTTTCAGGACATTGAGAGCGGGAGTCAGGTCTTGACGGCGAACAGCTTCCAAGACCCGGGCACCCCTTTCAGTTCGTGCTCGCCCCGCTCGCCGAACTCGATCCCCGACCCGACGACGAGGTCCTTGACCGTTCCCGAGACGAGCACTTCACCCGGACTGGCGAGTGCCCCCACCCGGGCGGCGATATGGACCGCCAACCCCCCGAGGTCTTCGCCCCGGACCTCGCACTCGCCGGTGTGCAACCCCACCCGCAGCTCGATCCCGAGCTTCTCTGTGGCCTCGGAGATTGCCTGGGCACAGCGGATCGCCCGAGCTGGACCGTCGAAGGAGGCGACGAACCCGTCCCCAGTGGTGTTGATCTCACTCCCACGCAAGCGCCGAAGTTGTTCCCGTATAGCGCGGTCATGGGCGTCGAGGAGTGAGCGCCAGCGCTGATCCCCGAGGGAAGCGGCCCGAGTCGTGGAGCCGACGATGTCGGTGAAAAGCACGGTAGTGAGGACGCGGTCGATCTCGCCCAGAGATCTCTCGCCCGTTAGGAACTCGGCGATATCAGCGATTCCAGCTGCCGGAATTCCGCCGCCTAAATCAGCGCCAGGCAATTCGATGAACTCGGCCCCTCGGATGTGTTCCGCGATGTAGCGCCCGTGAGCGATTGGTAGGAAGGGAAGGTTCTGGACATGGAGAACCAAAGTGGGAACCTGAATGCTTTGCAACACCTGGCGAACATCCCCATGTCGCAAGAAGTAGTCGTAAAGGCCAGCCGCCTGCCTGGGGGTCGCGGAGGCCCTTTGTGTCATCGCCATCGCACGAAGAGTTTCTTCGTCGTCTCCGGAACTCGGAACCATCATGCGAGCAAAGTCTTCCGTGCCCCACGTTGTGCGCATCAGCTCGACCAGGCCATCAACAGTGGCTGAGGATTCTCCGATGGGATAATCGTCAGCCTCTAGGTATCGAGCCGTGGTGTTGAGGAGAACGAGAGCCGAGACTCGTTCAGGATGCATCCCGGCATAGAGCATGGCGATCTGGCCCGTCTCGCGATTGGAGACGATCGCTGCCCGTGTTGATTGGGATGCATCTAGCACCGCGCCAATATCCTCGGTAAACAATTCCCAGTTTGGAATGGTCCCGTCGGGCGCTGGACCCGAGGCTCCTAAACCCCTGCGATCAAGGACGATCACCCGGCCGAATGCGCAAAGCCGATCGAGGGTCTCGGCGTACGACGGTATCTGCCAGAAGAGATCAACGTGACTGCCAAGGGGATACATCCAAAGGACGTCGTGAGGGCCGTTCCCGACGATTTGATAAGCCACCTCTGAGTCGCCTACAGCGACGTACTTGGTCTCGGGCCGCTTCACGGACGTCAGTCTGGCTCGCGGATCAGGCCTCGTGCTTGCTCCCAGCTAAACGGTCGGGGTTTGCCGGATGGCGGGCCGTTCAACAGGGCGAGGGCGATCACCCCAGCCGACCGGGATCACCCTGATTGCTATCGGGTGGCCCGGTGACGAACTCAGCCTCGATCCACCGATCGGCGACCTGGTGGGACACCGAGTGAAGTGAACCGCAGCACGACGAGTCGCTCCACGGAACGCTGAGTGCTCCAGCCGCGGAGAGGGCGTGCGGGACCAAGCCTTC
>Ga0182024_10007927_pt1 | contig 22682 bp, 22 predicted proteins | sample P32metaG_FD_120480 | JGI IMG/M metagenome (GOLD analysis project Ga0182024, IMG submission 120480) | Permafrost microbial communities from Stordalen Mire, Sweden - P3-2 metaG (Illumina Assembly) | ecosystem: Environmental > Terrestrial > Soil > Wetlands > Permafrost | place: Sweden: Stordalen... | reverse complement strand
TGTTGCACGTGTTTCTTTCGTCGACCCATCGCCATCCGTAACCTCCTGATTCAGCAGGCCGCAATTTAGCGCGATGCTATTTGGGAATCCAGTGGGAAATGACTTTCACCACGGGCTGCTAGCGCCGCCTCAGATCTTACATACCAGTAATTCTCCAGAAAGGCTGCAGCCATCAGCCGGTTCTATTGTTTAAACGTGCGAGCATCCTGAGGGTGCGGCGCTGGTCCGAATCTCACAACGAAAGAAATAGAAACATGAACATCTGGAACAAGAAGCCCGGCGGGAACTCAAACGGCGACGCGTCTGCCGCATCAAACCGTGATCTCGGAGTTGCATTACGTGTCGCGCCGAATGACAGCCATCGGGATGCCACCTCTCCGTCGCTTGCGCGCTGGGAGTCGGCGGCATCCCGCACCGAATATGCGGGCCGCAACGTTGGCATCCAGGCGATTAACGAGTCGGTGGCGCAAGCCTCGAAGTGGGTGCAACCGCTCCAGGACCAGATCAGCCATGTCATTGTTGGTCAACAACAGCTGATCGATCGATTGCTGATTGGGCTGGTCGGCAACGGGCACCTGCTCCTGGAAGGTGTGCCAGGGCTGGCAAAGACATTGTCACTGAAAACGCTTGCCGCTGCCGCGTCCGTGAAGTTCCAACGCCTGCAGTTTACACCCGACATGCTGCCCGCCGACATCGTGGGAACCATGATCTACAACCCGCGCGAAGGATCGTTCCATACCAAGCATGGTCCGGTTTTCAGCAACCTGGTTCTGGCCGACGAAATCAATCGAGCGCCAGCAAAGGTGCAGAGTGCCCTGCTGGAGGCCATGCAGGAGCGGCAAGTCACGCTTGGTGATGAAACGTACAAGCTGCCCGATCCGTTTCTGGTCATGGCGACGCAAAACCCGCTGGAACACGAGGGCACCTACCCGTTGCCCGAGGCACAGGTGGACCGGTTCATGCTCAAGGTCATCGTTGGTTATCCGAGTCGAATCGAGGAGCGTGCCATCCTCGACACGATGGCCAGCACGGAGCCTCCATTCGAGGTCACGCCGGTATTGACCGTTGACGACATCATTCGCGCTCGTCGCGTGGTCAACACCATCTATATCGACGACAAGGTGAAGGACTACATCGTGGACATTGTCCGCGCGACACGCAATCCCCAGTCGTACGGCGTGGAACTCAACGGCTACATACAAAACGGGGCATCCCCGCGAGCGACGATCAACCTCACGGTGGCGGCACGGGCTTCAGCTTTCCTGCAGGGCCGTGGCTATGTCACGCCGCAGGATGTGAAGGATCTTGCTCCTGATGTGCTTCGCCATCGTGTGATGGTCAGTTACGAGGCCGAAGCCGAAAACGTTACCGCCGAAGACATCGTCAAGAAGATTTTAGAGACGTTGCCGGTTCCGTGAGTTTGCGAGAAATGTTCAAGGAGATTCCATGAACTCTGATCAAGCACGCGAGATCCTGAAGAAGGTTCGGCAGATCGAAATCCGCACGAACCGGCTTGTCAACGACACATTGGCCGGTGAATACCATTCTGTATTCCGTGGCCGAGGCATGGATTTCGACGAAGTGCGTGAGTACGTCCCGGGCGACGAAGTGCGAACAATCGACTGGAATGTTACGGCGCGCGCCGGTCGGCCATTCGTTAAGAAGTTCACGGAAGAACGTGAGCTGACCATCCTTCTGTTGGTGGATCTGAGCGCATCCAGCAACTTCGGTTCGGCCCACCAGAGCAAGCGAGAACTGGCCGCGGAATTGGCCAGTGTTCTCGCGTTCTCGGCTATCCGCAACAACGATAAGGTCGGGCTGGTCCTGTTTACCGATCAGGTCGAGAAGTACATCCCGCCGAAAAAGGGACGCCGGCATATCCTGCGTCTGGTTCGCGAGATTCTTTACTTCCAACCCGAGCGGCGCGGCACCGACGTGACCCAGGCGCTGGATTTTGCCAACAGCGTCACCGCCCGGCGCGCCGTGGTGTTTCTGATTTCCGACTTTCAATCCAGCGGCAATCAGGACGCGGCACTTGCCGCGCTGCGCCGTGCCATGAAACAGACCCATCAGCGGCATGATCTTGTGGCGGTGCGGATTCAAGACCCGCATGAAGTGGAGTTGCCCGCGGTCGGCCTGCTGGCGATGGAAGACGCCGAAACAGGTCAACTCATTGAACTCGACTCGCTCAACCCGCAGGTGCGATCGCGATTTAAGCAGCATGCTCAGGAACGACTGGCCAGGCTCCGCAAGACGTTCAATAGCGAGGCAATTGATTCCCTGGAACTTGTCACGGGGGAACCATACGCGCCCGCACTCAAGCGGTTCTTTGAGAACCGCGCAAGGAGAGGACGATGAGACATCGCAGACCATTCAACTGCGCGGTACTGGCAGTCCTGTTCGCCGCATGCGGCGTTCTGAGCGCAGCACAATTACCGGCATCCTCGTCCCAACCTGCCGCCACGGCGATTACCCGCGCCTCGAATTCCGGCGCCGAGGAGGACATTCGCGACATCCGACCGCCGATTCACATTCCATCCGGCTGGCTCTGGGCTGCGTATGTCGCCGGGGGGCTGGCGCTGGCCGGCCTAGGCTTCGGTGCCTGGCGTTGGTATCGCGTGCACGGGCGGTCCCCTCGGAAATTGCTTTACGAATTGACGCTTGAGCAACTCGAAGCCGCGCGCGCACTAATGCAGTCCCTAAAGGGATATGAATTCTCCATCGCCGTGTCAGAAATCATCCGCCGTTACATCGAGAAACGCTTTAACACTCGCGTTACTCATCAGACCACGCAGGAATTTCTCCACAATTTAATGACGCAGGCGAATACTGCACTGATGGAACATCGGCCTTTGCTCGCGGACTTTCTGGAGCATTGCGATCTGGCCAAGTTCGCGCGCTGGCATCTCTCCATAGCGCAGATGGAAGCCATGCACAAAAGCGCGTGCGCCTTTGTCATCGAGACCGGTAAGCCGTCCGCGCCGGCCCTGCCCGCGTCAGCGTATCTGAACCACAATTCATTCTCACTGAACCGAGATTAACATGATTCGCTTCCTCCACCCCGACATCTTGTGGCTGCTGGCGCTATTGCCCGTGCTCGCGCTGTGGCGCGGGCGCCGCGGACCGGTTGCGGCGGTCGAATACTCCAATGCCGACCTCGCCCGTCAGGTTGCTCGGGAAACCCGCAGCCGCGCCGGTCGCTGGCTCGTGGCATTGCCGCTGGCGGTACTCGCACTGCTGATTGTCGGCCTCGGGCGACCGCAACTGGGCCGAAGCAACTCAACCATTCAAGCCAGCGGCATCGACATGATGCTGGCGGTGGATGTGTCGGGCTCGATGAAGTCGCTGGATTTCAAGGTCGACGGCCAACCGGTGAGCCGCGTTGATGTGGTGAAAGCCGTCGTGAGCAAATTCATCGACGCTCGCCCCGACGACCGCATCGGCATGATCGAGTTCGCCCATTCGCCCTATCTCGTCTGCCCGTTGACACTGGATCATGACTGGTTGCTGCGGAATCTCGATCGCGTCCAGATCGGCAACATCGATGACGGCACGGCGATCGGTTCGGGCATTGCCGCTTGTGTGAATCGGCTGCGCGACCAGCCTGGGAAATCAAAAGTCGTCGTCCTGTTGACCGATGGTCAGAACAATTGCGGAAAGGTGTCGCCAATGATGGCGGCCGAAGCCGCAAAGGCCATGGGCGTGAAGGTGTACACCATCGGTGCTGGCGTACGCGGTGATGCGCCGATGCCGGTGACCGATGAATTCGGCAACAAGCGGATCGTCATGATTCACGCAGATGTGGACGAGAAGGCACTGCAGCAAATCGCCGACGAAACCGGCGGCAAGTTCTACCGGGCGACGGACACGGATTCGCTCAAGAAGATCTATGCAGAGATCAACCAGCTCGAAACGACCACGCACACGTTAAAGAAATTCGAAAGTCAGCGCGAGCTGTTTGCATGGGCGCTTCTGCCGGCGCTAGGCCTGATCGGCACGACGATTGGCCTGCAGCAGACGCGGTTCCGGCGGCTCCCGTGAACACCCACAACACTATCAACCTGGTAACACTATGAACTTCGCTCAACCTATCTGGCTCATCGCGGGAATCGCCGCTTGCGGGTTGCTCTGGTGGCGCTACCGCCGCTTTGGCCGCCGGCAGCGCGCGGCATTGGCGTCGTTCGCCTCCCCGCACCTGGTCGAGCAGTTGACCCGATCGGTCTCAATAGGCCGACGCAAGCTGAAACACGCGCTGGTCATCGTGGGAGTTGCCTGTTTGTTCGTGGCGCTCGCGCGACCGCAGGCGGGATATCGGTGGGAAGAAACTCATCGCAAAGGGCTCGACATTCTGTTTGCAGTCGACACATCCAAAAGCATGCTGACGCAGGATGTGAAACCCGATCGGCTGACCCGCGCCAAGCTGGCGGTCAACGATCTGGTGGACAAGCTCAATGGTGATGATGTCGGTCTGATCGCTTTCGCCGGCGACGCGTTCCTGCAAAGCCCGATTACGCTGGATTACGACGCTTTTCGCGAATCGCTCAACGCGCTCGACACCTCCGTCATCCCGCGCGGCGGCACGGATATTTCCCGCGCGATCGGCGAAGCTCAGGCCGCTTTTGGCAATGAAAACGATCACGACAAAATCCTCATACTGGTCACTGACGGCGAAGACCTCGAAGGCAGTGCGGTGACCGCCGCCGAGGCTGCGGCCAAGGATGGAGTGAAGATCTTCACCGTGGGCGTTGGCACCAAATCCGGCGATTTAATTCCCGTTTCAACGGAAAACGGCGGCACCGAATTCGTCAAGGACGCATCGGGCCAATTCGTGAAATCGCGGCTGGATGAAACAATGCTGAGGAAAATCGCTGCCGTCACAGGCGGGATGTACCAATCGCTCGGTCAGCGCGGCGAAGGATTGACCACAATCTACAACCAGGGGCTTGCGTCCTTCCAACGACACGATCTGGCGTCGCGTCAGCATCGCGTCTATCTCGAACGGTTTGAGTGGCCACTGCTGGCAGCGCTGTGCTGCTTCGTGGCTGAGTTCCTTATTGGAACGCGCAAACGCACACGGCGGACCGCAGAGGAAACTGTTGTGCCCGCAGCAACGCGGTTCGATGCGCGACGACCGAGGTTTTCGGTTCCAACCGCGGTTGCCGCGCTGGCTTTGGCCATGGTCGCGTGGCCGGGTGCCGCGCATGCAACTGCGCAGAGCGCGGAAAAGGCGTACGACAAAGGTGACTACAAGGCAGCGGAGCAGGAATATCAGGCAGCCGCCGCAAAGGCTCCGACCAAGACGGAACTCAATTACAACGTCGGCTCAGCTGCCTACAAGGCGGCGATGTACGACAAGGCCGCTGAAGCATTCAAGAAGAGCTTGTCGACGGATCAACTCAATCTGCAGCAGGATACCTATTACAACCTGGGCAACACCCAATATCGCCTTGGCCAGCAAACCGAGAAGACTGATCCGAAACACACGATGGCCGCATGGCAACAGGCGATCCAGTCGTATGATGCGGCGCTGCAGTTGAAGTCCGACGATGCGGACTCAAGATTCAACCGCGATCTGGTAAAGAAGAAGCTCGAACAGCTGAAACAACAGCAGCAGCAACAGACCAAAGACAACAAAGATCAAAAGAAGCGGGATCAGTCAAAACAGAATCAGAGTGGCAACGACCAGAAGAATCAAGGCCAGTCGAATCAGGATCAAAGCGGCCAGAATCAGAAGAAGCAGGGCCAGGGGAAGCCGGATCAGCGCGGCCAGGACCAGAAGAATGCAGGTCAACAGCAGCAGGCTGGCAGCCAGCCGGATCAACCCAAGCCGGATGCGGGCAAAGACAAATCAGACCCGCAAGCCGCCAGGGCGAAGGAGCAGCCTCAATCTCCCAAACCCGATGGTCAGGACAAAACCGGCGCTGAACCACAGAAGATGGGTGCGGATCAATCGGCCCAACCGCAGCCCGTTCCGGGCCAGATGACTCGCGGCGAAGCCAAAGCACTGCTCGATTCCTTGAAGAACGATGAGCACCAGCTGCCTGGCTCGCCGGTAGGCCGCAATGCGGTTCAAAACGACAACACACCACCCTTGAAGGATTGGTAAACCATGAACACCACACTCACGCGCACCCTCCACTGCATCGGCGCTCTTTCTGTGATGACTCTGTTTGCTCTGCCGTCGATGGGTGCAATTCCACGCATCAGGGCCACGCTCGAACCTTCGAATGTCGCCGTTGGTCAGGCCGCACAGTTGACGGTCACTGTCACCGGCGGGTCGGGCGAGGAAGCGGCGGTGCCCCATGTGGACGGCCTTGAGATCACTGCAACGGGACAATCAAGCGAGTTCCAATCGATCAACGGCGTTGCCACCGCCAGCTATAGCCAGACTTACATGGTGACTCCGACCCGGACCGGGCGATTTGTGATTCCTTCGATAAAATTCGGGAGCGGGAACGACGCTGAGGCGACCCAACCCATCGTGTTGCAAGCCGCAGGCGCTGGCTCTTCCGCCGCTCCAAGCGCGAACGCCCAGCCCCCCGCGGTGCTGCCGGCACCGAATGTTCCCGGCGCGGATGACGATCGGGCTGTGTCGAACAGCGACCAACAGGCATTCCTGCGACTGCTGATGCCAAAACGCGAGTTGCACGTTGGTGAGGCGGTGCCCGTGCAGATCAAGGCTTATTTCCGGGAAGGTTTGCAGGCTTCGGTCAATGGGTTGCCGTCGCTGAGCAGCGACGCATTTACGCTGAATTCGCTCGACAACAAGCCGGCCCAGACGCGGGAGAACGTGAATGGGCAGTCATACGCCGTGCTCACCTGGAACACGGCGGTGTGTGCGGTGAAAGCCGGTGACTATTCGTTAAGCATGCGGATGCCCGTGCTGCTGACGGTCCCAGCGCATGCGAATAAGCCGCGCCGCATGTTTGGTGACCCGTTCGACGACGACTCATTCTTCGATAATTTCTTCGGCAACAGTGTCGAAAAACCGGTAACGCTGAGCAGCCAGGCGGATGTCGAAACCGTCCGCCCGTTGCCCTCAGGGTATCAGCCGGTCGGTTTCAGCGGCGCCGTGGGGCAATTCACAATTACTGCCGAAGCCAGCCCCGATCACGTCTCAGCGGGTGACCCAATCACACTTCGCCTGACCGTCACTGGCCGCGGGAATTTTGATCGCGTCGCGTCCAGTTTGTTGAGCAACTCAACGGACTGGAAATCCTATAAGCCCGTAGCGCGATTTACGCCGGCCGATAGCGTTGGTTTCGAAGGAACCAAAACCTTCGAACAGGCAGTCGTGCCGCTGCAATCGGGCCAACTGAAGATCCCGGAATTGAGCTTCAGCTATTTCGATCCGGAGACGGAAAAGTATGTGACGCGATCCACCGCACCGGTTGCGATTGATGTCTTGCCCGTCGCGAATCAGTCGTCCGCAGTGTCGGCTGCGGTGTCGAACGGCAACGTGGATCGACCCACATTTGCGCCCAATCGCGTCGAATCCGGGCGATTCGTTTCGTCCCTGGAGCCGTTATTCCTGCAACCGCGATTTCTGCTGGCAAATCTCTTTGCCTGGTGCGGGCTGGCAGCATTCTCCTTTTTCGTGAGCCGCCATATCCGGCGCGCCCGCGACCCACAATTTGCGAGAGCTCGGCGGAGCGATCGTGCGATCCACGACCAACTCACCGCGATGGATGCGGCGATACAGCAAGCTGAGACAACAGCATTCTTCGCCGCCGCTCGGCGTGCGTTGCAGCAGCGGCTTGGCCAGCGGTGGGGCCTGCCGCCCGAGACAATCACGATGACCGAAGTCAATGCCCGCCTCAATGGCGATGGCGACGGTATCCGCCCCGTTTTCCAAATGGCCGACCAAGTGGCGTACAGCCATGAGAACCTTCCCGCCGGCGACCTTGCGGGATGGAAGCGCATTGTGACCAAAGAACTCGAGCATCTGGAGACGCTATGAGACTTCCAAATATCATCCTGACCTGTCTTGTGCTGCTTGGCGGCGGCACCCTTGGGTTCGCCGCGGATCAGCAGACGCCCTTTGAACAGGCCAACACTGTATTCGCTCAAAAAGACTATGGGCATGCCGCAAGTGATTATCAGGCGGTCATCGCACGGCAGGGATTCTCCGCGCCCGTGCTATTCGATCTTGCCAACGCGTATTACAAGGACGGTAACGTCGGGTTGGCGATTGTGAATTATGAGCGTGCCCAACTCCTCGCGCCCAGCGACGCGGACATTGCCTTCAATCTTCATGTTGCCCGCGCCAAAGCAGGCCTTGCGGATCGTCCGATTCCATGGTTCGAGCGGGCGGCACGATTTCTTAGCCTGAACACGCTCTCCTGGCTCAGTGCCGCTGCGATTCTGTTCATCGGCGCCGGAATAGTGGCGCGCCAGTTAACGGGGCGCGACCGATTCGGCTGGCGCGCCGGAATGATAGCGAGCGTCTGCCTATTGCTGGCGACAATCCTCGCGGTGGGTCTGCGGTGGTCGGAGTTGAGTCAGGCGGTCGTGACCGTAAAGAATACATCAGTGTATATCTCGCCGGTCACCGTCGGCCAGCCATTGTACAACTTGGCCGAGGGGCAGACGGTCGCGGTGTGCAAAACGCACGGTGACTTCGTGCTCGTTGAAATGAGTGACGGGCATCGCGGCTGGGTGAAGCGCGGGGACATCAGCCGGCTGATGCCGTCCGTACACGAAACACGGATCGCATCCACCTGATGTCGCTCTTGAACACCGCACCGCCCTTTATTCGCGAGAGAATCCGCAATGGAGATTGCTGTTGCTTGCCGACTTACCCGACCGCGCGATAATGGGAGCATGCGCATCCTGGTAGTTGAAGACGATGATCAGATTGCGTCGTTTGTCGCAAAGGGGTTGAAGCAGAGTGGTTACGCGGTGGACCATTGCGGCGACGGCGAGGAAGCGCTGGCGCTGGCCGCAACCACTGCTTACGACCTGGTTGTCGCAGACATCATGCTGCCGAAGCTGGACGGCCTGAGTGTCGTGAAGCGGTTGCGGCACCAGGGGAATCACGTGCCCGTGCTCTTCCTCAGCGCCAAGGGGTCGGTCGATGACCGGGTTCGCGGGTTGCAGGCGGGCGGTGATGATTACCTCACAAAACCTTTTGCGTTCTCCGAAATGCTAGCGCGGGTGCAGGCATTGATCCGGCGCGCCACCCATGTTGCCGAACCGTCACGCCTCATCGCCGGTGATCTGGCGCTGGATCTGTTAACGCGAACGGCGACACGCGGCGGCGACACGATCGAACTGCAACCGCGCGAGTTTTCACTGCTTGAATATCTAATGCGGAATGCGGGCAGGCCCGTCACCAAGGCGATGATTCTCGAACACGTCTGGGATTACAGCTTCGATCCACAGACCAATGTCGTCGATGTGCTCGTCCATCGGCTGCGGGGCAAGATCGATCCCGACAAGACTCGGGTGCATACACTCCGCGGGGTGGGCTATGTCCTTAAACCTGCTTAAGCGCATCTGCCGATCGGCCGGTGTTCGCCTCAGTCTGTGGTTCGCGGTCATTTTCATAGCCAGCGTCGCTGCAATATTTGGGCTTCTCTATTATGTGCTCTCGGCCACCATCGATCGCAGCGACCGAGCTGTGCTTCAGTCGTACCTCAAGGAATACGCCGATGCTTACCAATGGAAGGGTTTGGGCGCATTACGCGACCTTGTGTACGAACAGAATGCGCCACCCGCGCAGAAATCTCTGTTTGTGCGGGTTGCCAGCGAGCATAATGAAGTCACTTTTATCAAGGTGCCCAACGAGTGGATAAGCTTCGAGCAGGTCGACCCTGGCCTGCAAGGTTCGCGACAAAGCGCAAGTATCACGCGCATTCCGCAAGATGCTGAGCGGGATTTTCTACTGGATTCGGCAGTCTTGGCGGATGGCTCGCTCCTTCAGGTCGGACGCCGCACCAATAATCGCCAAGTTCTGCTCGATCCACTGCGGCATACATTCCTTCTCGTCAGCAGCGTTGTCGTGGTGATGGGCTTTTTTGTGGGGTCGCTCTTTGCCCATCGTGCGATGTTGCCCGTGCGTCAAATCGTAGCCACTGCCGGTTCAATTATCCTGACCGGAAAACTAGACGCGCGCGTTCCTGTTCGATCGTCCAGGGATGAGTTGGCGGAAATGGTTCTGCTGTTCAACCGGGTTCTTGATAAGAACCAATCGCTCATTCAGGCGATGCGCGAATCTCTGGACAATGTGGCCCACGACCTGCGCACACCGTTGACGCGTCTTCGCGGAACGGCGGAATTGGCGATCCAGGACCATACCAATGCTGCCGCGATGAGCGAAGCGCTGGCTCTTTGCGTGGAAGAAACCGACCGGGTGCAGAGCATTCTCAACACCTTGATGGACATCACCGAAGCCGAGACGGCGATGATGAAACTTCATCGCGAATCGCTGGACCTTCGTCTGCTGATCCGCGAAATCGTCGACGTTTATCAGTATGTAGCCGAGGAAAAGAAGATTTCAATCCAGACCGATCTGGGCGAACCGAGCGTGGCATTCGTCGACCGCAATCGCCTGCGCCAAGTCCTGGCCAACCTGCTCGACAATGCGATCAAGTACACCGATCCCGGCGGATTGATTGTGATTTCCGCCGGAACAGAAAATGGCGCGGCGGTTGTCCGTTTCCGCGACACCGGCTGCGGCATCTCCGCCGAAGAGACGACGAAGATATGGACGCGCCTTTATCGTGGCGACAAAAGCCGGTCCCAACGAGGACTCGGGCTGGGCCTGAGCTTGGTGAAGGCGGTTGTCGAAGCCCACCAGGGCCATGTTTTTGTCACCAGTGAACTGGGCAAAAGCTCGGAGTTTGTGGTGACGCTCCCAGCGGCCCCCTCCGGCGCGTAGACGCGAATGCCCAAGTGTTGCCAACCTCATAGCGCGACTGGTCCTGAAGCGCTTTTCGAAAAACGACCACTTGGAGCAGCACCGCGATAATGCCTGTGACGAAAGCGCCGTCGAATATGCCGGCCCCGCTTATGAGGCGATGCTGCCAGACCGCGTATTCTCCTGAGATTCAACAGATCAGCGCCGACCAATGTTCCCGCGGCGCCGGCAACATACGCCAGCGGAACTGCGCGATCCCACGCAAGCACGATCGCGCAACGGCAGAGACCAGCAGGGGAATGAAAACCGGAACAGTGATTCCGAGCCGTGGATTGGCCGCGGCCACTGATGAACAAGGATCGCGACGATTGTCATCGCGGTAACGCTCGAAACGAAGACCCGGCTCGTGGCCAGCAGGAACAGCGACCGAACAGCCGGCAGAAACCGACCAGCGCAAACGTGCTGGTACCATAGGGCAGCAAGTGCGGCACCGACATTCTCCCGCCAATGGATGCAATATTGAAGATGCGCCCACCTCTGACTGCTTTCATGATCAGGGCAACCAGTTGCGTCGTGTGTGTACCGCCGCGCAGAAGTTCACCGCCATTGCCTGCTCGTAGTCATCGACTGACATCTCATACTGCAGGCCGACGATGATGGTTCCAGCGTTGTTAATCGGCACGTCGATACCGCGGGACTTCGACCCACCGGTACTCACATCGATCGAATCTGGTCGGGCGGTGCGAGATCGCACACGACCGTAGAAACTTGCCCGCCGATTGCAGTCAGATCGCTCTTTGCAGCCGCCAAGTTACTTTCATCGCCAGCACAGATCGCGACGGTCGAGCCAAGGCAAACGACCTCCCGCGCGATTGCCAGCCAAAGACCCCGTGAACCACGCGTGATAGAAGTAATCAGCGCACGTTAGTGGGAGATTGACCATGTCCTAATTGCGCGGTTGCTGCAGAACTTGCCGGAACTTCCCAAATCCCAAATCGATGATCGCCCTGAGCATCTGCGCGTCTGGATGCTGGGAAAGCTCGCATGGCATCCGCCAGCCTTGGTATCCGAACAATCGTTCATGGTCGCATAGCGATCACGATCTCGACGGGAACCCACATCGACATCTTCTCGGCCTCAACAACAGCGAAGCCTGCCGCTTCCACCGACAGGCGCACGAAGATTGGTCGACAATCGACAAAGTTCGGGAAGTGCCGATGGCTCCACTCGTACATCTCGAAAATGACGCCGTGCGCACCTTCCTTCGACATCCCAATGACAACGATTCGCCCACCCGGCCGCAACACACGCTTGCATTCTGCCAACACCTTGGGAATCTCGGGTGTGTCGAATAACTCAAGCGTGAAGCTCATGAACACGCCGTCCAGGCTGCCGTCGACAAAGGGCAACTGTGCGGCGTCTCCGCAGCGCAGGTCGACGCGGTCGGCGACATGCTCCTGCTGCGCCAGGAGTTGCGTGTGTTTGAGCATCTCCTCAGAAATATCGATGCCGAAGGCCTTGCCATTCTGGCCCACCGCACCAGCGATCGCGACGAGGCAGTGGCCCGTGCCGAAGCCGACTTCGAGTATTTGTTCGCCGGGTTTGGGCGCCAGCTTTTTCAAGCCCGCATCGCGCACAGGCCCCTCGCTTTTCTCGGCGAGCAAGTCGTAGACCTTCGCGATCTTGTTGTAGAACGCCTTCGTCTGGGCCTTGGATTGACAAACTCGAAGGATACCGGGCTCGCTGGCAGCAGTGAACATGTTCGCAGGGACCATTGCCATAATTTCTCCCTTGTACCAAGCCAAGCGTCAGGTGTCGCAAACTGTGCGGGATACGCGGCTACACGCAAAAGCCAATCGCGACGTGAATCATTGCCTCTGCTCCAACAGTGCATTTTAATGAACGGGCTGCCAATGGAATCGTTGCGGGAATTCAACTTGCGGACGAACTATCAGGCGCCCGTGCCATGGAATGTTTTCTGAAGTTTCAGGAAGCTCTCTCCGACGGCCGCCACCGTTTCGGCGGCGGGTAGACGCTCCTGGCAATCGTGGCCGAGAGCCATCCGATCGTCCATCCGAAGAAGAGCACGGTGAAGTTGTGCTCGGTGTCTTTGCTGGCCTCGAAGCGCACAACACCGAAAATGATCGCCCAGACAACAGCACAGCTTATGCTGTAGACCGTATAGGTTTTGAACGACAATTTCATAGTGCCTTCCGCTTTGTCTTGCCGCCCTGGACCACCCGTTCAGCACCGGAAATGGCACGGGTGAACGCGATAGCGCGATCCGGCGCAGAGATAATTCGAGACTTCGAAACGAGGCGCGTCCGTTAATATTTCCAGCCAAATTCAGATTCTTACGTAGATCCTCTTGCGGTACATCAGCCCTGCGGCAATCCAGCAGAAGACCAGAAACAGTCCGGAGTCCGCCATCGGCGCGTAAGGTCGCCCGAACATCTCGCTGAGTCCAGATCCAAAATGCCTCTTCCAGGTCGCGGTAAACCAAGGCTCAAGCAGCGTCGACATGCAATAGAGTACGATCGAGTTCATGCCGACGATGACCAGCGGCAGCGACCACCGCGTTGCACCGCGGGTCTCAATGATCCAATAAAACACCGACATCGCCAGAAATCATTCGGCTCTTTGATGCTGGAAAGGACCGCCATCGCCGAGACTAGCTGGACAGTGGGGATTAGCCGCCGATCTCCCGTAACGTGCCCAGAAATGTGATCAGGTCTTCGCGGCTGAGCATGCCGACGATATGGCCGTCGCTTGTCACGGGAATCTGGTTCACGCCGTCACGATCCATTTGTGTCAATGTGGTCCACAATTCCGCCTTCGGGGTTAAGGTCTTGATCTGCCCAAGCGGAAGCATTGCCTGTCCGGCTGTCGTTGTATTCCATTCCGACCGACCGATCTGTTTAAGCCGATCGAGCGTCATCAGGCCGATCGATTCATCGCCGCGGTTCACGACAAACGCCCGGCCACCGCCGCCGAATACGTGGTCATCGACCAGTTGTTGAAGCGTGAGTCCGGCGGGAACAGTTGTCACATGGCGGTTCATCGCCTGACCCACCGTGTGGCCGGCGATGGCGCTTTGCAACATCACCTGCTGGACTTGAGATGAAGCGGCGTTCTCCAGGAACCATCCGATAAAGGCGATCCACACACCGCCCCCAAAATCCCCGCCAAGCAACTTCCACACCCCGAACATGATGAAGAGAAATCCGAAGAATCGTCCGACATTCGCCGCGATCAGCGTTGCGCGGCGCATGTCGTGGATAGCGCCCCAGACGACCGCGCGGAAAACTCGCCCGCCGTCGAGCGGGAAGCCGGGAATGAGGTTGAAGAGGACAAGGGCAAAATTGATGTAAGCCAGATATTTGATCGGGCCGAACAAGGGTGCGATGCCGGCTGCCGGATGTTTGAGCAACGTAAAGATGACCGCAAGGATCAGGCTGACGATCGGCCCGGCAATCGCGATGAAAAACTCGGCGATGGGGCTGGGCGGCTCAGCGCCGATCTCGGCGACGCCCCCGAAGATGAACAGCGTGATTCGCCGCACCGGAATTTTGTAGGACAGAGCCACCACCGCATGGCCGAGCTCATGAAGCAGGACACTCACAAAAAGCAGAATTGTTGTCGCGGCGGCAACGCCCCAATACTCCGGCGGCGACCAGTTCTTGAATTCAGCGGGGTAATACGACCGCGCGAGCAGCCAGGTCATCAGCGCGAAGACCAGAAACCAGGAATAATCCAGGTTGATTGAGATTCCGAAAATACGTCCCACCGGGACCGATTGCCGAGTCATGCGATCGCTCTTTCTGTTTCAGTGCAGACAGCTTTCGCCTGAGCCGCATTGATCGTTCTGGACGCCGGGGCTGGCTAATCTCCCGTGATCCATGTCCGCGCCTCGGCGGATTGTCCTTGCGGGAAATATTTGATGGTCGCGCTCGTGAACGGCTTGCAGAATGTCGCCATCCACTGCTCCCACTTTTTCTCGCCGACCATCGCCAGGCGGTCGATGTCTTTGAAGTGCTTGATGTCAAATTTGATATCCTGCCACAGGGCTCCGATGTCCCAGCCGTGAAAGTCATGCATCTCCATGAGAATGCGCAGCTTTCCGAATTTCTTGACCGCTTCCTCAAAGGCTGGCACGAAATGCACGTAGTCGTCTTTGTGCAGCTTTCCGCTGACTTGGACGACCAACAATTTCCCATCGTTCTCGGTGTTCATTTGCAAAGCCATTGTCGGCTCCTTTCGAAAGAGTATTGATCTTCTCAGTCTCCCTCGAACCGATTGTATACCGCACGCTTCATGTGGATGCGGCGTCACGGTAGAGGAAGTCGTGATAGGCATTGCTGATATCGCGCCGGCTGATGATGCCGCGCAATACATTCGATCCATCGCCTGCCACCACCGGGATCGCTTCCAACCTGGTTTTGCGGAGCTTTCTCAGCGCCGCGGCAAGGCTTTCCTCGGGCTTCGTCACTCGGTATTCACGGAAACAAAGGTCTTCGGCCACAACCAGCCCGGGTGTGAGCGCTTGCGTGCCGAGCAGAAGGCGAATATCGGCCAGATCGATAATGCCATGCAGCGAGCCGTCGGCGTTCAGGACGGGAAACACCGGCTGGTCCACGTTACCCAAAACTCCGCTTACCTCCGCCAGCGGCGTGTCGCGCAGAAATGTCAGCAGTTTGCCCTCGCGCGGAATGCACTCCTCCACGCGAATTCGCGCCAACACATCAAAAAAGAACTCGCCCTCGTGCGCGCCAGATTGCGCGCGGGTGTCAACCTGCTTTTCGTAAATCGAGATCGACCGCGGCGTGAAGAGAAACGCGATCGCGTTGGTCAGCATCAGCGGCACGAGCAGTCCGTAGCCGCCGGTCATCTCCGAGACCATTACGAGCGACGACACCGGCACCTTGGCCGCTCCGGCGAAGAACCCTGCCATTCCCACCAGAACGAAGGCGGCGGGTTGAGTCACGATGTTCGGCGCGATCCGATGAAACAGCACTCCCACCGCGGACCCCAACATGCCGCCGATCACGATCGACGGAGCGAATACGCCGCCCGATCCGCCCGACCCGATTGTCAGGCCCGTGGTAACCATCTTCAGAAACAAAATGACCAGCGCAAGCCGCATCTCCATGTTTCCATTGATGGCCAGCTGGGCCCAACCGTAACCCATCCCCAGAATCTGAGGTACGAACAACCCGATCACGCCCACCGCTAAACCACCTAGCGCGGGTTTGACATGGTTCGGAATCTGAATGCGTCGAAACAGATTCCGAATCCCGTAAAATATCTTGACGTAGAGCGACCCGGTCAAAACGCATCCAAGTCCCAGAACGACGAAAAAGGGCAATTCCAGAGGATGCAGAAACTCCAACGACGGCACGTCGAAAATCGGCCCCCACACGCCCGTGATCCCCGAGTAGACCGAATACGCGATGATCGCCGCCACAAACGCCGGCACGATCGCCGCCGACTCGAATTCCGCCTCACGATACAACACTTCCACCGCGAATAACGCGCCGCCCAAAGGGGCCCGAAAGATCGCGCCAATGCCGGCGCCGGCGCCAGCCAGGATCAGCAACCGCCGATCGCGGTCGCTGGTCTTAAGCACTCCCGCCAGGGCGGAGGCAAATCCCGCCCCGATCTGTCCGATCGGTCCCTCGCGCCCGGCCGAGCCGCCGGTGCCAATGGTCAGTACAGAAGCGATGGTTTTGACAAACGGAACGCGGCCGCGAATCACGCCGCGCTGCCGATGAAATGCGTCGACCACCGAGTCAGTTCCATGGCCCTCGGCCTCGGGGGCAAACGAATAGACCAGCACCCCCGACAGAAGTCCGCCAATCGCCGGAGCCAACACCAAGAACCAGCGTCGCGAGGGTGGATGCGCGATCGACGTCCCGCCCTCCGCGCCGGGCTCGGGCATGACATAACCCGCGCCGCGCACGATGACGTTCGCTTTAACCTGGTCGAGGAGAAAGGAGAATGCCACCGCCCCCAGCCCGGCAACAACTCCTACGAATATGCTCAGCGTCACCACATGCCCGGTATGGAACTTCAGCCATCGCTTGAGGCGATAGAAGCGTTCGCGCTGCATCGCGTGGGCTTGCTCCGGCGCACTTGGCATGATCGGTTCCTTCGGTCCGCTGAGGTCGAAATGTGAATTCCTTGCCGGTCTGCGGACCGGAACGTTTGGATTTGATACCATAGACAATCAGGAAAGTCTCAGTTCATCCGTATGGCAATCGGCGTGGAGGCCGCGGTGAAGCTTATCGTCGCACTCATTGACTTCTCCGAAGTCACGTCGGACCTGGTCACGCTGGTCGGCAGCTTGGCCCGAGCGACCAGCAGCAAACTCGTTCTCCTGCACGTTGCGATGCCAGACGCCGAGTTCGTCGACGGCGAAGAACGGCCGGATTCCTCTCGCGATGGCATCGCCAGCGCTCTGCGCCGCCGCCACCGCGATCTGGAGATCCTCAAGATGGAATTTGAGAAGTTGGGTGTGGAGACGCTCGCACTATTGGCGCGCGGCCACTCCCCCCGGGGTAACCCGGTGCCAAAGATTGTCGACGAGGTGGACCGCCTCGCGCCGGACCTGATCGTGATGGGTTCACATGGCCGCGGCAGGCTGTACCAGCTCCTGGTCGGAAGCGTCACCGATGCCGTCGTGCGCAGAGTTCGTCAACCGGTGCTCCTGGTCCCAAGCCCGATTCCCGCGCAGCAGCGATCCTGAGGAGCACCGCCAATTCTGCCACACGGACAGTGGAATCCGTGTCAGCCTCTGCTGTCAGTATCGAGTCCGCAGTCTTTCCTAACCGTGGCGCGGAAGGGTCAATTCAGTCATGCCAGCGGAGAAAGTTCTCCGCCGCCTCCGTCTCTCGATCCGTCTCATGGCACACCGTTTCCGTCGAACCGCTGGTCAGGCTGAAAGACTCGTATCGGCCCCGACCTAGCCGGCTGGACAACGATTCGCATTCGCGAACCATATCGTTAACCAGCCAATTGAACTTCTCGATTAATCGGATGTAATCCTCGCGATCCAAAAGTCCATTCTGTCTTGGATCGACGGCAATCTCGCCATCCCGGAGAATACTTTCGGCACGAGTTATAAGGGGGTCCATGTAATCCTTTCTGGCATATTAGCCCGTGCTCGGCACGCATCAATCAGGTTTTTCGAAATGTCTGCCGCACAAAAGGGCTTGGTCCGTTGCTTCGATGATCCCCGCCTAAGCGGAGAGGTCTTTGCAACAACCGTTGGCGGCTTGGCCGGTGGCGCCGTCGTCATTGGCACGACACGCCGGTAAGGCGATGGGGAGCATAACCGTGAAGCTGGCGCCGCGATCTCTTCCATCGCTGGCGGCGGCGATAGAGCCGCCATGGGTTTCGCAGATGGCCCTGCTGATGGCCAGCCCGAGCCCGAGTCCGCCGAACCTCGCGAAGATGTCGGGGCCTCCCTGCTCAAACGCGTTGAAGATCATCCGCAGCCGGTCGGGCGAAATGCCGATGCCGGTGTCGCTGACCTGGACCTGGGCCGCCCCCATCGGCGATCGCGAAGCGTGCACGGTGATTCGTCCGCCGCTCGGCGTGAACTTGATGGCGTTGCGCAGCAGATTCCAGAAGATCTGCTCCAATCGATGTGGATCGCCATATACCGTCATCTCTGTCGCGCCCGTGTCCAATTGCAACCCGATTTGCTTGGCATGAAGCTCTGTCTGGCAGACTTCGATCGCCGCATTCAGCGGCTCGCGGATGTCGACGCGCTGCATATTCAGGCGCAGCTTGCCAGTGGCGCAGCGGGCAAGATCCAATAGATCTTCGATGAGCCGAACCTCTAGCGCAAGATTGCGCCGGATCGTCGCCAGATCCTCGCGAAACTTCTCTGGAAGCTCGGGATCAGATTCCAGCAGGCTCACCGTGAGCATGACCGGATTGAGCGGATTGCGAAGTTCATGCGTGACCATCGCCACGAATTTGTCTTTTTGGGTGCTGGCTGTCTCGGCAGCCTCGCGGGCGCGTTGATGCTCGGCATGCGCCCGCCGGGTGGCGGCGTGGAGCGATGCCGTCAGCAATGCCACAAATGTAAAGGTGAGCATCCGCAGCACTTCATCGCGCACACCTGCCAGCGAGTTCGGTTTCGGCAAAAGGAAAAATGCCGTCACTGTCTCCGACAGCACGGTTGCGGCCAGTCCGGGCCCCATGCCCCCGAGCCATGCACTGAGCGCCACCGCGCCGATGAAGACCGTGAAGATGGCATGATCTCCCTCGTCCCACAGCAGCTTTGTCGCGACAGCCGATATCATCACGACGAGCAGCGCTACTCCGTATCCATATACGGCCGGCAGCGGGGCGCGCGGGCGAATTCCGCGGCGGGAAACGGAACGCGCATTTTCAGGGCGCGGATCTTCGGCACGCGAGTCAAGAAGGACATTGGCTCGGTCCACTTCCACGATGACAGCAACGACAATCCAAACCGGCGAACGTTGAACTTTTGCTATTCCAATCCCATCAGGAAAAGCGGAAGGAAAGCGAGGTCAATGTCCAGAAGGCGCCTCAAACTCGAGCGGCGCGAGAGCATTCAGTGATGTAGAATCCGTCGGGGGCGCAAAAACTGCCCGCACCCCCGGCGGTGTTGTATGTGCCTCCGATTATTGCTTGCGCATTTCTGCCTTCGGCGCATTTACGTCATACAGCGCCATGATCACCTGATGTGAAAACTGCCGATAGGCTTCGGTTTCGTCGCTCGGCCACTGCTTCATGTCGCGAGCGAAATAAGTCAGCTGATTCTGCAACTGGTCATGAATCTGCCGCGACGTCAATGTATCGGGGACGGCGATCCGCCAGTCGCTCCCTTCCTGAATCAGCGAAGCGGTCACTTCCGGAAGATTTCCTTCGGCTGGAAGTCGCACGAGTGCGACGCCCTTACTGTCTTGAAGATCCTTTCGGATGGCCTGATCCGCATCTCCGATGGCTTTTTGCACGCTCGAAGCGAGTTTCGCGGTGCCGGCCATCTCCGCAGGCGCGGGGAAATTCCCGGCGGCGATTTTGGCGTCGGTTACCGCGCCCTCGGCGATTTCAACCGGGGCGGCAAAAACGTTCTTTGCGGTTCTGATATCAAAGTCGTGGCCGTACTTCTGATGCCAGTCGGCGCTGATCTGATTGATGACGCCGTCGAGAACCTTGAAATCCTGGCTCTTGTAGTCCTTCATCCGATCCCGGTCCTCGGCCGCGAAGTTGTCGACGATTTTGCCAAAATCATCTCGCGTGAGCGCATCCTGCGTCACCGTTCTGAGCGACGCGTGGATGCTCTGTTCCTGGTTCAGTGACTTGGCCGCAATGCCGGCCGGCAGCGCCAATGAGTTTGCTTCGGCGGATTTTGCGCTGCTCTGTTGGGCCGTGGCCGCGGTGGCCGGGTTGATAACGACGAAGCTGACGCCGGCGGCTAACGCCGCCGAAAGCGTCACAATTGCTGACTTACGCATCGCGAATCTCCTTTCAAGGTAAATGGATTTTGCGACGCCGTGCGACAAGCAAATCGGACGCCGAGCCGCGTGAAAAAAACAGTTGGCGGCCTCTGCGCCGCGGTGATTACGGTCGCAAGAAATCACCGGGTTGTTGAACGTGACAGTTCGACCAACAGAGTGCGACGTCTCGCGTCATTTTGAATGGGAGGCCATCCATGTCGAGGCCGCCGCGCGGCGCCCGGGCGGCGGATTTTTCACAAAATGCGCCGAACGTTTCCACATACATGGTGTCCAATACAATGTTCCTTGAGCGATCGGTCGTTCGAGGCGTCAGATGAAAGCAACGTAAGGCAGGAGATCTACCATGAAACCAATTAAGCCGATCAACAAATGGATGGGGGCATTGATATTAGGTGGCGGAACAACCGGCATTGTGCTGGGAGCGGGGGCTTTGGCCGAGCAAGAGGTGCGCCCGCATCAGCAGGTGACGCAAAAGGAATTGGCGCGCGCCGAAGATATGGCGGACGTTTTCCGTAGCGTCGGCAAGCGCGTTGAGCCGTCGGTCGTCGAGATCCAGGTGCGCAAGACCGTGAAGACCGCGGCGATGGAAGGGCCCGAAGAGTTCTTCCACAAGGCCTTTCCCGATTTCAATCTTCCCGATATGCCCGAGCGGCGTAACCAGGGCCACGACAGCCAGGGCGGCACCATGGAGCAGGTCGGCACAGGAAGCGGCGTTATTGTGGAGGTGGACGGGAAGACCGGATACATCCTCACGAACAATCACGTGGCCGGCGGGGCGACGGACATGACTGTGACGCTCGCCGACGGACGCAGAATCGATAACGCCAAGCTCGTCGGCGCCGATCCAAAAACCGATCTGGCGGTCGTCAAGATCGAGGCCGACAACTTACAGGCCGCCCAACTCGGCCAAAGCGATGATCTGCAACAGGGCGATTGGGTGATGGCCTTCGGCGCGCCCTTCGGCTACGTCGGATCAATGACCCACGGGATCATCAGCGCGCTGGATCGCAGCCAGGTTGGAATCCTGGGTTCCGGCGGCTACGAAGATTTCATCCAGGTCGACGCGCCGATCAACCCGGGAAACAGCGGTGGACCGCTGGTGAACCTGCACGGGCAGGTCATCGGAATCAACGCGGCTATCGCCTCGCAGAATGGCGGGTTCCAGGGCGTTGGGTTTGCCATTCCGATCGACGAAGCCAAGTGGATTTACGGCCAGCTCAAGGATCATGGCAAGGTCACGCGCGGCTGGCTCGGCGTTGCCATCGCGGATGTAAGCCAGGCGCGCGATGTCGCCAAGGGCGTGGGCTATGAGCACGGCAATGGCGCATTGGTTGAGCAGGTCGTGTCTGATTCGCCGGCCAAGAACAAGCTCGATGTCTATGACGTGATTACCGCCGTCAACGGGAAGCCGATTCAGAATGCTACACAGCTTCGCAATGTGATTGCCGAACAGTCGCCGGGGGCGAAAGTCGATCTGACGGTCTTCCGCAACGGCAAGGATGAAGATGTCTCCCTGAAACTCGGCACCCAGCCGAAGAACCTGCAAGAGGCAAGCACGCCGTGGACCCAGAACGATAACTCAAGCGCGCTGGGAATGACCCTGACCAAGCCGGCCGACGGGTTGGCCGAGAAATATGGTCTACCAGCCAATTCGCAGGGCGCGGTGATCACATCGGTCAAGACCGGCTCCGCTGCCGAGCGCGCGGGGCTTCAGCCCGGCGATATGATCACACAGGTCGACCGCAAGCCGGTGACGGATCCCTCGGACGTGTCGCGCCTCATTGATGCGCATAAGAAAAATTCGCCGGTCCTGCTGTATGTTCAAACCAGCCAGGGCGGGCGGATTGTGGCGCTCGAGAAGTAAGGGGACAGGCAGAGAGATCGAACCGATTCGAGCAGCGAATCGACGCTGATAACGTGGGACGCGATTGATGACCGCTAGGGGCTTGTGGCTCACGATCGCGTCCCGTTTTATCTCGCGACTCCACAACCTCCCGTTGAAACGTACGCCGCCGGCTGCGATATCTCGCGCTCGTGGCATTTCCGCGTGTAACCGGGACTTCGAACTCGACCTGCTCCGTTAATACTTACAGCCAAATTCAGATTACATGTGGATCATCTTGCGATACAGCAGCCATGCCACCGCCTACCAGAAGATGCTACCGCGCCGGGTATGCGGTGACATCGCTTGGCCCGGCAATCGCGCTGAAAAACTCGGCGATGGGGCTGGGCGGCTCAGCGCCGATCTCAGCGCCGCCGCCGAAGATGAACAGCGTGATTCGCCGCACCGGAATTTTGTATGACAGAGCCGCCACCGAATGGCCCAG
>Ga0182024_10007926_pt1 | contig 22687 bp, 22 predicted proteins | sample P32metaG_FD_120480 | JGI IMG/M metagenome (GOLD analysis project Ga0182024, IMG submission 120480) | Permafrost microbial communities from Stordalen Mire, Sweden - P3-2 metaG (Illumina Assembly) | ecosystem: Environmental > Terrestrial > Soil > Wetlands > Permafrost | place: Sweden: Stordalen... | reverse complement strand
TCATTTATCTATCTTACAAGACGCCTATGACTCGGGGTATAATACGATTTGGATCATGGAAGATGATATAAGGATCGTCAGCGACCCCCGCGAGCTCTCATCCCTTATCAGTGTTTTAGATGCCCTAGCCCCTGATTGGGATGTGTTTTTTACAGATCCTGAGTCAAAAAACGGAGATGGGAGCAGGGTCTATTGCGGAGGGATCCGCCCCCGGCCTAATTTTCCTTACCAATCGCTCGCTTATTATGTGAATCGGACCAATGTGAATGCAGATATCGTCAAGCTGGGGCTCAGATTTGGATCATATTCCATGATCATCCGAAGATCTGGAATAATAAAACTCTTGGATTATTTTAAGACGTACAAACTTTTTTTCCCTTACGACATGGAATATTTTTTTCCACCTGGCATCAAGCTCTATGCCTGTACCCGAGATATCGTTACAACAATAGCTGGAGGAATTTCAGACAATGGCAACCCGACTTATGAGAAATAGTTTCTTGTTTTTTTGCTTTGCCCTATTCAGTGTTATCTCTCTAAAAGGAGACTACTATGAAGGAATAGGATTGTTCCAAAATTACAATAAAATCGATATCGCATGGCTACCCCAGTTTCTTCCCTATAATCCCGTTATCGTAGAAGCCGGGGCTTTTAGAGGAGATGAAACTCTTCGCATGGCAAAACAATGGCCTCGGGGTCTCATCATCGCCTTAGAGCCAAACCCAGAAGCCTTTAAGCATTTACAAAAAAAAATGCAGGAAGAATTGGTCTCCAATGTCGAGCTGCACAACTTAGCCCTCAACACTTATACCGGCATCGCATTCCTCAATACCTGCAATGGCATGAAAGGAGATGACCCTGCCTTTGGATATGCCAGCTCTATGCTTCCCCTGACCAAGGATATGGAAGTTTATTGCAAGGGCCCTCAAGTTATCGTTTCTAGCACAACTTTGGATGAATGGTGCGAAGAACAACAAATCGACCACATCGATCTCCTAAGACTTGAACTTGAAGGGCTGGAACTGCAGGTTCTTCAGAGCTCTCCTCAGATCTTAAAAAATACAAAAGTGATTTACGTTAAAACTCAGATTCATCCCTATCGCGTCGGGATGACCCAATATTTTGAGTTGAAGGCTTTTCTTGAACAATCAAACTTTGTTTTGCTGAGCCATTGGTATAATCCTGGAATCATCGGATATGCTGTTTTCCTTAGCAGAGAGTTATTCGATGCATATTTTAAATTGTCCTTAGGCCTGTACTTGGAGATATAGAATGAAAAACAGTCTAATTTTAGCCCTGCTCTGCTTTGCGAATTTGAATGCCGGAATTGAGAAGTACTTTAATAAGGCAGAAAATAAGTCGGACCTGCACAAAATGGAAGGGATCGACTTTATTTATATGATCAATTTGGATCCCCGGCCTGAAAAGTATGAACGAACGATGAATGCTCTTAGGCCTTATGGCATTAATCCCTATCGATTTTCCGCTGTCAACGGCTGGAAATTAAGTTTTGAAGCTCTGGATGAACTCGGGATCGTCTTTGAACCCGGGATGCCCCATGGACCCATTGCCTCAGTCTACCGCCATGTTGACGGCAAAGAATATCACAGCTTTGAGATTATGAAAGAGCCGGGCGTCGCCTATTATGCGCACTCTCTATCTCGAGGTGCGATAGGCTGTCTTCTAAGCCACTTGTCCATTATACAGGATGCTTACAATTCAGGATATAACACCGTCTGGATCATGGAAGATGATATCAGGGTCGTCAGCAATCCTCATGAACTTTCTTCTCTCATTAACATCTTGGACAGCCTAGCGCCCGATTGGGATGTTTTGTTTACCGATAATGAGATCAAAGGCGGAACTGGACCTGTCCCTTGCACGGTTATTCGTCCCAGACCTCTCGTACAGCTTCAGCCCCTAGAGTATTATTTACAACGCAAACATATTCACGTAGATATCGTAAAAATCGGGATGCGTTTTGGATCTGCTTCCATGATCATCCGGCGATCCGGGATGAAAAAGATTTTAGATTACTTCAAAACCTACAAAATCTATTTCCCCTATGATATCGATTACTTTTTCCTCCCCGGCATTAATCTTTATGCGCTTAATAAAGATATAGTTACAAATATCGCTGGAGGAGATTCTGACAATGGTCAGCCTGCTTACCTTGACAAGGACAAAAAGTGAGCTTTGAAGCTTTTTTGCTCTCCTCTGCTTTTTTTTGGACAGTCGCCTATGCGAACATTGAAGATCATTTTAGAAAAGCAGAGGGAAAATTAGGCATCCATAAATTGCGCAATATCGATTTTATCTACATGATAAATTTGGATCAAAGACCTGAGAAATTTTCATCAGCATCTGGGCAATTGCAAAAATACGGGATTTATCCTTACCGGTTTTCCGCTGTCAACGGATGGGAATTATCCGTAGAAGTGATAAATGATGTGGGGTTAAAGTATCAGCCTGGAATGATGCCCTTAAAGGCAACATTTTATCCCTTGGAAGCCCATGGAATGCCCCGCTATGAGTTTATGAGAGAGTTTGGGAAAACCTATTTTTGCCATAATATGGCACGGGGATCGATTGGGTGTGCTTTAAGTCATATTTCTATTCTTAAGGACGCTTGGGACTCAGGTTATGAAAGAATTTGGGTCTTGGAAGATGATATAGAAGTGATCGGCGACCCTATGATTATCCCTGATTTGATCGACAAACTTAACGCCCTTGTCGGAAAAGAGAATTGGGATGTTCTTTTTACTGACCAAAATTATAGGCAGGCTAATGGTCAATATCTGATAGCCAATGGAGCAGCAGAAAGGCCTGATATGGATTGCAGTTTGAAAGAAAGATATAGTGAAAAATATACGATCAATCAAGAAATAAGCCCTGATTTTCGTAGGGTCTCTGCTAGATTTGCCACCCATTCCATGATCATTCAACGGTCAGGCATTAAAAAGTTGTTGGAGTTCGCATTAACCCATAAGATTTTTTCGGCCTACGACTTGGAGAATTATCTAGTGCCTGGAATTAAACGGTATTCATTAACCAAAGATCTCGTATCCAATATGCTAGGAGCGTCTTCCGATAACGAAACCCCCTTATATCAGGTAAACGCTAGGTGAGTACTAGGGATTGCTCCCAGGCCATCTAATCCGAGGGCCAAAATATTTTGCGCTGCATTGAAGTCCCTTGTTGCCTTATACCCACACTTTGAACATCGATGCTCTCTTTCAGAGGGCTTTTTAACCATGCCCCAAAACCTCAAAAAACACTTGCAAGAATGAGATCTTTTGATCAAGATGTTTGCAATGCTGATCACAATGGCTAAAACTCAGAAAACAAATGTGGATAATTATGCAAAAACTAGTTCGAATGGGAGCGACATTTAGAACTCTTCTGAAATATTGCTTGTACTCGTCATTTTTTCTATTGACCAGTGTGGGTTATACTGAAAATCAAAAGACTCACAATCTCAAACAGTTTCAAGAATACTTTAAAGATGTCTTACTGGTCATTTATTACGCCAACCCTCATTTCGAGACGATCGATTTTATAAAACAACTCTATTCACCAGTGTTTAAGAATATCGTTTTCTACGGAGACCGCACGCAACATGTAGACATTGGTGAATTCGAGCATGAATATGAAGATGGGGATTATGGCAAATATCGTATCGTATATACGAGGAACGGATATTATCTCTCAAGGTGGATCAAAGATGTAATGATCAATTATCCAGGATATGCGGGTTATCTATTCATGCAGGATGATGTTCTTCTGCAGTTTTGGAATTTTTTAAACTTGGATAAAAATAAGATCTGGTTTGGTGCTACTTGCGCATGGCATCCAGGTTATGGGGAGAAACCGCAGCAAAAATGTATAACCATCAATCAAACTACAGACCCTCAGTATATGGGATGGTTTAATACGGGATGCGGGATGCCTGAACTGAAGAACATGTTTGGTCATTTATTAGAATTAGGTTTTGACGGAGAGAAAGCCATGCTCTCTGCCAATTTTAAAGAAAATGGGGCAGCATGGTATATGGTCGATACTTTCTATTTCCCGGGCCGTTTTGCTAGAAAGGCTCTGCGATTATGTGACCTATTTGATAAGGTGTTTTGTGAAATGTCCATCCCCACCATGCTAGGAGCTATGGATTATCTACAGAATTGGGAAGAACTTCCCCAATGGTGGAGTTGTTTCAATTCTGGTGATATGCTCAGGGAAGCACACGATCCTAAGTATTATTGGATGCACCCTCTGAAATTTACCTATCAAGTAAACAGAGATTTTGCCCGCCGCGTTTTTAATGAACAGTTTTACGATACTTTAGAAAACAAATAAATACGTCATTCACTGGATTCCCCAATTTTTGATTGGGGGTCCTGCCATGGGAACCGCGTGAGCACCTATTTTTCTTCTTTTAGGCCAAACTCCACTCACTTGATTTTTGCAAGTCTTCTTTGTGGAAATATTCTAAACTACTTAGATCAAGCAATTCTGCCTGTGGCACTTCCTGCTATTAGCGAAGAATTCGGAGCTTCTTCAACCTTAACGCAATGGACAGTGAATGGTTATACTTTGCTCTTTGCCTGTTTGGTTCTTCTCGGGGGTAGAATAGGCGATGCTATCGGTCCCAAAAATGGATTTCTCATTGGAATGATCCTCTTTGCTTTTTTTTCTGTGATGTGCGGATTTAGTCCAAATATCGGCTGGTTGATCGGAGCAAGAGCTCTACAAGCCCTGGGGACTAGTCTTATGTTTCCTGCTCAAGCGGCAATTCTAGCTAAGCTTTTCCCAGTGCATCAACAGGGAAGAGCTATAGGACTTCTGATGACTTTGGGAATAGCGGTTGGATTCCTCGGCCCATTTATCGGTGGTCTATTGACCCAAATGTTTTCTTGGAGAGCGATTTTTTGGATCAACGTTCCCATTACTTTATGCGGATTTCTCCTAGGGTATTTTTCGCTCCCACAAATTGAACCGATCAGACGACCCATCGATTGGAAAGGCTTTACATACTTTGTCTTTACAATTTGTCCGATCATAATCTTGCTCATGCAAGTACGTGATTGGGGCACGCCTACCTTTTTAGAAAAAAATCTCCCGCTTTTTCTCTGTGGCTTGATTTCCTTTATTTTTCTTGTGCGAAGAACCCTTACTGCCAAGAACTCGTTCTTTGATTTCTCCCTATTAAAATATCCCGCGTATTCGGCTATCTTATTTTCTGTATGCTTAACTAAATTTATCATGATGATTTCCATCTTTCAAACTATCTATTGCGAAACAGTTTTGAATTACACTCCAATAGAAACGGGGCTAATTTTTTCCTGCAGTTTTGCGCCTGCCCTCGTCTTTTCGTCAATTGGAGGCTATCTTGCAGACAAAATTTCTCCAAAACTTCCGATTTCCATCGGATATTTACTCGTTATATTTTCCCTTTTTTGGTTGGCTTTCTACAGCACTCCTTCACTATTTGACCTCCTCCTATCACTGATCATTTTTGGAGTGGGGCTGCCCCTCATCCTTACCCCCTCCCATGCGCTCGTCCTTTCGTGTATACCTAATGATAAAGTCAGCGTCGGAACAGGTATGATCGTCACCCTGCGTATGACCTCAGCCTCACTGGGACTTGCCATGATCCACCTTTTTACGACAACAGTGCAACGCAATGAAACGCCTATTCTTGGAACCCGAGGCGCTATGGTTCAAAGCTTTTCATACGTCCATTTGGCCTTGGCGATGTTGTTTTCCTTTGCTTTTGCCATTACGTACTTTTTACATAGCAAAAAACAAAACGATTCAGCAACTGTGAACCAATTGCAATAAAAGGTTCAGTCGATTTTTTCTTGTGTCTAATCACGCATTAAGGGATAAATTTTCGAGGATTGGAGAGCTAATGAGTAAACTTTTGCAGCAGGTTCTTTTGTTGCTTGTAACTTGTTTCTGTTCCATTATTTTTGCTGGAGAGGACGCTGATGAAAGAAAAGAACTCTCTTTTGATTCTAAAGAGCCTTTATTTATCAGTTTAGGCGCTGATTGTTATGTTGCTGGCAATCTCGTTCACATTGGATATAGGAGGGCCTCATTCCCATTCGATTGGTTGTTAACGTTAGATCATAACGGGATGATAAAAATACTAGATGATGACTTTAAGTATTTTTTAGATCCCAGTTGTTACTCAATACACACCAATCGGTATTTAATTCACAATTATTATCACTTCGAATTTCGTCACGAGCATGACGACGACTTGATAGGTAAATATGGAAGAAGGATTGAACGATTTAGAAGATTGAATAACTATTCGGGGAAGGTCTTTTTTATTCGAAAGTCATTCGATGGAGCTACATCCCCTACTTTTTATTGGCCAAGCAAGGACTTGCTTAACATCAGTTTTGAACATGCTCTAGAACTAAACCAAGTTTTAAAAAAGAGATTTCCAAATTTAGATTTCAGTTTGGTGATTGTGAATTTTTGGAGAGATAGAACCACAATAAAAGTTGCAGATGATATTATATTAGTGAACACTAGCGAAGATATTTTGGCTTTATTGTCAAAACTGGTCAAGGTATTACCAAAATGCGCTGAAGATCGGCTTCCCTTTAAGGAAGGGTTTTTTCTGGACGGAGTCACTGTAGACCTTTGAAAAGCTCTTGACTTACGTATATGGCACTTCCTCTTCCTCCCTGAGTGTACCAGTGAGCAAGCACTACAAAATTGGACTTATAAAGGAAATCTTTTAGCCAAAAATAGTTGGTCATCCCAATTCTGTCCGAAGAAAAAAAACTTTGAAGCCAGATTATCTTCACTTTTTTCAAAATGTTTGGTGAACATTGGAGCGCTTGCAATTCGAATCCTTCCAGTTCAAGCTTCAAGATGTCGATATGTTCAATATTGTTGAGTTGACACCAGTCATCCAAAATCATACACGGCACTTCGATCTTGGGTGTGCGCCACCCCAAATCTGGTGAGGGAGGTAGAAGCGAGCTTGCATGGTCATAGGAAATATCATCGCCATTTGGACCTTTGCACAAATAAAATGGAGCAGTTCCATTGTGATCGCCTAAAGCTAAATAATGAGTTTTAATCCTGTTGCAATCTCGTTCGTTAATGTGTTTCAGCATTTCTACGTAAGCGCGGGGGTTTGCCTCTAGAGCAAAAATCTCGGCTTCCGGCCAGAGCTGCGCGGCCTTGCATGTATCTAGTCCGTAGTACACTCCGACATCCACTATGACGGGTTTGTCCGGAACTAGTTGCCGGATCCAGGACCAGTTGATTTCCCTGTATTTGCTAAAAGCGGCAGTGCCTTCGTAGAAAACAGTTCCATAGGCAGAAGAACAACTTAACACGATGAAACCAAACAGGACAAATAAACTTCTCATTTCCACCACTTTTTTCTGGATACAAGAACCTAATATATTTTGATGGCCGCAAAAATTCAATCTTTCATCACTAATGAACCTTTCAGTAGAATAGGTTTATGGAAGCAATCATTCTAGCTGGTGGTTTTGGGACCCGTTTACGTTCAGTTTGTTCGGATCGTCCTAAACCCATGGCTCAAATCCAGGGAAAACCGTTCCTCGAACACCTTTTAGAATACTGGAAATGCCAAGGCGCTTCTCATTTCATTTTCTCGGTTGGTTATCTGCACCGTGTCATTATCAACTATTTTGGAAAAGATTATCGAGGAATTCCGATTGACTATGCGATAGAAAATGAGCCTCTCGGAACAGGAGGCGGGGTCCTACAATCGATTCCCTACTTACATCACCCAGAATCCATATTTCTTGTTTTAAATGGGGACACCTTTTTCGATGTGCCTCTTGCTACTTTTTCCCACAAAGGAAAAGTCACACTTGCCCTCTACAAAATCGAGGAAAACACCCGATATCATGGTGTCACTTTAGATGACAGCTTTAAAATCCAAAATTTTAATGACATCAACTCCCAACTCATTAATGGAGGATGTTATTTGTTCGATAAAAAGTCTCTGGCCAGATTTCAACAAAAAGGACCCCTCTCTTTAGAAAAAGAAATCCTTCCCATTTTAATGAGTGAGGGCAGCTGCTACGGTCAAGTGTTTGATGGTCTCTTCCTTGATATTGGAATTCCTGAAGACTATGAACGGGGCCAAGGCTTGTTTTTGCAGCGTGGTCAAGCAGTTCGAGCAGTTCAGGAACCGACCGATCGTGGAGAAAGCAATGCTACACTCTTTTCCCAAATTCGTCCCGCTCCGAAAGGATTGGATTTTTGATCGGCCACCAGACGTTGAACCGCGGATCGTTCCATGTATAGGAGAACTGCTTTTCGGGGGCGTAGTAGGTGGTTTGTTTGTAGTGGAATATCGCTTCATCTGTTAGGACGAGATGCGCATTCCCATGTTTCGGCGGAACGAGCACTTGGTGAGCGTTTTCGCGCGAAAGGGTAAATCCTTGCCATTTGCCAAAGTTCGGGGATTCCGCATCGCAATTGACGACGACAAAATAGATAGTGCCTTGGAGGCAGGAAATGAGTTTCCAGGTGACGTTATCACTGTGGATTCCACGCAGGACATGCTTGGAAGAAACGGAAAAATCATCTTGGACGAAAGAGATATCGACACCGCTGCTTTTGTATAACTCTTCGTTGTATAGTTCAAGATACATTCCGCGAAAATCGCGAAATGGATCAAGCTTTATGAGGAGTACTCCATCCAATTTCGTTTTTTCTACTTTCATGCACTATTTTTCGTCCTCCACACAATAACAGAAGAGCTATCGAGAAAGAAACTGCCGAAGGGAGATCGCCATTTTTTTAGGATTTCAATTTTCCCCTCTTTTTCAAGCTGCTCCAGCCTTGGCCAGTATCCCTCAAGATACTTCCGCTTCCTGCAAAATTTTGCTGCAAGGTAATCCATGAGAGAATTCTCATCGTACCATTCGAGTATAGAATCCACATGCACAAAGAGAGAGGGCTTTTGCTCAAGAATAAACTGCAAAAATGGTTCGAAGTTGGTTCCGATCTGTTCCAGTGCGCCCATAGCAAGGATTGCACTGCCGGGCTTAAGGCGGAAACTCCTGTCCGGTTCAAGCATGTTAAATATGTGGCCGGTAATATTGTAGCCGTGCTGCTGCTGCATGTGCTTGATAATCTCTTTCGGACCCGAGACCCAATCCAAACCATGCAGTTCCTTTTCTGGATAGAGTAATGCAATCTCGGCAAGATTGAATCCCGTGCCGCAGCCAAACTCATAGATGGTTGTAATCGCCGGATCACCTAAATATTCTCGCAGTAGCCAGCGACGGAAAATAGTATATATTATGAGCTCGAAATGCGGATCAATCGGCTTAATATATTCTCCCTTAAAACGGATGGGCCGATCGCGTCTTAAAAATATGGGGGCGAGAGTGGAAATCTCGTAACCGCTGTCAACGAATTCCTTGAGGTTATCGTCCCAATCTTTTTGCCAACGCGCCCTGCTCTCGTTCCCTGCTCTTGTCAGGTCTGAAGACTCGATTTTTTTGAGTATGTCAAGGATAATGCAGTCTCTTTCTTTTCCGCTGAGGATCCGGTATTGCGAATTGAATGTTTCGATGAGCTCACGGCAATCAGGAAACAGTTCGGAAGTTGTTATGCCGAGGAGCGCAGCGAAGTCGTCCGCGGAAATTTTCAGGTTAGCACAGTTCGGAGAACTTATTTTCATCATTTTTCGTTATAGTAGTCGCCGTATTCTATGAGCAGAGTTGATTTTCCGTCCGGCCGCGTGAGCGCTTTTTCATGTGCGGGAAAAATCTGTTCCGGCTCGTCGAGTCGTACGACATCGACATTTTTGAGCATCAATCGCATTCCTTCCGTGAAATCGCCACTATGTTGAAAGCCGGGGAAAAGCGGCCGTTCGGAGCCGATGGCGGTCTTAATGATCACTCTCGGCCACACCGCTCCGCCTGTGATTAAGGGGATCTTATCGAGATGGTTCACGAGTTGATTCATGGCAAGAAGGAGAAAATTAAACCGCGGATAAATGGTTACTGGCACAAATTCTCCAAGCGCGAGCCCTATGGCCATTCCCATTTGCGTTTCCTCAAATACCGGCAACTCGATTCTTTTTTCCAAGGGTACATTTTCAAGCGTCTTATAAATACTGTTGCCCTGATAAGCCACACTTTGTCCCAAAAAAATCGTGCGCGGATCTTTCGCCAGATATTCCATCGCCCGAGTTAATTCCTTTTTATAACGGAGTTGTTGAGTGTCCATATCTAACCGAATGTTACCCACTTGCCGCTGCCGTAGTGAGGATATTTTTCTTTTTTATGGCGATACGTCATGGTCTTGCTTTCAGACCGCTCCTCGCCCCACGCTTTTTGGGTTGGTGTGTAGGTGGAGATGCCGTTGTCTTCAACGATGAAAGTGATCGGCAAGTCGTTCCGCTCAGCATATTTTACGCATTCGTGGAAAATTCCGCCTTCGGCGGCCATATCACCAACAAATACCCAGACACGCTGCAGAGCCTGTTTCCGTTTCAAAGCCATGGCAACGCCAAGTGCGATGGGTGTGTTGCCGCCTACGATTCCAGAAGAATAAAAAGAGTGTTTTGGATTACATATCGATATGCTATTGCCGCGGACGATCTCTTCTCGGAGCCAGTCCGGATCAATGCCATGCAAAAGTGCGTGATAATGGCTGCGATGTGTTGAAAATACCCAATCATCGGATTTAATATGCTTGAAGATATCAATCAACACATCCTCGTTGCCATCAGAAAGATGCACCGGCGCACGGATTTTACCAGCCGTAAAAATATCGGCGATTTCTTCTTCAAACTGTATCAATGCCGTTTTCTTTGCGGCATCCAAGACTGTATCAAGCATAGGTAAGATTTGTAAATCATAGCTAGATATAAATCAAGGCGTCACTTGCAACAAAAACTCTTCTTAAGCGAGCTAAAGCCTGTGGATTGATTAACGATGATGATGCTTCCGGAATTTTCAAAACAAAAAGGGACGTGAAGAAGAAAACTAAGCGCTTGTTTAACAGCCTCTTGTTTGTCCGAAGGAACAAAAAACAGCATGAACCCTCCTCCGCCAGCCCCCAGTAATTTACCTCCCATAGCACCAGCTTTGACCGCTTTTTCGTAAATTTCATTAATTGCGGGGGAAGAAATTTTTTCTGACAGGCTTTTCTTTAACTGCCAAGTTTCATGCAAAAGCTCTCCGAGAGCCAACAAATCTTGATTATCATTTTGCAGGATATCTAAAGCCTCGCCAACGATTTCACGCATCCGGTGCAGTTCATTTGTTCTCATCTGAAAATTTGCAACTTTGGATTTGGCAATCTCGTGAGCATAGCGAGAAAATCCAGTAAAAAAAAGTAAGAGATGATTTTGAAACATTTCAATTCTTTCTTCAGAGGCAATCACGGGTTGTACAGAAATATTCCCATTAGGAGAAAAATAAATACAATTTAATCCGCCATGAGCAGTCAGGGTCTGATCTTGACACCCAACAGTCTCTTTAACAATGTTTTGCTCAATGTGAATGGCAAGCTGTGCGAGCTCTTTCTTAGAGATCGATTCCCCCCGCAAGGTAATCAAGCCATTGCATAGCCCGACAACAAATGCAGAACTAGAGCCAAGTCCAGCACGAGCAGGAAGATCTGCATCATGATGGATCTCAAGCCCTTGATCATGGAATTGCAAATAACTCAAAACACCTTTAGCAGCGGGATGTTCTATTTGCTCAATAAATTCCGCATTTTCTAATTTCGAGTAGCAAATGCGGTACTTATGTTCAAAAAATGGAGGAAGATAGCGACAACTGATATAGCAAAAATGATTGATTGTTGTGCCTAGCACTGCCCCCCCGTGCTTTTGAATCCAGACCGGATAATCAGTCCCTCCTCCAAAAAAAGAAATCCGAAAAGGGGTGCGTGAAATAATCATGATAATTTCCAATTACACATTCGAGTAGGCAGAATTCTTAATCATGGCATACCCCTTGATCAACTCCTTAATTCCATCGTCCAATGAAACCTCCGGGTTAAATCCTGTTGCCTTGATTTTGTCGTTCGAAACAATGTAGTTGCGTTGATCGGGATCATTGCCTATCGGAGCTTCGACAAAGGTAAAAGAGGGAATCTGTTTTTGAATATGCTCGCACAATTCTCTTTTTGACAAGTTCGCAGAGCAAAGGCCCACATTAAAAATTTGGCCTCGCATTTCCTGAAAATGCGTAATGCCGTGCAGAAATGCTTTACAAACATCACGCACATGGATGTAATTACGCCTAAAATGAGATTCAAACAACAAAACAGCCTTATCATGAACTGCTCGATAGACAAAATCATTCACTAGCAAATCTGTACGCATCCTGGGCGACATACCAAAAACAGTGGCCAATCGAAAACTAATCGCATTTGGATGCTGCATAAGAACCCGTTCGACCTTAACTTTTGCTTCGGCATAGTGGGAAATGGGGTGCAAAGGAGAGCTCTCTGTGCAAAAATGATTTTTATCTCCAGTGCCATACGCACTATTCGTCGTTGGCATGAGTATCCATTTTTGAGGAGAAACCATGTGAATAAGCCCAACGGTAGCATCATGATTAATCGCTGTTGCCGTATACGGGTCTTTCATGCAAAGAGGCGCTCCTACAAGAGCCGCCAAAGGAATTACAACATCTGCCCAATCTAGTAACTGCTTCATGAGTTCATGATCACGGATATCTCCATTAAAAATGCGGAAGCCAGGATGATGACACACAGCCGCAAGGCTATTTTGTTTATACATGAAATTATCGACCACTGTAACCTCAAATCCCTCCTCCAACATATAGGGCGTTAATACAGACCCGATATAGCCTGCCCCCCCTGGGATCAATACTTTCATCCGCCCCTTCCTCCTCAGCTTGTTTAGGCTACTAACCCGGATTAGTAATTTTGAGCCAAAAAACTTTTAGTTTTAAAGTTGTGCGGTAGTTTAGATTAGAAAAACATTATACACAAGGCAACTGCTTTTTTGTAACCTATGAGCCTAGCAAAGGCTTATTCACACAAACAAAAAAAACTTCTTCATCTTTTTTTTCCTTTGAAGTAGGATCATGCGGCTATAAATTAGATGCGATCCTAAAAGTTAAAAATAACGCGATCACAAAATGGAGAAAAGAGATGGATCAAGCTCCCAATCAAAGTCCCGAGCCAGCATCTCATTATGAACTGATTATCAATTACAATGCGGCAGCGGTAAAACAAGAGGCTTTTGGCTTCATGAATCACCTAACCGGCTGGTGCACTGAGCGCAAGGCCTCGACTTTAATCGATATTATTCTGAAAATCCGGCCCTTGAAAATTGTCGAAATCGGAGTTTATGGCGGAAGATCTGTCGTCCCGATGGCTTGTGCTTTAAAAGCTTTAGGTGAAGGGACAGTCTACGGAATCGATCCCTGGGATAACAGGGAGGCTACTGTGGGGGTCATGAATCCCGACAATCTTAATTACTGGTCTACCATCGACCTTCAAGGAATCAAGCGGGACTTATTACATAAGATTACTCTATTTGGACTGGAAGACTCAATTATCCTCATAGAAAGCACATCGGAAGCCGCTCCTCTCATTCAGGATATAGATATTTTGCACATAGACGGGAACCACTCAGATGTTACTTCCTACTTCGACGTGACAAAATGGGTTCCCCTTGTGAGATCAGGAGGGTGGATCATCCTAGATGATATGACTTGGTATGAAAATGGTACTTTCACAACTGCAAGAGCTGCCGAATGGCTGAATACGCATTGCAAAAAATTTGCAGAATTTAAAGACGACTCAATATGGGGGATTTGGATAAAGCCATGAAAAAAATTATTCTATCATTGTTCTTTTGTTTCTTACCTTGTTTGACCTATGCAGGAGGAGAGCTTGATCAGGCTAAGGTTGAGGCTTTAAAAAATCATGTGTGCAGAAATCTCTCAACCTTGCACGGATGGTGTTCTCAGGAAAAGGCTCAAAACTTTATTGACTTGGTTTTAGAGGTCAAACCTGATGTTTGTGTTGAAATTGGAACTTTCGGAGGCAGTTCGGTCTTGCCCGTTGCCTCAGCTTTAAAATTTTTGGACCATGGCATTGTGTATGCGATCGATCCCTGGGATAAAATTGAAGCCCTCAAATATTTTGATCCTTATGAAGATCACCGCCATATGGATTGGTGGGGCAAAATAGATTTTTTCGGGATCTATCACAGCTTTTTAAATATGGTCAGCAATCATGAATTGGGGAAATACGTCAAGGTACTGAGAATGACCTCGGAAAAAGCTGCCGATGAAGTGAAAGAAGCTATCGATATTCTGTACATCGATGGAAACCACAGTGAGGCTATTGCTCTTTTAGACGTGAAACTCTACCTTCCTAAAGTCCGTCAAGGGGGATATATTTGGCTGAACGACTCTACATGGTCTTGTATGCAGCCAGCTGTTGAACTTTTACAGGAAAGTTGTGACGCCATCCGTTTAATCGACAATGGAAATTGTATTTTATTTAAAAAAAGATAGGAATCTATGTTCAAAGCCCTACTTGTTTTTTTGACCACTTTTTGCTGTTGTTTTTCTGGAGAAATTGACTTAAGTATCTACGAACAATCTCTCTATAGCCAAAACGGAGAAGATGGAGTTCTGAGCAAGATTTTTCAGTTGATTCAGCCTACTTCTTTGTTCTGTGTCGAATTTGGCGCTTCCGATGGCATCAAAACCAGCAATACGTATCTTCTTAGATTGCAAGGATGGGACTGCTTGTTATTAGACAGGATGTTCGAAGATCACAGTAAAAAACTCTACAAAGAATTTATCACTGCTGAAAATATCACCAGTCTGTTCGATAAGTACAATGTTCCCCATGATTTAGCCCTTCTATCCATTGACATCGATTACAACGATTTTTATGTCTGGAAGGCCTTAGATGCCAAATACCAGCCCGCTGTTGTTGTCATCGAATATAATGCCTCTTTTCCCCCTAATGAAGACAAGGTCGTCAAATATAAACCGTTTTATTGTGGAGATGGAACCAATTACTTTGGGGCCAATATCTTAGCTCTCTATAATTTAGGAAGATCTAAAGGCTATTCGCTTGTTTATGTTGAACAATCAGGGGTCAACTTATTCTTCATACGAGATGACATTCTCGAGAAGAAGAATTTAAAATTCAAAGACATGAACGATGTCGAAAAACTCTATCGTTTTCCTACCTATGGGAAGGGACCCAATGGTGGACATGCAGAAGACCCTAGAAAACGAGAGTTCGTTGCTTCTTCAGATCTACTGAAATAGGAGCCTATGAGTCTCATGCGTCGTCTTTTTTTTGCCTGCCTAGTCGCAATACTTCCACTGTCCCTCCAGGCAGAGGGTGGTCTCTGCCTGACTGTGGTCGTCAAAAACGACGAAGCTGTAATTAAGCGGTGTTTAAAAAGCGCCCAGGATGTCGTCGATTGTATCTGCATTTGTGATGCGGGCTCTTCAGATAGAACCATGGAAATCGTCAAAAAGTTTATGAAAAAGACCGGCATCCCCGGTCAAATCCATCTGCATGACTGGAAAGATTTTGCACACAATCGCACCCAATCCATACAAGCGGCGCAAAAAACAGTCAAAGCCTTAGGTTTTTCTTTGGATCAAACCTATCTGCTGACTCTAGATGCAGACATGGTCGTAAATTCGACATCGGCTTTCCAAAAGAACGCACTTGAAGCCGACTCCTACTTACTGTCCGAGCACTCGACTGCCCTAGGATATTACACCTACAATGCTCATCTCTTACGCGCTTCTTTAGCTTGGACCCATCAAGGGGCCCTCTGCGGGTCTTGGGTTTATAAAGGCCCCCATCAGGCGGCTAAACTCAACAGTATGTCCATTGAAAGTCTCGATGACGGCAACTTCACAGCAGAGCAAAGGAACATCAAACTGATCACACAAGCGCTGAAAGATGAGCCCCACAACACCTGCAACATTTTAAAACTGGCGCATTTGCAGCGATGTCAAAAAAATTGTGAAAAGGCCATTGAAGGATACAAGTCGTATATTGAGCTCGGAAATGATAAGGAAGAAGTTTGGTTTTCTAAGTATCTGATTGGAAAATGTTACGAAGAAATGGGCAAATGGGATGAGGCTAACAAATGGTATATGGAAGCCTACCAGTACAACTCTCATCGCAGAGATCCCCTCTTAAAAATGGCCACCCATTATCGTAAAAGTAATCAAAACGACATGGCCTATATTTTTGCAAAGCGCGGATCAGCTATCGAACCTGCCCCGGACCAACTCTATTTCGATGAATGCCCGCTGTATAACTACCGATTTGACGAAGAACTCTCTATCGTAGGCTACTATGCGAATTCCAAAGAAGAGGGTTTTACAGCGGCGAGCAACCTATTAATAAAAAAAGGCGTGCCATGGGGAACTAAATATCAAGCCTATCACAATATTATTTTTTATACCCCTGCTATCAAAATGTCGCACTTTTTCCCTATTACCTTGGATTTTCCTCTTATCAGAAACGGATATGAGGAACGGTACCATCCCATGAATCCATCGATTCTAAAAACAGATGATGGATATAAAGTGATTTGCAGGACAGTCAACTACACTCAAAAAGGCGCCATCTCTGCGAACTTTAAAACCATCGACGCTGAAGGCATTTTTCGAACAAGGAATTTTCTCCTCCACTATGACCGAGATTTTAAGATGCTATCTCAACATGAAATTTTCGAAAATTTACCCCGCATGCGCATTTTCAACTGGGTCGAAGGGATGGAAGATTGCCGTCTTGTTGAGATTGATAACGCCACTTGGTTTACTTGCACAACCAGCGATACAAATCCTACAGGTCAACGTCAAATATCGCTCTGTCAATTAGAAGATCAAAAAGGGAATGTCAAAAAACTCATTCCTCTTTTAGGACCCGATCCGAATCGGTGTGAAAAAAACTGGCTTCCTTTTGTCAAAGACGGATCGTTCCATGTGATCTACTCTTGCCATCCATTTATGATCTTACAGCCTGATCTTGAAACGGGCAGTTATGAAACATCTCTTTATTACGAACCTGAACATGATTTTTCAGGGTTTCGAGGATCAGCAGCGCCCATTGAATACAAAAACGGCTATTTGATGTTGATCCATGAAACAGTCCAATTTGCAGATCAAAGCCGCAATTATCTCCACCGCTTCCTCTACTTGAACAAAGATTTCATGGTTCAGCAGGTCTCAAGGCCTTTTATCTTCTTTCATCTTGGGATTGAATTCTGCTGCAGTATGACGTTAGATCATTCCGGAAAAGAACTTGTGATGGCAATTGGAATCGAGGATCGCCAGGCATACCTTGGCTTTGTCAAGCTCGACACCATTGAAGCCTTATTAAAACCCTTACCTCCGACAAATTAAAATGCTTAACATCATCTTACTCTTTACCGCCTTGTTCTCATTTCTAACAGCGGACCCCATTCTGGATTTGCAGAAGGTTGTTCTAGAAACCAAGAGAATTCTCCTTGAAGATTTTCCAGAAGCATGGAATCCCTCCATGATCAAAGTCGATCAAGGTTATTTGATGACTTTTAGGTATTGTCCTGATGTGATTTCTCAGGGCTGGGTTTCTTATATTGGAATTGTACTTTTAGATGAAGCCTTTGATCCCATTTCAAAGCCCCAACTGCTCAAGACACGCGTTAAAAACAGTAAAACCCCTTCTCAATCTGAAGATGCACGCATCTTTAAGTTCAAAGACAGGCTGTTTCTCATTTATCACGATAATGTCGACATCGTTTATCCGGCAACTTGGCAAAGACGCGACATGTTTATGTCAGAACTCTTATTTACTAATAACCAGTTTACTCTTACTCCCCCGCTGAAGTTGATTCATGAAGAAAAATACAACTCTCAAACCTGGCAGAAAAATTGGGTCCCCTTTGAAAAAGATGGCGTGCTTCTGATGACCTATTCCATCAATCCTCACGAAATTCTTTATACCAACCTTCTCACAGGAACATGCTATCCCGCTTATGAGACAAGAGCAGAAATTCAATGGGATTTTGGGATTTTAAGAGGCAGCACGCCGCCATTGTTGGTAGATGGAGAATACTTAGCTTTTTCACATTCTGGCATCATAACATCCTCAGAATCTTCTTGGGGTCTAGATTTATGGCATTACTATATGGGTGCTTATACCTTTTCCGCAGAGCCTCCCTTTGAAATCACTAAAATGACCCCTGTTCCTATCATGCATGATTCGTTCTATACCCCTTCCGACTACAATAAGAGAGTTATTTTCCCCGGTGGATTTGTCGTTTCCGACTCTTTTATCTATGTGGCCTATGGGAAGGACGATAACGAGATATGGATCGCAACCCTGGATAAAGCAATGCTGAAAAAAGCCCTACAACCGGTTGAAAAAGCAAGCAATTAGAGGGTGTTGTCGAATTAAGCTTCTGTCTATTTTTGGATTCTTTTGAACCAATTTTGGATTTAAATTTCAGGGGTAATATCAACTTTCGTATATTACCCCTGAAATTTAAATCCAAAATCGGTCAAAATAATACCAAAAATTGACGAAGCCTTAATTCGACAACACCCTCTTAGAAAAACAAAAACTTTTTCGTTTTTTTGGGTTCGACATCTTCTTGGGCAGCAGCCTGAGCAGCGGCTTGAAGTTTTTCCAAGGGAAAAGTGCGATTGAACTGAGTTAGTTTACGGAAATCTTCCGGCAGATCTTTCATAGCGAGCAATTTGTCGCACGCATCGAGCGATTCTTGATAAAATCCCATATAATAAGTACAGATCGATAACTGAAAGAGAAGACCATAATGACTTATCCAGTCTTCATTAAAAAGCGTGTCCTTCTGAGCCACTTTTGGCAGCAAATCTCGGACTTTAAGTATTGCGTAGGCATCCGCATGCTGTTCTAGGTGGTTATACATCATAGCCATGTAATAGATGGGCTCAACTCGATGGGGCCGGCAGTGATGTGCATCCCTATAGCTTTCGATCACAGTGGTTGCAGGAAGACCAATCATGCGCAAATGGTGAGCAATCTGTAACTTTGACCAGAAGACTTCCTGATCCCAGCCCTTCATATTGACCCTTTTCTGAAACCATTCTACAGCTTTGCCGTTTTCGCCCGCATCTCGATAACTTTCAGCGAGATAAAAAACATACCGCTCATTATTAGGCTCTTTTTTCAGCCCTTCTGTTAATAACTCTATGTTCCTGTAGAACTTTTTAGAATCTTCAGAACTTGCTCCATCACAGATTGTGATGTATCTGATTTTTTCAAGGGTTTCCTCATCATAAGGTTGATCGCATCCCAAATATTCGTGCGTAACACCTACCCATTTCCAAGGAAGATCAGCTCTGGCAATCTGAGGCTTTATGTACGTAAACCCCTTGACCCCTCGCCACATATTATAAAGATCTTTCTCCAGGACCAGAGAGTTGACATCTTCATCGATTTCCAAAACGTCATCAGCATCCATGAAAAGAATATAATCGGTGCCTTCATGCGCTTGGGCCAGCTTTAAAGCTTCGTTCCGATTGTGTGCAAAATTTTTCCAAGAACGCTCATGAAGCTCGCCCGGAATATCTTTTAAATGGTTTTTGATGATTTTTTGAGTTCGATCATTTGAACCGGTATCGACGATAACCCAGTAATCAATGAGATGCTTGACAGAATCCAAGCATCTTTTGATCACCTTGCTTTCATTTTTGACAATCATATTCAGGCAGATCTTCTGATCGCCAAAGATCTTAGGCCGAGTCAATTTCTGTGATTTTTCCTCAGCAATTTTAGCCCTTGAGTCGTCTTTTGTACCCAAGAAATACCAAAGTGAAATGACAATAGCAGCAACAGTTAAAAGAGAAATCAGCCATCGAGGCATATGAAACAATCCCTAGTTTTTTGGCAGTTATTAACCCGAGCCTAAAAAAGGTGACAAATAGCTTTGCTGCTGCTTTACCATATTAATCCTCTCTCGTCGTCCATAGTTTTACTATGAACTCCTCGCTCAGACCGCTTCGCTTTAATCTGGCTTTGCCTCGCTGCGCTCTTTGTCATCTTTTTTAGGCTCGGGTTAATAATTTATCCAAACTAAAAAAAATACGCAATAAAGTTGTTCTTGAAAATTATTGTCATCGTGCTCGAAATTGACTCATTGACACTTAAAAAATTGACTTGTTTAGAAGGCTCAAATCTAGTAAAAACAGCTCTTGATTCTCACAAACTCAATGTTGTGCTGCAAAATAGCGAAAAATTAGCATGAACAGACGATGGCTGTATAAAAAAGTGAACGGCTTTGCTTCGTCGACTTTTGCTATTATCGTTTTATTCCTTTCAAGCTCCCCCTGCTATGGAGATCAATTTCTTCATACGACGATTCTGCTTGCAAATGCTAATTGTGGAAAACCTCCTCCGCAAGGACCCCGAGGTCCGCCAGGCCCGCCCGGGCCACTCGGTCCCACAGGACCTAAGGGCAGCGGGTTCACAGGACCCACAGGTCCTACAGGTCCAACGGGGACTATTGGGCCCGGAGCCACAGGTCCTGCAGGAGCAACAGGCCCTACGGGATCCACTGGTAGCACAGGGCCCGCTGGGCCTATGGGTACTACAGGTCCAACAGGTCCGACGGGGCCCATCGGCAGCACAGGTCCCGGATCTACGGGCTCAATGGGTCCTACGGGTCCCACGGGCCCTACCGGAACCCCTGGATCGACTGGACCCGCGGGCCCCTCAGGTCCCACTGGTATTACAGGACCCACGGGATCTGCGGGTTCGCCAGGCCCGACTGGTGACATAGGACCCACGGGACCTACGGGTTCGCCAGGCCCGACTGGTAGCACGGGACCCACGGGCCCGACAGGTCCCACGGGTCCTCAAGGATTTACTGGACCCACGGGTCCCACAGGCAACACAGGTCCCACAGGTCCGACGGGTCCCACAGGCACAATGGGTGCCACGGGTTCTACAGGCCCTACTGGTTCCACTGGAGCAACTGGTAATATAGGTCCAACGGGACCTACAGGTTCGACGGGCGGTACAGGTCCGACAGGTCCTACAGGTTCAACAGGTCCTACAGGGTCGATAGGACCAACGGGTAGTACGGGCCCCACAGGCACAACCGGAGCGACGGGACCCACAGGCTCAACGGGTCCGACGGGACCCACCGGCGGCACGGGGCCAACAGGGCCAACCGGAGCGACGGGTCCCACAGGTCCTACAGGTCCAATGGGCCCAACCGGCCCGACAGGTCCAACAGGAGCGACTGGAAATACAGGTCCCGCAGGGCCAACCGGTCCTATAGGTTCAACAGGTCCTACAGGTCCCACAGGCCCAACTGGTCCGACAGGTCCAACAGGGGCAACTGGAGGTACAGGTCCGTCAGGGCCAACAGGTCCCGTGAGGACACTGTCTCTTGATCAAGGGTTTCTGTTTCTCAATACCGGTGGAACTGCGCAATCATATGCTACAGGTACTTTTATATCATTTTCTGGTTTGATCAATACACCGCCCGGGTCAGGCCTCACATGGAGCGCATCGAACCCTACCATTCTCAACATTGCAAATACAGGTTATTACCAGGTGACTTTTGGTATTGCAGTAGCCTCCGGTAGTGCCGGCGCGCCCCTTTTCTGCTTACAATTCGGTGAAGCACAAGCAAGTGAATTCCCATTTTGCCTAGAACCTAGACCAGGTGGGGGGTTGATTAGTTTTACAGTCATACTACATGTTATTAGTGCAAACACGCATTTGCGGTTACAGAATAATAGTGTATCCGGAATCGAACTAGTGAATGATGTTTATGCGAATGGCAGTGCTCCAGCTGCATATATCTCAATCATTCGACTTCAGTGAAAAATGAGTCGCGATCTCGGATGGAGAGGATTTAGTGGGATAGGTTTATTGCAGACCTGCCGATCATTCATAATGGATCAATTTCTAAATCTTGGAGAGAGTAGTCTCAGTCTCTAAAAAATTGGCTTGTTTAGAAGGCTCAAATTTAGTAAAAACAGCTAACTGTTTTTTTTAAAAACACTGAGCTACCAAAATAATAAAAAATTAGCATGAATAGACGAGGGCTATATAAAAAAGGAAAGGGCTTTTTTTGCACTTTGCTTCCTTTTGCTATTTTCGTTTTATTCATTTCCAACTCCCCCTGCTATGGGGATCCATTTCTTCTAAACGAAAAAAAATCAATTTTAGCGAGCCGATGGGATGGAATGATTTTGCTTGCAAAAGCTGATTGCGAAAAAGCACCCAAGCAAGGACCTCCAGGTGCGCAGGGCCCGCCAGGCGCACCTGGTGGAGCTGGTCCAACAGGACCTGCCGGCGGCGGCAGTCAAGAAGGTCCTATGGGGCCTACAGGCCCCACCGGTCCAACTGGGACAGGAGCAAGTGGAGCAATGGGTTCTACAGGACCCGCTGGTGGCATGGGGCCCAGTGGAGCAACGGGTAATGGTGGCCCAACAGGAGCTGCTGGACCCACAGGTGGCACAGGACCTACCGGACCCATAGGCTCAACAGGTCCCGCTGGAAGTACTGGGCCAACGGGACCCGCAGGTTCAATCGGGCCTACAGGAAGCATAGGATCTACGGGCCCCACCGGACCGACAGGCTCGACAGGGCCCATGGTCACTGGACCCACCGGTGGTACGGGATCTACCGGACCCATAGGCTCAAC
>Ga0182024_10007925_pt1 | contig 22690 bp, 18 predicted proteins | sample P32metaG_FD_120480 | JGI IMG/M metagenome (GOLD analysis project Ga0182024, IMG submission 120480) | Permafrost microbial communities from Stordalen Mire, Sweden - P3-2 metaG (Illumina Assembly) | ecosystem: Environmental > Terrestrial > Soil > Wetlands > Permafrost | place: Sweden: Stordalen... | reverse complement strand
TGTATCCAGAACTGCGCCAAGAGCCGCCTCTCCGCTGAGAATTCCGGTTTCGCGTTTCTGATCATCGTCCTGGAGGTGTCCCAACAGGAATAACCCGGCGCCGGCGCCAGCCAAAACGCCGACGCCTGCATTGGATGCGGTGACGGCGTGTGAGATAGTCGTAGGGCTTGTGGGAACGTGTTTCTCGATCGTATTGTCCGCCGCTATCAGCCCGCCTCCGACAAGAACCAACGGCACCGCCCACTCCCAATCCGTTTGGGACATGTGTAACGGAGCAGTCCAAAAGTCCTTCTGATCGACAAAGAGGTTCTTGGGAAACGATTTGAGGTCTACGGGACCCCGAGAGAAATTCGGGACCTTCGCCTGGGGCGCCGGGCCTTTGAGAGGAGCATCTTTGCCTTCAGCGGGTGTTTGGGCACAGGCGGCTAAGCTGCCCGCGGTGAACAACGTCGCCAGCAGCCATGAGGTCGTGATTTGTTTAATGCGATCGCCTCCAGTTCCCGGGGTACGAACAGCTAACTTCATGTAGATCCTCTCAACAACGGCCTCACCGAATCCTTCGTTTCCTATCTAATTTCAAGTCACACTTCAGCTTAAGCAACAGTTCTCCGACTGGAGTTGCGGGATTCCGAATTGTCCAAACTAGCACAAAAGGGCGCCTACCTAAAATCACTGGGGTTGGAGGAGGGCAAATCCAGGGCTTTGGCTTGGCCTGAGAGACGCGGAGACTCAATTTGTCGTAAAATCTAGAATCACTACCTACAGAGCGTCATAATTCTACAGTGCCTATCGACACCGAGACGATCATTCAGGCCGATCCGATTCTGGTTGAAGAAAACGCAGGAGTATCTCAGCCGGAGACGACCGAGGTTTCGCTTCTCGATCTCACCCTGTTGCTGGTCGGGCACAAACACTTTGTCGTTCGATTCGTTCTGAGCGTCGCAGTTCTAGCCATCGTGGTCTCGCTGTTGCTGCCGGTCCGCTACGAGGCGACTACTGTACTGCTGTCTCCGACGCAGAACACGTCTATAGCCTCGGCCATGTTAGGACAAGTCGGGAACCTAGGAGGGCTAGGATCGCTCGCCTCGCTCGCGGGAGGGCTGGGGATGAAGTCGCAGGCGGACTTGTACGTTTCTTTCCTGAAGAGCCGAACTGTGGAAGACGCAATGATCCAACATTTCGGGTTGATGCAGGAATATCGCGAGAAGCGAATGTCGGATGCGCGCAAGGTGTTTGAACGCCGTACGACGGTAGTTGCCGGAGTGAAGGACGGGTTGATTCGGATCACGGTGGAGGATAGGGACCCAAAACACGCCGCCGAGATGGCGAACGGATATGTAGAGGAGTTCCGCAAGTTGTCGGCGTCGCTGGCCATTACAGAAGCTGCCCGCAGGCGGTTATTCTTCGAGCAACAGTTGCAACCGGCCAAGGAAAACCTAACTGCAGCCGAAGAAGCGATGAGAAAGACAGAGCAAACAACTGGCGTCCTCCAGATTGATAGCCAGGCTCGCGCACTGATCGAATCAGTCGCGATCTTGCGTGCTCAAGTAGTGGCAAAGGAAGTACAGATTCAAGGTATGCGATCATTCGCAGCAGAAGATAATCCCGATCTGCTTTTGGCAAAGCAGGAACTTGCTGCGCTGCAAAAACAGCTCGAACAATTAGCGGGGTCGCAGAGTGACACTGGTGCGGGATCGCGGAATGACACTAGTGCGGACATTGTGCTTTCCAAAGGAAAAGTAACCCATGCGGGGTTGGAATACATTCGGCGTTATCGCGACCTGAAGTACAACGAGACCGTTTACGAGATACTCATCAAAGGCCTCGAAATTGCGAAATTGGATGAGGCGAAGGAAGGGGAGATAATACAGGTTGTGGATACTGCCGTGCCTCCGGATAAGAAGTCGTCTCCACACCGAACTATTATTGTCGTGGTTTCGACAATTCTCGCTTTCTTTTTCTCCGTGTTTTGGATTGTTGTGCGCCAGGGGGTTGAGCGAGCTTTTCGGCTTCCCGAGAACCGGCGACGCTTGGATGCAATCAAGAAGCATTGGAAGGAAAACCGTGTACGTGGGTAGGCTGATCAATTTCGGAGAACGGCCCAAAGAGAGCTGAGTACACCGGTACCACAAACTTAAATCCATTACTTGTAATCGGCTCTGATATACTGGTTTGTACGATGCGTGTTTTGTTTCTAAACCCTCCTTTCCACCCTCGCTTTTCCCGCGAGCAGCGCAGTCCCGCTGTTACGAAGAGCGGAACGTTGTATTATCCAAAGTGGCTCGCTACCGCCGCCGGGGTTGCTATCAAGAACGGGCATGACGTGGATTTGCTCGATTGTCCCGCGGCCGGCTGCACATTACAGGGAGTCATCGACCGCATCGCTGCCAAGACTATTGAGGCGGTTGTCTGCGATACATCCACGCCTAGCATCCTCAATGACGTCACAGTCATTGAAGCTTTGGTAGCATCCAAACCCGAGTTGCATGTGCTGCTAGTCGGGCGTCACGTGTCCGCTCTACCCAAAGAGACGCTGGCGATGTCTGCTTCGCTGCAGGCAGTCGCGGTGCGGGAGTACGAATATACGGTGCGCGACTGGCTGGCCGCGAAATCCTGTGGCGCCGACCTCGCCGCGGTTGAAGGACTGGTATGGCGTCGCGCGAATGGAGAGATTGTCAGCAACCCGCCGCGCGAAGCCGTTCAGAATCTCGACGAGTTGCCGTTTGTTTCCGAGGTCTACAAACGTTTTCTGCACACTCCAGACTACTTTTATGGTCATTCGCTGTGGCCTCTCGTGGTTTTCGATACAAGCCGCGGATGCCCCTATCACTGCTCGTTTTGCGTGTATCCCCAGACTTTCAGCGGGCACAAGATGCGCTACCGCTCGGTCAGCAATGTGGCGGACGAGTTCGAATTCATCTCCCGCGAAATGCCTGAGATCAAGACCGCGATGCTGGAGGACGACACCTTTATCATCAGCAAGCCTCGCACGATGGAATTGGCCAGAGAGTTGATCCGGCGGGGAAATAAGTTGCCATTCGATGCGAACTGCCGCGCCGACATCGGTGCCGACGCGGAGTTGCTCTCGACCTTGCACAAAGCCGGAGCGCGGTTATTTTGCGTGGGATTTGAGAGCGGCGACGTGGAAGTCATCCATGGCATGAAGAAGAACAACGATGACCGCCGCGACTCGAAATACCACGAAGAGGCTCATCGGTTTGTTCGCCGATGCCAGGAGTCGGGCATCATGGTGCACGGCTGCTTTATGGTTGGCAACCTGAATGAAACCCCGGCCAGCATGGAAAAGACGCTGGGCTTCGCTAAGAAACTTCAGCCCGATACTGCGCAATTCTTCCCGATCATGGTCTATCCAGGCACTACTGCATATGAGGAAGCCAAGAGCCGGAATTACATTCAGATCGAGGACTGGGGCGGGTGGCTCACGAAGGATGGTCTTCACAACAGCGTTGTGAACCTGCCGAACATTACCCACGAGCAACTGGTGAGCTTCTGCGACCGGGCTCGGCGTAGCTTCTATCTCAGCCCGTCTTACCTTTTCTATAAGCTCAAACAGTCGTTGAAGGATCGCCGCGAACTGCAGCGCAACCTGAAGGGCTTCGTCACTTTATCGAAATATTTATTGCGGGGCAGCCAGCACGAAAAGAACGCGGTCAATGCTAGCCCCAAGAGCGGGCAAGGGTTAACTCAGATCCGCAGCGCAGAAGGCACCGACTAGCGTCACTTTCCCGAAGCTCCATCGAGGAGCCGAGGTCGAAGCGGCGCTTTGCCTCCGGCAGAATGGCAGGCGCTCAAAGGGATCTGCTGAGCATCCATTTGAGCACCAATCGCTTGCGGAAGCATGCACCTTTTCACTGGGGTAGTTGATAGAATTACATACTTTGAGAGCTTGCGTTACTAAACCTCAGAGGTGTCCTGAGTCCATCATGTTAAAAGTGCGTCTGCTGGCGCTGTTCCTTGTTCTTAGTGCTGGAATTTGTTTTTCGCAATCTCTTCCGGAATCTTCTACACAAAGCCCGACGTCGTCGGGTAGTTCAGTGGATTGCAGCGATCCGTTCCAAGCGGATAGTCCCGAATGTAGCGGCGCACAAATTCAAAATGCGACCGGTAGCCAAAGAGGTCAAAACCTTCCGCCTGCAAGTCAAGTGCCCCAGCTGAGAAACCCATTCGGCACATACGAGGGCCAGTATCCTCCCCGGACAACTGTACTCAATCCTTCGCAGATTCGGCAGCCGAAGGCTCCGACTTGGCCTGAGACGGAGTTCGAGCAGATGACGGCGGACTCGGCCGGCCGCCCCTTACCCTTGTTTGGGCAGTCGCTGTTCGATCAAGCCCCAAGTACGTTTGCGCCGATGGACCTGTTACAGGTTCCGAGCGATTACATCATCGGCCCGGGAGATGAGTTGCAAATCAGAGTTTGGGGGCAGCTCGAAGCGGATCTGCGGGTTACAGTCGACCGATCTGGGCAAATATACATTCCGCGAGTCGGCCAAATATCTGTAGCAGGTGTGCATTACGGCGAGTTGGAACAATACCTGAAAAATGAGGTTTCGAAGATATTCAGGAATTTCAGTCTTACAGCCAGTGTCGGACGGCTTCGTTCGATCCAGGTGCTTGTGGTCGGCAATGCGCGGTACCCGGGTACGTACACTATCAGTTCGTTGAGCACGCTGGTTAACGCGATTTTTGCTTCCGGGGGGCCGTCGCCGCAGGGATCATTACGGCATATCCAGGTCCGACGTGATGGCGCTACTATCACGGATTTTGATTTTTACGACCTGCTGATCAAAGGCGATAAATCAAAGGATGTTCGCCTGCAGCCCGGAGATGTTCTCTACATTCCGCCGGTTGGGCCTCTGGCTTCAATTTCAGGTTCGGTAAATACTCCCGCGATCTATGAATTGAAGGAAAGCTCCACACTGAACGATCTGGTCGAAATTGCGGGCGGCTTCAGCAGCCTTGCCGACACCGGCAGGATTACGATCGAACGGCTGGTAGATCACCAAGCGCGCAAAGCGCTGGAATTCCCTTACGATGAAGCATCCCGGGCTCAGCCCCTTCAGGATGGTGATATCGTTCGTGTGTTTTCAATCGTGCCGAACTTTCAGGACACGGTGACTCTACGAGGGAATGTTGCAAATCCTGGAAGATATCCTTGGAAACCGGGGATGCGCATTCGCGATCTGATTCCCGACGCTGAGGCGTTGCTCACCCGCCAATACTGGTTGGACCGTGCTGCAATCGGAAATGGCCATGCCACCGAATATCCCCTCCGTCCGGGATTTAACGTGCGATGTCTGCCCACTGTACAGCAGCCGAACAGCGCCACGCAGAGTCAGACGCAGACCACGACTACGTCCAATAGCGGTCAAACAGATGGCGTTCAAGGCGCAATCGGAACCTACAATGCGAATTCAGTTTCAGGCACCCCGGGTTCTTCCGTAACCTATATTCCGTGCGAGCCAGTTGAACAACAAGATCAGGCGTCTTCGAAGACCAATGATCGCACGCCGCTCGGTAGTCAACAACGAGCCGGGGTATCTGAAGATACGTCGACGACCCAACGCACTGCCAAGAATGTCACTGCTGATTTGCGACACTATGCACCTGAGATAAATTGGAAATATGCCATTATCCAACGCGTAAACCCTACTGATCTCACTTCCAAGCTACTCTGGTTTAGTCCGCGCAAAGCAATCCTCGAACACGATGAGGCCGGTAATCTTGAACTGCAGCCGGGAGACATCGTGACCATCTTCTCGCAGCGAGATATTAACCTGCCGGAGGATGATCGCTCGCGGTACGTGGTCGTGGAAGGAGAGGTGACGCGACCGGGTATCTATAAACTCGAAGAGAATGAAACGCTACACTCTGTTTTGCAGCGTGCTGGCGGATTGACGTCGAACGCCTATGTCTATGGCTCTCAATTGCTGAGGGAGTCGGCGCGCATCGAACAACAAAACAGTCTGGATCAGCTTGCAGATGCTATGGAGGTGCAAGTTCGGCAATCCGCGCTCTCCGTTGCGGCCACAGCGACTGGTGGAGATGCCCAGGTCTTGGCGCAACTGCAGGAGGGAATTGTTTCACAACTTCGCGCGGTCCGGGCTACAGGACGCGTCGCGCTTCCCGTCAAGCCTTCTGATAATAAACTGACCGATTATCCGAACATGTTGCTGGAAGACAACGATCGCCTCATCATTCCTCACACTCCGTCAACAATTTCGGTCGTGGGGAATGTCTACAACCCCGGGTCATTCATTTTCGACCCTCACACAAACAGCGGGGCCTATCTCGCAATGGCAGGCAAAGGAAAGCCGCAGTCCGACCTGCATCATGCATTTGTCCTGCGCGCCAACGGAGTTGTAGTCGCCGCTAACAGCGTCAACGGACTTTTCACAGGTACAAAATTTGATCATCTCCGGCTATATCCGGGCGATGAGATCTTGGTGCCTTATAAGCTTCCAACTGGCGCTTTTGTCCGCGGACTGCGTGACTGGAGCCAGATCACTGCGCAACTGGCGATCACAGCCGCCGCTCTAGCCGTGGTCGCGCCGTAGGAACGAATTCTTTCGCTCATGGGAGGACTTTCGGGGAATCCTTTCGGCAGAAAAAATCAGCGCAAGCTCGGCTACATCATCCACTGAGTCCTCGGCGGTACGGTGGTGACCAGGGAAGACCAAGGTCTCCCAAGATTCGATGTGGACAATCGCGAGGTTCGGAGTGTGATTAGCAATAATTGGTCCCATCGTGAAGACGTCCTGATGGGTTGCTTTGGCGACGTCCTTGTCGAGACCGGTAAGGAAGCTGTCCCAGAATTTCGCCGTGCCGGCGAACAGCACGGCCAAGCAACGATCCCTGGTCGGGGGCGGCTATGCAGCTAATCGGTTACAGGGCTCAAGGAAGAACGTATCCCAATAGCTTATCTGTTTTCTGACCCTCGCATTTCGGATCTCTACTGACAAAATGATCCTGACCAGTGCTGCAACGATACAGCGCTACTAAGTTCAGTCCGCCAACTGGTTGCGCATATGCATAACCCTCTGTGCCAAGAATCTTTTGGCCATCGCAGCCAACGTCGAGCGATACAAAGTAGTCTGTCCGTCCTGCTTTGCAGCCATAGAATGGGACCACCGCCGCCTGAAACGGAATCCCATACAGATGGCCAAGAAGGCTCTCTAGTTGGAACCCACTATTGGGACTTATCCACCCAGTAGTCACCTCATGTACAGTTCCATTGAAGTACCGGTTGAGAGGAAGCGTTGCTTCGACGCTTGGAATCCATTCCATAGGAATTAAAATCCAGTTTCGAACGTCCGCCGATTGTCCTGCTTCCTTTGGCGTTGCTTCCCATTTTGGGGGTGGATAAGAAACTGACGTATACATCTCGACCTTATTCCGGGTAGCCAAATTGAGGTTGCCATAGGGGTCGTGCACGAAACCGGCAATAAAGTTCGATTCGAAACCGCTTGAATTCGTGTCCATCGTGGACAGAGGTTGCCATGGTGAACTACCCGTCAACAGGGCGTCCTGCGGGATCTTGTACAGCTGGATGCCGTATTGTCCACGCTCGACTACCCCTCCCGTAACCCACGGCGACCGAAGTGGCAGATTGAAAACCGCGTACCATTCGCTCGCCTTTGGTTCGTAAGAGATGTCTCCCCAGGTCGCTTGCGGATCGTCCGGATCCAACCCGTTGCTGGTCAGGGTACCTTGCACTGTGAAATGCACACCATCGTTAGAAACAGCAGCAACGTGGTGTGCAGTTGGGTAACTGTCCTCATAAAAAACCCGTAACGCGGATTTATGATCATCGTTGTAAACTGCCGGCTGACCAACCCCATACCCCTGCTGCGAGGTTGACGAGATCACGGGCTGTGGATACTTCCGCCAGTGAATGCCATCCTTTGAAAAAGCCACGCCAATACTGTTGTTCGTCCCGTCAAGCAATGCAGTGCCCACGTAATACATTGCATAGGTATAGGTTTGTCCATCGCCCAGGGGATTTTTGAAGACGCCGGCAACCACCTTCGGGTTGCACGTATAAGCAGAATCCCACGCACCCGGAGTCTCCTGCAGAACCAATACAGGTCCGTGGGCATCAGGCTTCCCCATGCTAACCGATTGGTAATAGATTGCATCCGAATCAGAATTAGCGGCCGGATTGAATCCTTCACTACACCACCACACCTGGCGCGTTCCTTCAGCCTCAATCACAGAGGGCGAATAGTTATATCGGCCACTGTTGCCAATAGCTCCTTCGGGTAGCGCCTCAGGCATTGAACAAGCAACGTTGCCAAGCACCGTAGTAGCAATCAGTAAGATCAATATCGTACCGAGAGATCGATTTCTCATAATAGTCATTGTGGCGCCTCTCAATCCAAGAGAGCTGGGACGTCGATCATTTTTTTACTTTGCTCATCGAGAAACGTCAAGGTGCTTTAAACGTTTGAAACAACAGGAAGGTAAAGTGCCCGACCTAACCTGAAGTGGACCGTCCTAGAATGTGAGTTTTCCAAAAACATGGATTTTCCTTTTGGACGGCTGCGGAGCATTAGTGTGCGAGCGGCGCTATTTCGACTGAGATCCTTGCAGCTCGGTCTAACCTGGGTAAGGATGAAGACATTACTGGCACAAAAGCATAATCAGAGAGCGGATGACGGTTCTGCGACGCTCGCGCCATCCGATAGTCGAAGCCACTTTAGCATTCCCCGCTGGTTATACGACCACAAGAGCGCAAGCATGAGCCAAAACATCGGCTCCGTTTCGGTTTGATAGCTTATGTTAAAGACCAGGATGGCGGCCATGCACGGTACAACGCCCCTCCTCCCGATTATTGGATAACCGAGGATGAACACTAAAGCGAAAAATGCGGGTAATCCCATTTCAGCGAGAGTAGTGACGTATAAGCTGTGAAAGTTTCCGCGTTTATCATCTCCGAAAAAATCTCCCAGCACTTTCGGCGCGGCCGCGTATCCAATGCCTGTGATAACAGTTTTTGTTGAGGTTAACCAGGTTTTGAGACCTCGTTCTATCAATAGAACGTGACTTTCTCCAGAACTCCCCGTGTCCATCGACATCTTGGCAGACACCGCATCTGAGATCTCCCAAGCTTCGGCCAGCTCAATCATTTCCTTTTGGTATACGGCCAAAACCACTGAACCAAGAATGGTGATTGCCGCCACGCGTATTAACACTCTCCGGGTCGCCAAGCGCCTCCAGAAATTGCGCGAGGCTAGGTGATATGCCAAATAACATAGCGCGCCAGATCTCGAAAACGTCAGGATAATCAGAAGCGGGATTGCGAAACGAAGAACCGGTGTGTAGCGCGATTTAGCCGCAAACCTATCGAGCAGCGCCAGGTACATCGTCAACGCGAAGCCGGAACGGTTGGCGTCATATGAAGTTCCAGATAGCGTTGGCGCCCAAGGTCCTAACGTACTAGGTGCAAATGTGGATTCAAGCCATGGGCCACCTCGTTGGGCAGTCATGAGAATTCCGTGGGTCCACGCAATGAACTCCCCAATGCAAAAAATTACATATACGAATAACGCAAAAGCGACGGACCGTACAATCAGCTTTTCCTGTGACGGCTCTTCTAATACCTGCAGCGAAATGTGATATCCGAAAACAGCCACGAGGAGCAAATCAACGAAAGCCACCAGGCCCCGTTCCGGGTCAAGGCCGATTGGGACGGAAAAAAGCGAAAGAAGCAAAAATAGGCTGGATGCAGCAAGAAAGGGGATCTGTCGCCGGATGGGGGATGTGATTGTAAAGCGAAACATCCTCGCTGGCTCGACGCGGAAGACACCAATTAAGAGGACCAAGGGCGCAAGGACGAGAAACGGAGTGAGTATGAACGGAGCACGCCCGGCAAATAGATCGATGCGGTCGGCAGCTATCAAGCCAATGCTCCCAACCAGGCAAATGTGTTGTAGTTTTTTCAACATGAGCTACGACATTAGCGTATTTTACGGGACACGCATACGCTTCAGCAACGCGAGAAATGGAATCGTAGTGGAGTCGCCCGAAGCGAACCGTTAGGAACGGGAGTAACGCAAGAGGAATCGTCGCGCTAGTTTAAGTTGCTTTGTTGCGACTGCGTCCCAGCCAAAATACCAACAGTCCGAAGAGCATCTGAGATCTCATTTTTAATCTCGTATAATTGCTCAACTTGATCCGGCCAGTTACGTTTGTCGAGTGCCGCCGGTATGCGACCAGGGGTTCAGCGATATATTTTGTCTTACCACCAATCAGGGCGTTCATGCACCCAATCCAGGTGTCATGATGCACTAGCCTTCCGTGCGGGAAAGGCAACACGCTCCGCAGCAGAGTGGAACGAAATGCCATTGTGCATCCGTGGAACTTTCCAATCAGTAGGTTCGACCACAGTCCAGCCCGAAATTCGCCTCGCTTCGCATAGAAGGAATCCCCGATCTTGGCGCCATCCTCATCGATTAGTATCGCGTCGCTCGCAACCAGCAGCACGGCAGGGTCGTGAGCGAACGCGTCCAGGACGGTTTCAACCTTTTTCGGAAGCCAAAGATCATCCTGATCGCTGAGAAACACGATCTCCCCGGAGGAACTGGAAAGTGCTGCCTCAAAGGCACGGAGGACTCCTTGGTTTTTGGTGTTCCGTAAAAGGACAAGACGAGGATCTTGCAGCGCAGATATTACGCCGCACGTACCGTCCGTGGAACCATCATCGACCACAATGACCTCATCGTCAGCAGACAACTGCCCAAGGATTGAGCGCAATTGGAGGCTGATATAGTTTTCGCCTTGGTAGGCCGCCATGCATACCGAGATCTTTGGCCTGGGATTCAATCGGTCTGTCCACTCTTCCGCGCAGAGCATCTGCGATGCCTCGTGCCATGGCGCACAAGTTTTTGCATTTCTGTCCGGCCAATAGGCATTTTGGCGGCGTCACAAACAATGTCCCGCCCTCGCCACATCCAAGCGCAGTCGGCCACATAGTGGATCAGCAGCCACAGGCGATTGGGATCATATAATAGCGCCGCCTGTGAGAATGGTTTGTGAGCGCAAGCGCAATCCAAAGGAGGATAATATTTAGTTTTCTCCGGAGAGTGCAAGGGCACCGATGGGAATTGAATGCCTTGTGGGGCTATGGCTAAGATATTGTCGATGATCGTTGACCGGGATTGGTACGTAACCATCACGGCAGATACAGATGCCGCTGCCATTTTGTTGACTCCTCCTAGGCTTCCACCTGTTTGTCTGAACGAGCACGTGCCAAGACAAGAAAAGTGACAAAACGAATGGGGCAGGATTCTTTGCAATTGGAGAGCCGGGTCGCCGGCTGACCGCGAGTTGGCCACGGCATTCCAGTCAACGCCTCAATGGTCAAGAAGGAGAGATATTGGATATTAGCCTTTCAGTAGCGATATGCACTTTTAACGGAGGGCGATTTCTCGGTGCGCAACTGGCGAGCATCGCTGCCCAAGAGAGGCCCCCAGACGAACTCGTAGTCTGTGATGATGGTTCGTCGGATGGTTGCGTTAAAATCGTAAGGGAATTTGCTCGGCGCGCGCCGTTTTCTACCCGGCTTGTGGTCAATGAAAGAAATCTCGGTTCGACCAAGAACTTTGAGAAAGCGATTTCTCTTTGTCAGGGTGGAATCGTGGCCCTGGCAGATCAAGACGACGTTTGGTATCGGCACAAACTGGGGCGAATCGAGAAAGCTTTCTTGCGATCGAGCGAGATAATTTTGGCTTTCAGCGATGCTGATCTAATCGACGACGATTCACAATCGTTGGGCGCGCGTCTTTGGGCCACCTTTTCCTTTGATCGCGCTGAACAAATCCAGTTCGCGAACGGTCACGCCCTAAACGTCCTGCTCAAACATCCCGTGGTGACGGGTGCGACTATGGCATTCCGCAAGGAGTACTTCGACCTTCTGGCGCCCATCCCGGCGAAACAAATTCATGACCGGTGGATATCTTTCTTGCTGGCCGCACGGGGAAAGTTTGAAGTAATATCGGATCCACTTATGCAGTATCGCCAACACCAGGGGCAGCAGGTGGGACCAGGACCGCGGACTCTGCGGGAACTAACCCAGCGAGTTAGGCTCACGACAGCGAACTCTTACCTCAACGAGGTCGAACGCTTCCGTGAATTCCGAGACAGGCTGGAAGAACAGAGGGGGACCTTCCCGTTTGTTGGGTGCGCCCTAACCGAGATTAAGCGAAAGATCTTCCATCTTGAACACCGGGCACGATTACCGCGCACGAGAATTGCCCGAATCCCGAGCGTTCTCCGGCAAACTTTGAACGGCGATTATTGGCGTTACTCGACGGGGTGGAAGAGTATTGCCAAGGATTTGATTAGTTAGCGTGGCTCATAGCCCCTCTCGTTTTCCCATTCTTCCCGTCAGGCCATCCCAGGTTCCAAGCAGGAAATTGCGAAACTTACGGACGCGGTTCCTCTCGACCATGAAACAAATTGTTGTATCCCTCACCTGACGGCAAATGCTATTCAGAACCCAGCCAGGGAATAAGCGAAAATATTTTCGGTAGAAAGCTATCGAATTACGAGAAATGTAATAGCGCCTAATGGCACTGTGGTCAGAGGAGTAGAAAGGATGGCCTAAAATTGTGGTCACCATGGGGTTACCGGGGGAATGGAGAAGTTCAGTTTGCCTCGAGTGCGCCACGAGAAACCCGGCAGCCCGGATTCGAAAACTATACTCCCAGTCTACCGAATCGATAAAGTATTCCGATGCGAACCACCCGATCCTGTCAAATATCCATGAAGGCATCAGCGCACCTGACGTCATGGGTAATATGGGGCTGCCGTCGCGGCCGCGCGGCACGACTACTTCAACGCGGGTTTCGGGGTCCACGTATTTCGGGTGAATTGAAGCTACGCGTTCCCGTTCAGAGTGGTCTTCCCATGCAGCGAAGAGCTTGTCAATATAGCCATCGGTGATTCCGCTGTCCTGATCGAAGAGAACCACCCATGGATACTGCTCGCCCTTAGCCCAGCGGACACCTTGATTCAAAGCTTCGGCGATGCCAAGGTTCTCACCATTCTCGATCAGTTGAAAACCAATCGTCTGGCTGGCCAACCGCAATGGGTCACGTTCATCGGTGTTGGAACCGTTGTCCACTACGACCAGACCCTGAACCTGAGCAAGAATGTGGGGAATCCTTTCAATCATCTTGGCATTGGGATGGTAGGTGACTATCACCGCGCACACATTTTGTGCTTTCATTTCGCCCACTTTGGATAGCCCATTGTGGCTGTCTGCTTGTCTTTGACCCGAAGGAAAGGAACTTCGAGTCCAGTACTCAACGCCGCGTCCTCGGCAACGCCGACTACGAAGGATCAGATCAGCTCAAACTCCGGAAGCGGCACAATAAATTTGCCGGTCGAAGACAGGTAGGCATGCTCCCGCGCCTTAAACTCCTCGATGAAATGCCACGGCAGCACAAGGAAGTAATCTGGCTTCGCGGCGCGGGCTGCCTCTTCGGAAACGATTGGAATACGAGTACCCACCGTCACCTTGCCCCATTTTTCCGGATTGCGCTCGGCTGCGGCGTTGATTACCGAATGGTCGAGCTCGAAATATTGAAGCATTGTGTTTCCCTTGGTCGAAGCGCCATAGACGAAGACTCTCTTTTTTCGCTTGACTTGATCTTTGACGAAACCGGAAACCTGTTGCTTGATTCGCTGGACTCGCTCCGCAAACTCCAGATACGGAGTCGCCGTCTCCAAACCTAGCTCAGCTTCGCTTTCACGCAGCCTCGACAGCCGCCCTATAGCTTGCTTTCGATGAGCCCCGTCCCCAAAAGTGTTCTGGTCCGCGCCACGATTGCGAATGAAGGCGCGAATACTGCCACCGTTGACATCATTCAATTGCGCATCGACAACCGAGAAGCCGTGCAGGTCAAGAAGATATTCGAGAGCTTGCAGTGAGTAATACTCCAGGTGCTCATGGCAAATGTTTCCGAAATCGTTCTGCCTCAGCATGAGTGGCAGGTAACTCATCTGCATGATCCAGACGCCCTCCGGATGCATGACTCGTTGTATGTCGGCCACGAATTTCCGCGGCTCTTCCAAATCGTAGAACATCGCAATGGATGTGACCACTTTCGGACGAAGCTTCCCTAGATCGGGGTCCGACAGAAAACGTTCCGCGTCAAAAAATCCCACCAGAACTTTGTCCGCGACCTTCCGCGAGAGCACGGCCAGGTTTTGAGCGGGATCGAAGCCAATCTTGTAGAGCCCGGGCACGGTATATGAACCCAGAAGAGTGCCATCGTTACACCCGATGTCCAGCACAGAGTCTCCCGCCTTGATTTGGAGCAATTTCGAGGCTGCGCCGGAGATGTCCGCCAAGGCATCTCGCATGGTTTGATTAGTCCCAGAACGGTACCAGTACTCCTGATACATCATTTCGCCTGGAACGGTATGTCGCAATTGCAGGAGCCGGCATTGTTGGCAAAGCACCAATTCCAATGGTGCTTTCGGTCCGTCTGGTTGATCAGGCGCCAGAAACGTGGAGACGTACTGTTCCCCCAACGAAAGAATCGGATCGAGGGAGCCTCCGCAAACTCGGCAATGATTCCAGGTCTTCATCGACTACTTCTATCTCCTCGCCAATTGGCTATCGTTCGTATGGTCAGCACCGCAACTTTGTGGACGACGGGTCCGCTTCGAGATTCGTTGCCAGCGATCGCACATCAGCATCCACCAACATCCTTACCAGTTCCTCGAACGTGACGCTCGGAGCCCATCCGAGAATACGCTTCGCTTTCGCCGGGTCTCCAACCAATAGAACAGACTCTGGCCCACGGAAGGCTTCGCAATCTTGCACCACATAATCCTCATATTTCAGATCGACATGTGAAAAAGCTATTTCACAAAATTCGCGCACGGAGTGCGTCTCCCCGGTCGCCACAATGTAGTCGTCGGCCATGGACTGCTGCAGTGACAGCCACATGGCTCGGACATAATCGCCGGCGAAACCCCAGTCGCGCCTTGCATCCAAGTCGCCTAAGCGAAGCTCGCGAGCCTTGCCCAGCTTAATCATTGCCGCTCCGCGAGATATTTTGCGAGTGACGAATTCCTTTCCTCGTCGAGGGCTTTCATGATTGTACAGAATACAAGAACACGCAAATAGCCCTCGCTGCTTCCGATATACGGTAGTCATCCAATGGCCGAAAGCTTTCGCGACTCCGTATGGGTTACGGGGTTGAAATGGGGTCAATTCCGTTTGGGGCACCTCTGTCGCGTTCCCAAAAACCTCGCTGCTCGAGGCCTGAACAAACCGTATTCGGGGGTCGATTCGATGGATCGCGTCCAGCAGTTGTACTACCCCTAAGGCGTTCACCTTTCCTGTCGAAACCGGATCCGTCCACAATTCGCTGCTCGAGGCACGCGCCGCGAGGTTGTAGACCTCGTCGGGGCGAAATCGATGGAGCAGGTCCTCGAGGCCGCTGTCACCGACAAGATTGCATTCGCAAATTTCGACACCTTTCGGAAGGTGGTCAGTACCAGCTCTGTCGCTCCCTCTTTTCGCGCAACGACGCACTGTTCCCATGACGTTGTAGCCCTGCTTCACCAACAACTCCGCAAGGTATGAGCCATCTTGGCCGTTGATACCGGTAATTAGCGCTCTGCGTGTCATGCTATCTATAATTTCTTCATTCGCGGCGGTAGTACTCGGCGGAAGCTACTATTCGATACCATATCAATGGTGGATACTATTGAGCGGGGTGTGACTTTTCATCGGAAGTCTCCAAAAACAGAACGGACTGTTCGCCAGATCTAGTAGAAAGAGCGAGCGCGATGGTAAGTTACGAAAGGTCAGGTAATAAATGACAACGATGAGGTTCGCAATACGACCTGGAAAATGAGCACTTGCATTACTAACCGCCTGAGCCCAGCGAGATGCCAGTCTAGGCTTTACTAATTCCACGTACTCCCTTTTCGTGTAGGCTCCCTTAGCCCTATAATGCAAAAGAGTCTTCGGGTTTCGCCACGGTTCTTTGGGAACTACGCGACATTTGACAGCGTCGGGAAAATTTGTAAAAGACCAAATTAAACTTGGCCATTTGAACATCCAGATCTCAAAATACTTAGCGAGCCAGGAAGCGTTCGCATAGCGGATCGTAACGGACGGCTCAGCGATGGCTAGAGTATCGCCTGATAGGGGCTGCTGGAAGATCACCCCAACGTGTATGAAATAAGACCCAAAGTAGTTTTCTTTCTCCCGCATCTCCCACAACTGCCGCTTTATAATCACACACCCGATAAAACTTATATAATGCCCAATGTCGCTCAACAGGAGTTGACTCTCGCTTGCCTTATAAATCTTATTCTCTTTCAGCTGTAACCTTCTGAGTTCCAACACCTTCGATAAGTCTGCATTTCGCACTTCACTATTTGCGATTATTAACGCATAATCATTGTTGTTGATTGCCTCGAGTACAGTCCGTATGGCCCCTGGCCTAATAAGATCATCATCACTAAAGAGCCAGCAATAGTCACCCTGTGCCAATTCGACTGCCCTTGCGAAGTCCCTGTCGATACCCTTATTAGTCTCCTGACGAAAGTATCTCAGCTGTGGGAACCGTTCTCGATAGAGCCCCACCACTTCCTCGGTATTGTCAGTTGAGGCGCCATCCAATACTACGATTTCCAACTGCTCCGTTGCCTGACTAACGATGCTGTCCAAGGTCGCGCCAATGAATGCACCGCGGTTTCGGGTTGCAATGCAGATCGAGAGGGCTACCTTGTCCATGCATCAACCTACTTTCGATTACGTCTTCCCGCGGGCGGCTTGCAGGATAGTCGTAGTATCAAGCTGTAGTTCATTTCTTTTCGAACTCCATCACGATTACTCCCTCGCCTGGAATATCTCTAAGGTTTTGGTAGCGCTGGAACTCTTGAGCCATCGTGTATGGCTCTCTCCATCTGGGGTACCTTGCACCGGTCCACTTCTTAATCAACCCACGCCGCAGAGAACCTGACTCTTTTTCACCATAGACCCCATGCCGCGTTGGGCGGCCCAGCACGCTGTAAAATCGTTCTTGCAGTAAGGCTTCGTCGTAAACATATTGGAGAAAAAAGAATCCTTTTTCGTCAGGCTGCTGCAGACCGAAGTGATCCACATTGATATATTGCTCTTCGGCTACAGCTGCGCATGGGACCGAAAGTATAAGTCTGCCCCCCGGTTTAAGCAGACCCCACATTTGTTGAACCGCATTCGTGTCTGCGGGAATGTGCTCGACGACAGAGATGCTAGTAATGAGGTCAAATGTGCTTGGACTAAAGGGTACCTCTTCGATCAGACAGTTCCATAAGGTGCATCGATCCGCCAGACCACAAGCTCGAACAAGCCCGGCTGTTAGCTTGAGATCCTCCCGGTTTGGATTAATGAGTTCCCCGGTGGATTCCCGTCGTTGGGACATAAGAGCTACAGGAAAGAGTCGGGGAGAAGAAACGTCCAAATAGCGACCGATCGAGATATTGGATAGGAGGTCCCATGCCAACCCGAATTCGAAGTAACGCGTTGACTCGACCGGTGTAAAGAGCATGCGGTAGATCTCAGCATAGGATACACCGTCATGGTTGCCGAGCAGCGAACGCAGCGCTAATCGGGCAGAGTCGGAGGCGAACCTCAGTCCCGGGATTTCATAACGACGGGCTCCCAGCCAATACAAAGGGAAGGTCGTACTCCACAGTAGGCGCTCGATCCTGCCCAGGCGAGTTGCGACTTGGATAGGTGGGACCTGTGTATAGGTTTTTTTCATCGCCTGACCGATGGACCTTCCTCTACACGTAAGATGGACTGGGTCTAATAAAATATCGCCGAACGCTCTCACGAATCTGAGGCGCGGCCAAAACTGCGACCGCAAAACTCGCCAGCCACAGTCCCGACACCACAGCCATAGTTGCGAGAGGCGACTCGAACTTCGTAAACACCAAGCGACCAATCGCCGCCGTTACGACGGTGCCTAAAAGAGGTAATCCAATGTCGCGGTAGTATTTCCAGGTTTCGTGTGGCAATAACCGGCGATGCATGATGGGGACGGCGATAAGCATGTTCAAGACATTCAGAATCGCCCAGATCGAAGCGGCACCTACTAGCCCGAAGTGTCTCGTCATCGGAAACATCAATGGGACGAGAACTGAAATCGATATCAGGCCGGCCACAAACGGCAACTTCGTCCAACCAAAGGCGAGTTGAAGAATATAAGGCAAATACAGCACCGCGTTCATTGCCGAACCGACCATTAGCATGCTGAGGACGGGGGCAGCGTTCGCCGCCGTTTCGGTATTTCCCGTCCAGAGGCGGAGGATCTGAAAAGAAAATATTGTCACGACCGCCGCAACCGGCAGAATCAAGACAGCCATCAATTGCGAGCCCCGATGGTAGCCCTCGCTGATCAGATTCTCGTCGCCTGCTGAAACCAAGGCCGACATTCGAGGAAATATAACGTTGAACACGCACCCTGCGACGATGAGGGGACCGCTAGCGACCGACCACGCTAGAGCATAGTAGCCGAACGTTTTCAGGCTAAACAATTTGCTTACCAGTAGCTTGTCGGCTTGCGTCAGGACCAGACTAATGATGGCGACCCCGGTCATGCCGACGGCGAAGCGCCGCACATTCTGTGCCACCACCAAGTCGAAGCGCGCGGCCCGATCCGAACGAGGCAATCTCCTCCATAGAAAAAGTGCCAAGGCCGTGACAACCACTGCGTTAACGCCAATTTGCCAGACAAGAAACGCCTGGATAGTGGGTGAGACGAGCCAAAGGATTAGAACGCCTCCGGCGTTGTTCGCGGTCGCTGCGCCAATTTTGAGCAGGTTCATTAGTACTTGTTGGCGAAGACCCGTTAATCCGCCTTGGTAAAAGCTGACGGGCCACTGAAAAAAAGCCAGGATACCCATCAGCATCACAACCTGCATGACCTTTCGAACTGGAATCGCACTGGCTTTGATCCAATGTACGGCTAGCCAAGGGGCTGCCGTCAGGATCGCTGCGCCGATGAGCAATCCAATGAACCAGTAGCCGATTTCCAAGGTGCGCACCAGGTCCCGTGCCTCGTCGGCCTTGTCAGGTCGCACAGAATAGCGGGCCATTTCGCGCGTCATGGTTGGACTGAGCCCTAGGTCCAAGACCTGGAGCATGGCTTGCAGCACCAGATAGAAGCCAATCAGCCCATAAGACTCAATACCCATGAACTTGATGTAGGCAGGGATGCATGCAAGCTGCACTAAACCCGCCCAGCCAGTCCCGGCAAAACTCGCGATTAGCTCAAGCTTAAAGCTTGAGGGTCTCTTAATGTCCGAGGGAGGTTTCATGAATTGCCACGACCAGAGAACAAATACTTAAATCGTCCACTCGAACACTCCGGCGGCCCCGATCTGAATCCATAGAGTCCGTGTGAAATGGGGATTGAGGCAGCGCACCTCATTCCCGGGACGACGTCTGGCGAGCTAAGCGTCCCTTGATCTGGTCAGCGAGGAGTTTTGCATCGGCATCGACCATTAATTTAACCAACTCCTGAAGTTTCACTTTAGGTCGCCAACCGAATACCCGCTCAGCCTTGCTTGCATCGCCTTCAAGAATTTCAATTTCGTTAGGACGAAAATATTTCGGATCGATTTCAACGTATTTTTCCCAGTCGAGTCCCACGTAATCAAAGGCTATCTGCACAAACTCTCGAACGGTATGGGTTTCGCCTGTCGCCACAACAAAATCGTCGGGTTCGTCGAGTTGCATCATTCTCCACATCGCATCTACGTATTCGGGCGCGTAGCCCCAGTCGCGTTTAGCGTCAAGATTTCCCAAATAGAGCCGCTGTTGTAAACCGGCGCGAATCCTCGTCACTGCCCGGGTGATCTTACGACTGACGAAGGTCTCTCCCCGCCGGGGCGATTCGTGATTGAAGAGAATGCCATTGCACGCGAACAGACCATATCCTTGCCGGTAATTCGCGGTGGTCCAGTAGGCATAGAGTTTCGAACAACCGTAGGGACTGCAAGGTCGGAAGGGGGTAGTTTCGCGCTGCGGAGTCTCGACTGCTTTCCCGAACATTTCGCTACTTGAGGCTTGATAGAACTTCGTCTTGATTCTTGTCTCTCGTATCGCTTCCAACAAACGGACGGTGCCCAGCGCGGTTATATCGCCCGTGTACTCAGGAATCTCAAAGCTCACCAGAACATGGCTCTGAGCGCCCAAGTGATAGATTTCATCGGGCTGAAGCCGATAAAGGAGTCTGATCAGACTGGTCGAGTCGGAAAGATCGGCAAAATGCAAGAAGAGGCGCGCTTCGCGATCATGCCAGTCTGGAAGGACGTCGTCGATCCGAGAGGTGTTGAAACTACTGGACCGACGCTTAATGCCGTGTACCACGTACCCTTTGTTCAGCAGCAGTTCAGCCAGATAGGAACCGTCTTGACCGGTAATGCCTGTAATCAAGGCTGTTTTTCCCATCAAGGTTTCCATTCCTTAAGAGTCCAAGCCCACCGGCTTTATAGTCAGCAGCCGCGCGGGGAATACGTAATCGCTGAGCCAGCTATGGCTGGACTCTTTCCGATATTTTCGTGTGGCCTTTCGGCACTTAGAAAAGAATACACCAAGAATGGAACAATCATACGTAAAGGGTGTTCTGAAAAAGCAAATGGATGCTTCTCAGGCAGGTGACTTTGCGGGGACTTCGGCCGATTTGCGGAAGGCATGGATCACTCCGGCCGTCACTCCCAGCAGCTGCGCACAAGACCGCAGTGCCAGCAGCGCTGGAGAGACCATTCCGACGACGAAGTTTTTGGCGATTGCGCGCACCACAAATGGCAGCGTGCTAACGAGAAAGACGGCCGCCACAACTATCGACGCGGGCATTGCTGGCCTCACTGCCAGATCGAAGACAACGGCAAGCAGAAGAGCGGGAGCGAAAAAAAGCTGAAGCTTCATCAGCTGCGGCGTATGACTGTCCTTTACGGCCTTGCTGGGATTTTTGCATACGGCGAGCACACGCCAAAAAGCAAATTTATACTTTTTCTTCAGATAGTGCGAAAGCGTGTCGGGGTGCGTGTGGTAAACGATTGCGGTGGGAATGAACTTCATCTTCCCGCCGCGGGCCGATATGCGATAGGAAAGCTCGATGTCCTCAGCGCACGCTACCGGGAATGAGGTATCGTATCCTGTCATTTCTAGAAAGCGATCACGGCGAAACGCAGCCGAGTAAGTATCGATAAAGTCGATGGTAGGGAGACGTCTCATCAAGCGGTAGCGGTCCTCATATTCGGCCTGTACGAAACGAGCAACCAAACTCTTCTGCCGCGTGCGGTAGACTCCTTTCGCCCCCACCAGCTCCGGGTCATTAAAGGGTTCGAGCATTGCGCCCAGCCAGTCTGGTATCGGCACGCAGTCGTCATCGGTGAACAGGACAATAGTTCCCCGAGCGTCCAGGACACCCCGATTGCGCGCCGCCGCCGGCCCGGCATTCGATTGACTAATTAAGCGAACTCCGGAATATTGGTCGACAACTTGCGCGGTATTGTCGGTTGAGCCGTCGTTAACGACCAGAATCTCTGCCTCTCGTCCCCCGGTCTGTTTCAAGAGTGCATCCAGGCAGTTCCCAATTCGGGAGGCGCCATTAAATGTTGGAATGATGATCGATACTGACATAATCTCGAGACTCTGTTAAGCAGAAGAAGATGTTCCGCAGGCTCCTCCTTCTTTTCCAGCCGCACCAGAGAGGACCGTAAATTGATTAATTGTCTACCCGCAACAAACCCTGCAAGGCAGAAGCTCCCGGGCGTAGCGCCCGGCATAATCTATAGGCAACTAGAGATTATGAGGGTTTACTTCTTGAAGTTGCAAGCTCTTGACGCCGACGGGCTTCATACGAAGGCGATTCCGTAAACGAGAGTTGGTCGCGATTGTGCAAGAAGGCTAATTCTGCCCTACTAGTCGCGGATGAAGTTCTTGAGTATCCAAGATTTGATCTGAGGAGTCTATGACGCAATTAGCTCAACTGGGTCAGCATGCACGTCGCAGCCGAAACGATTTATTCCACATGGCCGTGAACGGATGCATCGCACATTGCGCAGAGTGTTATTAAATTCTCTTCGGAGTCGCGCCCGGCATGACTGCGGAATTCCTTGTGATGGACCTCTAAGTTGAATATTGAGCCGCACGATTGACACCGCCAGTCATCACGACGCAGGACGTACTTCCTAAGATTTTTCGTACGAGATCGGATCAAGACGAAGGCGCGAATTGAGAGGCCTGGAATTTATCATGTTCTAACCGTCCAAACTGCTAAGGAATGCCTGCCGCTGCTCTTGGGGGAGAAATTTGAAGAATCTAGTCATCGAGAACAACAGCGTCTCTGGATCTCCGGTGTCCAGGTTGGCACCGGCTAAAAAGTCCGCACAGATCATCTCGAGGCAATAGCCTCGGGACCGGTCGCTGCCGAGCATCAGAGCCGCCGTTTCGATCGCTTTCTCTATGACCGGCCAAGCTCGCGCGGCGGGACAGCCAGCACTTCGATTGTGCAACCTGGTTGCACAAAGCCCGTCGGATGCCGAAGGAAGATTTTAAAAAGGAGGTTGAGAAAGAGCTGACAGGGCGGGAAACGGAACCGTGGGAGATTATCTATTTCAAACTGTATCAGAGCCAGCAATGCAACCG
>Ga0182024_10007924_pt1 | contig 22694 bp, 26 predicted proteins | sample P32metaG_FD_120480 | JGI IMG/M metagenome (GOLD analysis project Ga0182024, IMG submission 120480) | Permafrost microbial communities from Stordalen Mire, Sweden - P3-2 metaG (Illumina Assembly) | ecosystem: Environmental > Terrestrial > Soil > Wetlands > Permafrost | place: Sweden: Stordalen... | reverse complement strand
CTTGCCGTCCTTGGAGAGCAAGAGCGTATGGTCGGCCAGACCGACGACCTTCCCCTCGCGGAAGACTTTCTTGACAGGGTTCTCGACGGGGCGGCGAGTTTCCTTGTTCACGATGTCAAACACAAGATCCATGGACTTCCCTCGAGCTTCCTCCAGGCTCCACCCTGTCAGGGATTGGGCGACGGCATTCAAGAATGTCACGCCGCCATTCATGTCCGTGGTGATCACCGCGTCTCCGATGCTGGAGAGAGTGGTGGAGAGCCACTTTTCACTTTTGCTTAAAGCCTCTTGCGCCCGTTTACGTTCGGACAGCTCGCGGTTCAGGAGCCCAAAACACAGCACCAGCAACGAGATGCTCACAAGAGTCCCGACGAGGATGGTACGGGACGTCCTTTTCACGCTCTCGTTGGCCTCTTGGGTGCGCATCTTTAAGAGATCCTTCTCTTCATTTGCCATTTCCGCAATGATGGCGCGGATCTGGTCCATCCATTGCCTTCCGGAACCCTCTAGGACCACCCGATTTGCGGCTGCGAAGCCTTCACTGTTGCGGAGATCGATCGTCATTTGAAGCTCCGCCAATTTTTTTTCTACCAGTGGCTCCAGGATCTGGATGTGTTTCTGCTGATTCGGATTGTCGGAAGTGAGATTCTTCAGGTCCCCGATTGTCTGGTCGATGTTCTTTATCGCCGCACGGTACGGCTCGAGGTAGGCCTCTTCCCCCGTGAGGAGATAGCCTCGCTGTCCGGTTTCTGCATCGGAGAGCCGACCGACTGCGTTATCGAGCGAATTGAGGACTTCGTAGGTGTGCTCTCGCCATTGAGCAGCCTCAGAGAATCGGGCCGTGTTCCGGTAGGATTGCCATCCAACGGATACCAGAATGGCCGTTGCGATACCGAATCCCGCGAGAACCGGGCGATTACCCATTTTCCATTTCATCTTTCCACCGCCCTGCCACGGAGTCTCGGGAACAGGCATTAACTTCCGGACCCTGCCGGATGCACCGGCTCATAGCCACGAACGACAGCCTCGAATTCGTCCAAGATTGACGCATCCCACCAGCCGCGCTTTGCTTCTTCACGCATGATGTCAAAGGCCTTTCCCAAAGGAAGCGCCTTGCGGTAGGGCCGGTCTGTAGTAAGCGCGTCATAAATGTCGGTGATTTGAAGGATCCGTGCCATGAGCGGAACTTCTATGCCCTTCAGCCCGTCCGGGTACCCGGAGCCGTCCTGCTTTTCATGATGGTGACGAATGATCGGCAGCACATGGCGGAAGGATCGGAGTGGGGCACAAATTCCCTCACCGATCACGGTGTGGTGCTCCATAATTTTTCGTTCTTCCGGAGTCAGTGGTCCGGGTTTGAGCAGGATGTGCTCCGGCACGGCCAGCTTGCCGATATCGTGTATACGACCGCCTCGGCGCAGAGCGACACGCATCTCCTGGGACAAACCCAGTTTTTCGCCTAGCGCAACAGAATATTTGGAGAGGCGATCGCAGTGCCCTTCGGTATAGGGATCCTTCGCCTCGATAGTCAGCGCAAGGCTAAACAACACCGTCTCGGCGTTATCCAGTTCATCGGTGAATTGCTTCAAGCGCAGCAGGGAATGTACGCGAGCTAGCAGTTCGTGCTTATTGACGGGCTTGTTGAGGAAATCATCAGCGCCGCACATGATCCCGTGGATGCGATCGGCGTCACTGTTCAAACTGGTGAGCAATACCACGGGGATCAAGCGCGTTTCCGGCTTGGACTTCATCGCTTGACAAACTTCGAATCCGGTTGGGCGGGGCATCACTACATCTAGCAACGCGAGATCAATCGAGTCGCTTTCCACCCGAGCTAGTGCCTGCTGGCCGTCCGCTGCACAAACAACCGGGTAACCCTCTGCGCTCAGCAGGGCGGAGAGCAGGTCGCGGTTGGCTTCGTTGTCATCAGCTATAAGAATGATTCCTTCATGGGTTTCCGAAGTAGGCATACCGCCTCCTCAAAGGATATCTCGACCGCACAAGAAGGTTTGCGAGCGTCAACTTTTGTCGAGAGATCGGAGAGAATTCATCCAGCCCCAGGCAACGAACAGCCATCGCATGAGGCCTATTCGGAAGTATCCCAAATTTGTAAGTGCACCTTCTTTTCTTCCGACGGTCTGCAACTAAGCAGTAAACAAGGCGACTATCGTGCCCATGGACCTTAAGCGCGCATTTTGATGGGTCATATTCGTGCTGAAAAGTTGGCTATCCCTGAAATGAACGCCCCTTATCCGGCCGTATAACGCGCTACACGTGTAGGTGCCGTTCGCGCCCGCCACGGGATTTTTTACGATGAATCACGATTTTCTAAAGCCCGGGCATTCAAAATAATGGACGCCAGTTTTAAGGGAGTCGCCATTGATTCGAGATTCGATATCGAGAAATATCGCGCGGAGCTTCAAAAGATGGCCGATAAAAAACTAATCGAGGATGGGAAGAAACTGGCGTTCCTATGCTCTCCGCGGCAGAACTTCGGCCAACCACCTAAAGAGCAATGGGCTCTACAGCTCAAAGAAGCCCGCGCTGAATGGCGAAAAAGGCACCCGAAGCCAATAGTCGCTTCAAACTAGGAGATTTATGTTTCGACGCTCAACAGTAAAGAACAGGCTTCGACTGCACAACGAAGCGCGATACCACACTTCAATCAATACAGTGCTTATAAAATTCGGCGATCGCATTTACAAAGACATCGTGAAGATCAGCGAACTCTCCAATGATCCCAAGAACCTGTCGGCGATCCGCAAAATAGCTTTAGCGGCCGTCAAGAACGTTGATATCTTGGATTCGTACGAAGGGAAAAAGTCCGCGGGAACCGGGAAGTCCAGTCTTGGGTTTCCTCCGGGTTAACCGCAGGCTTTCGGCGAAGACGCTCAACTAACCATTGAGACGTTGTTCCGCAAGAGTGCAGCTTTCGCTTCCTTAATTCCCGATTCGATGTCTCGCTCGCAATCCAAATGCGGGACAGCGTCCGCTGACACCGCCTCATACAGTCTCAGCGCGTCGTGCGGACGGTCTACCGCTTGAGCAAGATTCGAGCGGCGCCCAATTGTGCCGTGAGACCCTGCCTCTCGGAAGGATGGGCGGCCGCAAGTTTCTCGTACTCGCTCAGCGCGCGTTTGTAATCGTTCCGTTCTTCTGGCACGCGGCAGAGTTCCAGCCACGTACCGGGAGGCATCTTGTCGCCACCCAAGTTGATGAACTCCTCATAATCCTGCCAAGCCGCTTCATACAGTCCCGCTTGCGCATTCAGAACGCACAACCTACGAGTCGCTTCTCGGCAGGCGGGGATGTCGTTTCTTCGCCAATGAACTGTCCTAACCAAATTCCAACCACCGAGCGAGTCGGGTTTTTCAGTGAGGTATCTCTCGAGTGTCGCCGCTGCCTCGCCAAGTTTTTCTTGTGCCATGAGGTCGGTGGCCTGACCGATCTCGGGGGCCGCCGTAATTCATTTCTTCAATATCGACGTTACCCGCTGTTCGACGTTGTGGAAGGCCGGATTCCTGCCGCTAGATTCTCCCACAATAACCGTTTGGTGGGCCCGCAAGTAATCCGTTTCGGTACAAATCTTTAATTTCGTTCTCAGTGGTTGCTCCTGCAGCGCAAAACTTGCCTTGAGTCTAAGACAGCTTTTTGCAAATAACAATCTTTCGGTGAAAAGGCGCTAACTTCGCTGTTGCTGTTCTGTGACCGCCTGGGTCGCGACTGACGGCGCCGCGGCGTGCAGCCCTGCTCCGAACACCTGCCTTATCAGCTTGAGAATTGTGCCCCGATTTTCGAGAATCGTTTTCACCCATGCGAAGCGGCCCATTTGCGGAAAATAAATTCCCCGGAAACAGATGCGCGCGATAAGGATGTTGATGCGATAACCGAGAGGCTTGTGGTTGAGCGAATCCACGGCCTTTTCGATTGCCTCCGGACTGTAAGAGCTGGCCCACCCAATGCGTACCTCATTATGAGCTTCGTCGATGCTCATCTTCAGCGGCGTATGAGCCATCGCAAAGGGAATGAACTCTTGCCAGTGCTTCGGCCGGGTCAGTCGCCCGGCAGCCTCAAGCCGTTTGTAAAGCGGCGTCGCAGGCAGTGGGGTCATCAAACCAAAGATCGGCAGCCCGGGAGGCCAAGTACGAATTTCCTTCAGAGTTCGCTCCGCCACGCCAGGCGTGTCATTGTCCATGCCAAAGATAAAAGAGGTGATGGCAAAAACGTTGCGCCGGGCGAGCCGATCGAGCACCGCTGCATACTCACCAGGTTTGTTGAATCCCTTTTTTACGTCAGCAAGGTTGGCCGGATCGATGGATTCCATTCCGATGAAGATCCACTTGCCTCCCGCGGCCGCGATCAGATCAACGAGCTCCTCATCGCGCAGAAGATTGGCGCTGATCTGGGCGACCCAATGCACTTGCGCGTTAGCGGCGATGATGTCTCGCAGCAATGATTTTGTGCGCTTCACGTTGATGGCAAAATTATCGTCGATGAAGAACACGGCAATCTGGCCGCCCTCCTCCCGCGCGCGCGCTTTCAGCAGCAAGAGTTCGTTCACCACGCTTTCATTGGCACGAAAGCGGATGGAGTCGCCAAAAAATCCCGTCACGGTGCAAAACTCGCATCCGTAAGGACAACCGCGCCCGGACTCCACCGGAATAATTCGGGAGGTTCCCCAACCAGCGCCCACGCGCTTGAGCAGCGGATGCAATATGCCCGGGAGCAAATTGAATTGGTCCAGCTTGATTTTGTCCCAGGGAATCTCCGGATAGGGCTGCAGTGATGGTTTGCGCTCTTGGCCAGAGTCGTCCACTGGCGCGTAGACATCCTTGAGCGTGCCGCGCACGGCATCTTCCACGATTCTGGGCCAGGTCTCATCAGCTTCGCCAAGAGCAACCGCGTCGGCATGGCGCGAGCCGCCGTCACGCCCGAGAGCCTCATCGGCCATTTCCGTGACGTGAGGGCCGCCCATTACGACCTTTACTCCCACCGCGCGCACTGCGTCCGCCATGCGATAGGCCTTGGCGATCATCCTGGTCATCGCACCGATGCCAACCAGTCCGATATTTTTTTCACGCACGTAGCGCGCGATACTTTCTTCATCCATGGGCTGCGCGTTGCCGTCAATCAGCACCACTTCGTGTCCAGGCGGAGTTAGTGCTTGCAGCAGAAACATCCAAAGATGCGGCATGAAGTTGCGTGTGACCCCATTGTCGGGGTTGTAAAGCAAAATTCGCATCAGTTCTTCTCCATTTACAAGCCGGTTCTTCGTTGTTAAACAAAACGAGCAAGGATTTCAAAGTTCGCTATCTGGGGTCCGCAAGGGGAACCTACAAAATGGCTCCGAACATACCACGTTCTTGACTCTTCATGTGGTGAATCAGGCGATTCAAGCAACAGCCCTTGGCACCAGCAATCAGGATCGTGCCCGATAAACACCCAGACATGAAAGTGGGGGGAAGGGGCGATCGGGACGGTGTGGAACCACTTGGCCGCGAAGTTGGCTACACGTAGAAGTGCCCTCTCTCGCCTGCGATTAGCGATGCGCCCTCGGGATGGTGCCTGGATCACGGCGTACTCGGAAACAACCTGTCAACTTCCGTCTCGCTCGTGGATGACCACGCGAGTGTCACGGTCTGGCCTGAATCCACCGTGGACGGCGAAGCGTTCAGCGTCACCGTTGGCTGTAACGCTGGAGCTGGAGGCGCCGCAGGCGGAGTTGCCGCCATCTTTTTATTGCAGCCGCCGGCAACGAGGGCAAGAGCTACAAGGCCGAATAGCAATGTGAGCTTGCGAAAAATACTGTCGTGCACGGACTGCCTCCTTCGGCGCCGGCGCGACGGCGTTGCGGATTCGCCGTGAATCAATTTACGGTTATTACCCTTTTTATTGCCCCTTCTTAACCCGGAAAAGCAGAATCAGAAAAATCCCGCCGACCAAGACGGTTGCGAGTCCCCCCAATTGAAGCACTCGCGAGATCAGCAGCCCATATTTTCCAGTGTGGGGATCGTAGTGATAGCAGAAAAGCAAAACCTGATCGACCGGCGAACCAATCTTTCCTTGCGACGCCTCCACCAGACCAAGGCGCAAATCGCGCTCCGGATAGCTGACTCCGTAGAAGTAGCGCGAGATCTTTCCTTCGGGCGTCAGCAGCATGATGGCGCTGGCATGGGCGTACTGCTTCGAATCAGGATCGTAGGCGTAGCGAAAACCCACGGCATCCGCCAGCTGCTTGATTTGCGGTTCATCGCCGGTAAGAAAATGCCAGCCGTATTGGGCGCCGGGCCGGCGGTATATTCCCGCGTACATGGCCTGCTTGGCCTCGGCGATCACGGGCCTGTCGGTCGGATCGATGCTCACGGTTACTACGTTGAAATCCTTGCCGATCTCCATGGGGATCAGTTGCAGGCTGCGGTCCAGACCGTTGAGCACCTGGGTGCAAAGCATGGGACAGTTGTAATAGACGAGGGTGAGAATCACCGGCTTGCTTCCGAAGAACTGCGCCAGTTCCACGGGATTTCCGTGCTCGTCGCGAAACGCTAGGTTGAGGGGAATCTCGTCGTTGAGTTTCTGATCAACGCCGACTGCCTTGAGAAGCTCCGGGCGCACGCCAATTCCTTGCGTCGGATCGGTGAACTGCGCCGCCGTCGTCAGGGGCTGCGCGAGCAGCGCCAACGCCAGAGCCGTGCCCACCAGCCACGCTTGCACCGAATTGAGCTGAAACTTCACCGGAACTCCGTCCTCATTTCTCGTATCCAAAATCCATTTCGCGTTTGCGCGAACCCCGCTACTTCACCTCAGCCGGAATTTCCATTTTGACTTCCCGGCCGACCGATAGCGTACATCCCCCCGACAGTATGCAATGCTCGAGCCAGGTTTTTGAGTGCAGAGCCTTTCCGACGGCTGCGGCAAAATCTCAAAGCCAAAAACTGACGCTTCTCCCACTCATTCCTCAAACACTTTTCCTTCTCCAGTCTCGCTCAGCACCGAAATCTGCTTCGATCTACGGCTCGCCTACCCTGCTGGTGATGGGAGCGCCGCAATCCTTCGCAGCATGCCCCCAAACAGCCGCCGCGTGAGGTGACTCTCCGCCAGCAGCAGCCAGTAATATCGGGCGTGCTTGATCAGGCGTCCGCCAGTCTTCACCAGCCGCTGCTGCAAGCTCGTGAGCGACCAGTGGTCGATTCTCTTCGGCAGCACCAGCCGCCGCAATAGTGCCATCCCTCGCCAACGTGCGTTCGTTGCTTGTGCCTCGCTCGCCATTTGCTCATTGCAGTTTAGCGCCGCCCCGCCGGATAGATGAAAACAACTTCTCCGGCAAACGCGTTCATCGGACACGATCACACAACCGCTACCAGCAACATCAGTCACAGACAATCCAGGAAACCGCTTGCTCGGCCGCGCCGCATAATCACGTACTTGCACACGTCCACGGTTGCGCTGCGTACATCTGCGAATGCGACGTCGAAGACGAATTCGTCCGCATATGTGGGATACGCAATACCTTCGCCCACGACTGATACGAGACTTTCGCCGCCACCGAGCCCAGCAGAAAGCGGTACAGCACCCCGTGGCCATGCGTGGACATCACGATCAGATCCACTTTTTCGTCGCGAGCGGTCTGGGCGATTTCGCGGGACGGGTCTCCTCTGAGCAACAAACGATTGACCACAATTCCAGCGGGCTCTGGACGCAATGATTGATCTAGTTCTCTCTGCGCTCGCTTGACGATTTCCGCGTGCAAATCCCGCTCGCTAAGTTCATCCCCGGTTTCCAGAACATCAGCTGGATAGCTCAGTGGCGCCACCACGTGTAGCAGTATTATCTCGGAATGAAAATGGTCAGCCAAAAGCGTCGCCTGATGAATTACCCTCAAGGAGGCTTTTGAAAAATCAAGCGGAAGATGAATCTTATTCATGAATGCTCTCTTTCTAATCTTGGCAGGCCCCACTGCAAGTCCGCGCGGGATTGCCCCGGCTCCACGCGATTTCCCGGTCATCGGTGCAGCGTTCGTGCGGGATTGTGCCAACAGCCGTCTGGGGCGATGAGCGTGTCGGCCTCTTTCGGTCCCCAGCTGTGACGCTTGTACGGAAGAGCGCGGTGATGCTTCTTGAGGACTGGACCGACGACGGCCCATGCTGCTTCAACCGCGTCCTCACGAGTGAAAAGAGCTCCATCCCCGGCCATGGCGTCACCCAAGAGCCGCTCGTAGGGTGATTCTTCGCCCGGCTGTTCTTCGACCAAGTAAAGCTCCCGTTGCTCGCCAACGAATTCCTTTCCGGCTCGCTTGACGCGCGCGGAGAGGGCGACGGCGGAAGTTGGGGAAAGCTGGAATCGCAGATAGTTGGCGGCGCCAGTCGGCTGCGCTGAGTCGGCGAAAAGCTTCTGCGGAGGCGGTTTCAGCTCCACGAGGATCTCCGTCTCGTTTTCGGCCAGGTATTTACCGGAACGCAAGTACCACGGCACCCCCTCCCAGCGCCACGAGTCGATGAAAAGACGCAGGGCACAGAACGTCTCGACGTCGGAACTTCTGGACACGTCTGGTTCCTTCCGGTAGCCAGCGTACTGACCGCGCACCAGATCGTCGGATATCAGAGGGCGCATGGCTTGAAAGACCTTCGCTTTCTCGCTGTGTACGGCTCCGAAATCCCTACCGGCAGGCGGCTCCATGGCAAGTAGCGCGACGATCTGGAAGAGGTGGTTCTCGATCACATCTCGCAGACAGCCGGCCGTTTCGTAGAATGCCCCGCGCCCCTTTACGCCGAAATCCTCAGATAGAGTTATCTGGACGCTGGCCACGTAGTTGCGATTCCAGATCGGCTCGAGAAACGAATTGGCGAATCTGAAATAGAGGATATTCATGATCGCTTCCTTGCCGAGGAAGTGGTCGATGCGAAAGATCGAGTCTTCCGGGAACACCGTGTGCGCGACGCGGTTGAGCTCCCTCGCAGAGGCAAGGTCGCGTCCAAACGGCTTTTCGACAATGACGCGCGCGTGGTCGGCCAATTTCGCGGCGCCAAGACCTTTGATCACCGTCTCGAAAAGTGAAGGCGGGATGGCGAGATAGTGGGCTGGGCACCGAGCGTTACCCAACTCCCTTTTGATCGCCGTGAACGTAGCCGGGTCCTTATAATCCCCACTCACATGCCTAAATAGGGATAGAAGATGTTGTATGGCACGCCGGTTATCGATCCCGCCCGATCGCTTTATGCTGTCCCTCACACGGTTGCGAAGACGGGCCAGAGTCCACTTCGGGAAGGCGACGCCGATGACTGGGACCTTGAGGGCACCTCGTTTCGCCATCGCGTAGAGAGCGGGGAAGATCATCTTGTGGGCAAGGTCGCCCGTCACACCGAAAAGCACCAACGCGTCCGAACGGGAGGCGGTCATCAGTCGCCTCCCTGCCTGGCGGCGGCTTTTTCCACGTGTCCGCCGAACACAACGCAGTCATGCCCGCCTTGCCGCAAGCGTTGCACCATGTTTGCGCCCATTCTTCCCAGCCCAATCATTCCTGGTTGCATGTTCATCCTCGATTCACGTGCAACAATGCGTCGCAGCATGCTAGTTTCACATTTCCCTCAGTTCACACTCCCCCCACAGACCAATCAAGCATGACCGGCGAATACGCTTCCATTAGCGGAAAAGGAGATCTGCTCAGTAGCCTGCAAATTCCTCCGCGTGAATGTCGTCGGCATTGATTCCTGCTTTGCTCAACATCTCGTGCAAACCTTTCACCATGGCGGGCGGACCGGCAATGTAGTAGATGGGCGACGGTGTGCCCTTCAAATGCCTCCCGAGCATCTCTTGATCGATCAAACCGGTTTCACCGTTCCAAGGTCGATGCGATTTCTCCATTTCAGTCATGCTGGCAATTAGCTTGTACTTCGGATTTTCTCTTTCCAAGCTCTGAAGCTCTGCGAGGAACGGCGCATCTTCTGGCCGCCTGTTGGAATAGAAAAGGACAATGCGATTCGGCAACTTCCCCTTCGCTGCCCAATGGGCAATACTTCGAAACGGCGTGATGCCAATCCCGCCAGCGAGGAATACGGCCGTTCGCGTAAAATCCTTCTGAAGAATTAAATCCCCGGATGGCCCTTCGATCTTCACAGCGGTCCCAAACGGCATCGTCTTCAACACGCGTTTGAACGCCGTATCGCGCATCCGCGTGGCCACCATCAAGGTTTCTTTGTGAGGGGCACTTGCAATCGAAAAGCTGCGCACATTTCCTTCGGCATCCGTCTCCGAAGGTTCAAGCAAGGTCATGTCGATATACTGGCCGGCCTTGAATGCCCATCCTGATGGCTTTTCGAACCGGAAGGCCATGGTGCCCTCCGCAACTTGCTTGCGATCTTTCAGTTTGCAGATGAAACCCGGTGACGCCGCTGCAGTGCTCATAATTGTCTCCTTCCGATGTATGCCTCGCTCGTGAATCAAATCCCGGCTTCCTGGCTGAAATACTGGTAATCTTCCCGCCAGCCGCCTTGGCCTTGGCCAATGGTTTTGTAATCCTCGATGAATTCGATTGCGCGGATGTACTTCACCATCGTGAATCCAAGCTGCGTCTCCACGCGCAGGCGGAGCGGCGCTCCGTGCAAAATCGGCAGTGGCTGGCCGTTCATTTCGTAGGCAAGAAGCGTCTGTGGATCTTCCGCCAACTCTAAGCGAATCGTACCGTAGAAGTATCCTGGTCCTTGGGCGTGTGGCTCCGATGTGGATTTATTGTCGAACGCATAGAAAACGATGTAGTGGGCGGCGGGAAGCGGATGGCAAAGGCCGACGATGTGATGCAGGGATACTCCGCCCCACTCCGCAACGCCTGACCAGCCCTGGATACAACAGTGCTTGGTAATTTGAGTTTGCTTCGGCATTGCGCGGAGGTCCGGCAGCGTTAGATGCATCTGCCTTTCAACCAATCCGCCGATCTCCAGGCTATAGGTTGCAAAGTTTTCCCGTGCCATCACCAGAAAACTGTCTTCTTTCGGCGGCCGGCCGTTAACCCAGAAGTATGGCGAGATGTCCGCATGTGAGTAATGCTGCGCGGACACTTCGTGGCCGAAAAACAGTGTGCGCACCGGATCGGTGATCGACTGAGTAGCTTTCTGGACAAAGCGCGGGCGGCGACGCGAACACACGGTTGTCACGGTATGGATGACCACTATGCCCGCCAACCCGGACAGCCAGACCACAAGAGCGAGCGTCAACTGCGGGTCGTGCGTCTGTCCCAGAACAATCAGCGCCAGCTCGCTCCGGAAACCATGCAGAGCCACGATCGTGACGTGTCCCATGAGGAATACGACGAAGGTGCAAAGAGCCAAGAAATGCAGACTCCTTGCGCTCTGCCGTCCGTGAAAGATTTTGATATACCACGGAAAACGCGCGGCGACGGCTGGGGACATCGCTATTCCCGTCGCAATACTGAACGGTGCAAGCAGGAATATCACTGCCGCATAGCTCAACTGCTGTAGTGCGTTATATCCTCCCGGCGTTTCTATGACGTGGAAGCTCAGATAGCTAAGCATTGCATGGCATGCATCCGGGACAATCTGCCAGGAAGTCGGAATCAGCCGTCGCCACTCCGGCGTGACGAAGAGCATCACCACGTATGTCAAACCTGTCAGCAGCCACGCGAAGTCCGCAAGAAAGTGCCAGTGCCGTCCGAGACCTAGATTTTCGTGGCCAGGCAGGGCAATCGCGGATGGGAATGAGGTTTCCTCGTCACTCGCTGTCCAGAGTCGGTCCTCAGGTCGCTGCTTCTTCGTAAACTTGAGCCATTCGCTGCCCGGCGTACAGTGATCGTTCCAGTAAAGTCTCGGATGTGCGCTCAAGATCTCAAGACCGCTCCGAATGAGAAGCGACAGGAGAAGAAAATTGACGAAGTGCGCCGCCCGCAGCCACAATGGATAGTCAAGAGGCATTATTCATCACATTCTTAAACCTTGCTTTTTCGGTACTTTCGTAAACACTCTGGAAAACGAACTAGGGGGAATCGCCCGCCGCCGCGATTCCGGACAGGGTACGTGATGCGATGACCCTGCACGCGTGCAAAAGGAATGAGCAAATGAACCTGGGAACGCTTCATGCTCATAATGTCGTCAACCCGAATCCCGCGCACAGTCAGCGCATCGGCGATAAGCGAACGGTGACAACGCCATGGAACCGCTTCCGCACACATAATCGCGCTCCGCTTCTGCCCGGCCAATTTCATCAATCGGTGTAACCCTACTTCGAAGTCGGAGGTCTGCATGTAATCAGCAAAGCCACGAAATGAGGAATTGCGCCAGCCCATGTTCGGCGAATCGCGTCGTGCATGGCGCAAGCCCCCGAGCTTTCGCAAATGCACGTAGCCGATCCTCGCGGCGCGCAGCTTTTTCGACAGGGTCATCCTGTTGAACTGAGGATTGTGTCTCGATCGGGGGATACTGCGTACGTCGATGACGCGCTTGACCCGGTGCGCCCGCAGAAGATCGCGGAAGTCTTTCCATGTGCGGTTCGAATGCCCAATGGTCAGGACAGCGGGCATTTTTGGCGCTTTCATATAAATCAAGTCCTCCGGTCCACGTCGCTCATGAGCGGATCATCGTCAGCAGCATCTTGAATCTCGTCAGGGCCTTCAGAGAGTGGGGTTGATTTGCGGGCATGAGAACCGCTTCGCCAGCCGCCGCCCGTAGTGGCTTGGCAGCAACCGAAATTTCCGCTTCGCCCTCCAGCAGATGTGCCACTGCGTCGAACGGAGCTGTATGCTCACTTAAGCCTTGGCCCTCATCGAAGGCAAACAGCGTGACGGTTCCCGTCGCACGGTTGACTAGCGTCCGGCTGACAACGGCTCCTTCTTGGTAATTCACGAGGTCGATCAAGCGGACGACTTCCGCGATGGGCATTTCCCGCTTACTCTGTGCGTGCTGTGAACTCATCTTTGACCACCTCCACCGCCGCCATTGTCTTGTGTTACCAACTCGCTTCCATCGGCACATGCTCCGTTATCGGCAATGCACGCGTGCCCCCTCAAAGCTTTAGATAGCTTCAGCGCAAACAAGCGATGCCCACGTCTTTTCCATAGCCTCGCATTGGGTGCCCCAGCACTCACTCGAAGTTGTCACACCCGAACAAGCGAGGTGTGCATACGTTCGGCTTTCGCAGTGCTCATTCCTTGTCTCCTGGTTTCGGATCAACGGTGAGTGATGTAAGACAGCATCTTAGACACTGGGGAAAAGTGCTACCGTGCAAAAAGGAACACATTTCAATGTGGGTCACGGCGCGGACTAACTTGAAAAGAAACCCGCGCGAAACTAGTTTCAAAAATTATGAAAGAAAAAGAGATGCCAGAAGCCGAAGTGGCCCCTGATCTACAACCCTTCGGGGAAGCCACCGAAGGGTACCTATCCCAAACCAGAGCTTAAACATTAGGAGGTAGGTGGCACACACTTGAGACGGGTAGGCAACGGATGGCAACTCCTGATGAGTCGGATAACCGGACAAACGAAGTATTGCTTCAGATGTCCGACTATCGCGTTTGTCGAGCATGTATCGGAGAGCACGGTCTTGCGGTTGCTTTCCTTCACGAGTAAAGTTCACGCATGCCTCCCGTCTTAGTTTCTCAATCGACAGCACCTGTACCTGACCCTGAGCTGTCCTTGTCCGACAACAAGAGAATCGGGATCGGAGGCGGGCCTGGCGATCCGGGACATGATCCGCAGAAGATTTCACAACTTGAACCCGAGCCTCAGGCAATGCCTATCAGCGCCTATCGCCTATTTACGTTCTTGGCGATCATCTGGATTGTGACTCTTTTTGCCACGTTGGCGCTCGTTTTGGAATCGCGCTGGGTTCATTCGAAGGATTGGGTCTCGATTCCGCTTCCACATATCTTGTACGCGAACACAGCCGTCCTCCTATTTAGTAGTTTGACTATTGAACTCGCTCGGCTCTCACTGCGCCGTGAAAAGAGTGAGAGCTGCACTCGTTGGATACTTGTCACTATGCTGTTGGGCCTTATGTTTGTTGGCGGCCAGGTAGTCGCCTGGCAAGAACTCAGTTTTCGCGGGCTGCATCTTGCTTCCAATCCGGGCAGTTTTTTCTTCTACTTGATCACCGGGGCGCACGAAGCTCACCTTCTGGTAGGAATCAGCTTGCTTGCTTCTGTCGGCTTCTCGGTTATCCAGCTGGCAAGAAAGGTCAAACAGAAAACGGCAATGGAGGCCATTGCTCTTTACTGGCATTTCATGAATGGTCTCTGGGTCTGTTTATTGGGCCTGTTTTTAATCACACTTCAACAGTGACTGTTGAAATGCCCGGTCACCGCCGGTCGTAGACCACCAGCTGTCGTCAGTGCCTACCTGCCGTCGGCAAAGTCCTGATAGATCAGATTACCGGACAAATCCTTTTCTAGTACCCCACTGGTCCGGTTGATGTCATAACGACGTCGGCCTCGCGACGGCTTGAGTAGACTGTTCGGTGATCACCCTAACAGTGCTCGGACCGTTCCTCCAGCCTTTCTTATGGCCGGAGCACGTCCTGTGGCCTCTCGGATGCGCCAACCCAGTCTCACGGCACGCGGCCATGGTGTAAGCTCGTTATGGCGTGCGCGTCTGAAGTCCACGTCATTCAATTGGGGATTCCCAGTTCTGGTAGGAGCAACAGTGGTGCATCACTACTATGGCTGAAGACGTGGAAATAGTTCTGCGAAAAACACCGCTCTTCGCGAGCCTCACGGAGACAGAGATGCGCGCATTGGCCGCGCGAGTCAGCAAGAGGCATTTTCAGCGGGGCGAATTGCTGTTTGGAGAAGGGGATCCTTGCACCGGACTCTTTCTAGTGGCGTCGGGCAAGATTCGCATTTACAAGCTGTCGGCCGCGGGCCGCGAGCAGGTGTTAGCCGTGGAAGGGCCTGGCAGCTCGTTTGCGGAGCTTCCCGTGTTCGACGGCGGCAACTATCCGGCCGCGGCATCAGCTTTGGAGGATGCGAAGGTCCTCTTCATCTCGCGCAAGGATTTTCAGAACTTTTGCCGCGAGCATCCGGACGTGGCGCTCAAAGTGATTGCCGTCGTGGGGTCGCGGTTGCGCCGTCTCGTCGGAATCATTGAAGAACTGTCATTCACGACGGTCCGCCAGCGGCTGATCGCCGCAGTCCTGCGCCTCGCGGAAGCGGGCGGTAGACCCTCAAAAGAGGGGGTGCACTTGGAATTGACGATGAGCCATCAGGATTTGGCGGCAGAGTTGGGCACGGTGCGGGAACTCGTTTCCCGGAATCTGAGCCGACTCCAAGCGGAAGGGTTTCTGGAAGTGGATGGGCGCAAGATCGTGGTGAAAGACCTGGTCGGCCTGAAGAACGAGCAAAACTCCTCCGAGTAGCGTCCCCGGGAGAATTTGGCATCTCACCGCGGGGTAGTGACTTTGGTCACTGCCCCCAAGCGAAGCTTCGTCCAAACTGGTCGCTGATAGTGGAGGCGATCATGAACATTACCGGTGAAACCAAAGTGAAAGAAATTGCCGTAGCGAACCCGAGGGCCACGCGGATTCTGGAGCAGGCCGGAGTGGATTACTGCTGCGGGGGTAACAAGTCCTTGCACGACGCGTGCGCACATGTGGGTGTGTCCGAAGAAGAGATTATGGAGCGGCTACGGGAGAACAAGGCCGATGTAGGACCGGCTGATGAGAATTGGGCATCGGCTCCGCTTGGCGATCTGACGCAGCACATACGAGAAAAACATCACCGGTATGTCCGCGAGGCCGTCCAGCGTGTCCCAGCCCTGCTCACGAGGGTGAAGACAAAACACGGAAACAATCACCCCGAAATCGCGGAAATCGAGGGCCTCTTCCTCAAGGTAGGCCGGGAAATGACCATCCATATGCAGACGGAAGAGCAAATTCTGTTCCCTTACATCGAGGCGCTAGAGCGCGCGGCCAATGGAGAGGAGGCGCTTGAGCCTCCCTTCTTTCAGACCGTGAGAAATCCGGTCCAAGCCATGATGGAGGAGCACGATGCTGCCGCGGCCTTGGTGAACCAGATTCACGCAGCCAGTTCGGCGTACACGCCCCCAGCCAATGCGTGCGCCAGCTATCAGGCACTGTATCGGGATTTACAGGAATTCGAGGCGGATCTTCACGAGCACGTGCATCTCGAAAACAACATTCTCTTTCCGCGCGCGGTCGAAATGGAAGCCGGGACCGTGTGACGCCCGAGGCGATCGCTATGCAGACCCGGCTCAAAGAGACTGTCACAGCGTCCGGAAGCGAGCGCCGTTCTTTGCGCTCACCAGCCGAAATCATGGAAATTGCCCGTACGCGCGAGATCTCACTGTCCCGACTGCTGATCGCTTACATCAGTTCGGGACTTGTGTTCATGCTACTCCCGGGAACATTCCTCGGCGTATGGAATCTTCTCCAAATCAGCGGGCGCGAGAGCGCAGGGTATGTCTCGCCTGCATGGTTGCAGGCGCACGGCCACGCGCAGGTGTTCGGCTGGATCGGGAGCTTCATTTTCGGTATCGGTTTCTACTCGATTCCGAAGCTGCGCGGCGCGACGAAACCAGCCTTCAGCGCTGCGTGGGCGTGTTGGATCATGTGGACGATCGGAGTGGCGATGCGCTGGACCGCGAATGTGTACGACTGGCAGTGGCGCTTGCTCCTTCCGATTTCGGCCCTCCTCGAACTGGCGGCGTTCGTGATTTTCTTTCGCGCGGTTTCGCAGCACCGGCCTGAAAACTCTGGGACGAAGTGGCCAGAGTCATGGGTGTCGGTCATTATCAGCGCGAGTATCGGCTTGATGCTGACACTCGTCGCGAATTTCGCTGGAACCATTTACATGGCGGTCCGTGGCGCAGGCCCTGCCCTGCCGCACGCTCTTGACCAGCGCTATCTCGTGCTGGTCGCCTGGGGATTTCTGGTGCCGTTTGTCTGGGGATTCAGCACCAAGTGGATGCCGGTTTTTCTGGGGCTGAAGCCGCTTCGTCCCAAGCTGCTCGTGACTGCTCTCGCAGTGAATTTTGCGGGTATCGTCTTGACGCTCGCGGGATGGGGAACTCAAGCGACGCCGCTCTTTGTCGCGGGCGCGGCACTGGCAATTGCGGCATTGCGGATGTTCGAATCGTCGCGACAAGAGCCGAAAACCCGTGGCGTGCACCGGAGTTTTCCATTCTTCGTTCGCATGGCGTACGGCTGGCTGCTGGTGGCCGGCCTGCTCGGAATTGGCGCGGCGCACTGGGATTCTTCCGGCGGGATTTGGGGTGCGTCGCGACATGCGCTGACGGTCGGATTCATCGCCGTAATGGTGCTGTCCGTAGGCCAACGCATCCTGCCAGCGTTCGCGGGAATGCGTCTCTTATGGAGCACGGGGCTGATGTTCGCCGGCCTCGCACTTCTCACAGTTGGATGTACGCTTCGCGTTTCCTGTGAAATTCTGGCGTACCAAGGGTACGCGAATTGGGCATGGGGTGTGCTGCCAGTCTCGGCGGTACTCGAACTGGCCGGAATCACGGCCTTTGCTATGAATATCTTTGGCACGTTCATTCTTGAGCCGAGCCACGTACAGAAGCAGCCACTGGTCGTGAGAATTGATCAAGCAACTACGTCGAGCTAGCGGGGAGATTCGTTATGGCAAAGATCGACGGCATCTGTAAGGAAGTGCTGGACAAAACGGAGTGGATCGCTATCGCTACGACTGGTGCTGATGGTCCGCACCTCGTAGCAACCTGGGGCGATCAGCTGCGTGCGCTCAGCATCGAGGACCGCACGCTCCTCATCCCAGTCGGCCATATGCACAAAACCGAGGCGAATCTGAAACACAGCAATCGCGTTGAGTTGCTCTGTGCCACGCGTCAAGTGCAGGGAACTCACGGTCCGGGCAAGGGGTGCGGCATCGTCGGCAACGCAGAGTTCCAGACCACGGGCCCACATTTCGACGCCATCAAAGCCAAATTTCGATGGGCGCGTGCTGCGCTTGTGGTCAGCGTGGAAGAAGCAAAGCCTCAACTGTAATTACGACTGGTGCTCAACCGCAGGCAACCTCGAAGAGCACTTCGTGATTGGTCGCTTGAAAGGTTATGTTGACTTGGTTTCGGAAGGGGGCACATACGAGAACCCAGTAGTTGAGGAGAACAACATATGGCTACCGCCGCAGCAAAGAAATCCCGACGGTCCCGTTCGGGGCACGAATTCATCAAGGGTACTCTGAGCAAACCGCTGCTCGAATTCGACCTCAACAGTGAACTCGACCAACTGCGCCAGGATGACTCATGGGTGAAGGCCGCCGGGCGAAGTTCCAAGACTCTAGTGAAGCATTCGGATCTTCGCATTGTTCTGATCGCGATGAAAGCGAACAGCCGCATGCACGAGCACACGGCAACGGCCAGAATCTCGGTGCAATCGCTGAGCGGCCATATCCGAGTCCATCTACCGGAGCAGGTGGTGGATCTCCCGGCCGGGCACTTGCTGGCGTTAGATCAGTGCGTGCCTCACGATGTGGAGGCTACCGAGGACAGCGCCTTCCTGCTGACGGTATCGTGGCCCCCGGCGGCAGAGATCAAGGAATGCAAGACCCATCCCAAGAGTACGACCGGCCGCAATCGGAAATAGCGAGGAATCGGCGCGTCTTACAGGAAGCCGGGGTCGCAAACGAGCCAACCTCGGAAAGAGAGGCATTCGATGAATTCGCAGCCCGGCGGGAACAAACGCGAGATGGCAGTGGCTGAAGTGATTCCGTTGATTGATCTCGTGAATTACCAAGAAGGAGCCGTCGTCAGCCGGACGATCGTACACCGGCCTACCGGAACCGTCACGCTGTTCGCATTCGATGGAGGCCAGGGCCTGAGCGAGCATACAGCTCCGTTCGATGCCCTGGCTCACGTCCTAGAGGGCGAAGCGGAAATCACGGTTTCTGGCAAGCCGCTGCCCACAAAGGCCGGCGGAGCGGTACTGATGCCCGCACAGCAACCTCACGCCGTGAAAGCGGTCACAAGATTCAAGATGTTGTTGACCATGATCCGCTCCGCGTGACCTGGCGAAGTTGCCGACTCCAGCGAATCCGGGAAGGTGTTGAGAAACACCGTTCGCGATGCCGGCCGCACGGAACCGGTGACGTCCCTGTCATGAATCCTCGCCTCGGATTGGCAGGAGAGGAATTGCCGATCCAAGACGGTTTTTGCACCGGCGACCGTTGTGCGCTCCATCCTGATTCCCGCGCGGCCACAACATCTCACGGAATGTTGCGGCGATTCCGCTCCGAAGTTTGGTGTTCTCTAAGTTTAGTTCGGCGATTTTCAAATCGTTCTGGGCGCGCAATTGCTTTTGTATCAGCGAAGCTCTATTCCCGAAATGCGTCTCTCCAGTAATTCCGAGCTCTAAAATAAAACCCCGAATCTCTCGGACAGCAAAAATCCGCGGAGAAACGGACGGGCTGCGGCTGGACGTATCCGGCGGGCGGTGCTACGTTGCCAGCTTCGCTGCGTTTCAAGGAAGGGAACCATGGGCGACGTATATCCTCGCTTCAAAGCCGCTGCGGTGATGGCGGCACCGGTTTTTTGGATCGCGACGCAACGGCGGAAAAGGCGTGCGGGCTGATCGCGGAGGCCGCCGGCGCGGGTGCAAGGCTTATCGCGTTTCCTGAGGTGTACGTTCCCGGCTATCCCTACTGGATTTGGCTGATGACGCCCACTCAGGGAGCCCCTCACTTCCTCGACCTTTACAAGAACGGAGTCGAGATCAGCAGTCCCACCGTCAGAAAACTCGGGCTGGCGGCGCGCGCCGCGAATGCATACGTGGTGATCGGAATCAGCGAAAGAGATGGCGGGACTCTCTACAACACTCTGCTCTACTTCAACGATCGCGGCGAGGTCATCGGGCGCCACCGCAAGTTGCAGCCCACGCACGTGGAGCGTTCGATCTGGGGACGCGGCGATGGTAGCGATCTTCGAGTGTTCGACACGGAAATCGGCAAATTGAGCGGGCTGATCTGTTGGGAGCACACGATGGATCTGACGCGCTACGCGTTGACCGCCCAGGGAGAGCAGATTCACGTGGCAGCATGGCCCGGCACTTCGACTGTCACCCACAATCCGCATTCACGCATCTTCAACGCCGTGACGGAAGCCGCGGCGCGCCATCACGCCCTCGCCGGACAGGCATTCGTGATCAACGTGCAATCGCCCGTGGGAGCCGACATCGTGGAGCGCCTGGGATTCAAAGACAGGCCGGACATGATCCGGGAAGGCGGCGGCTGGTCAGCGATAATCGGGCCGGACGGGCAGATCATCGGCGGTCCGCTGATCGACAAAGAGGGCATTGTCTACGGCGAAATCGATCTCGAGCAGATCATCCTTGTGAAGTACGCCTGCGATTCCGCCGGGCACTATGCGCGACCCGATGTGCTTCGCCTGTCGGTCGATTTCGAACCGCAGCCTGTACTGGAGAAGGTGTCGCACGCCGAGGCTGTGCAGAGTTTACTCAAGGCCCCGACGCTCGAGCCGGTGCCCGAATCTGCGGCGGCCGATATCAAGCGCGCTTCCTAGTTACACTTGTGCAATCTTGCGCAGCATTTCGTCCGGTCGAAACCAACAGGCTTCGGTGATTCGTGCCCCTTGGCTGGCTCTGCCCGCTCGCCAGATGGGGCGGCAGGGTGGTCAACAAACCCTTGGAAGCCCCCGAACCAGCAAGATGCGCCCACACGGTCATGCCCCGCTGGTCGAGCGTGCCTGCGACCTCGAATCGGCTTCTTGAATTCAGTTCTCGGACCGGCGCGCCGCCGCAACCCGAAAGGTTCCTGTCGTGGGCGGTCAACAGCTGCGAGCGTGAGTCCTACGTCGTCGCCACTCTTCGCGGGCAGCATTTAGTTGGTCAATGAAGGCTGCTCGGGTTGGTTCACCAAAACTCGCTTCCGGCGAGCACATAAACCTAGCAGCATGCCCAAATTCGATGAGTTGATTATCGGACATCTTGCGCAGACGGTCGCGCAATTCATCGCGGTCAACACCATCAAACGCCTTGCTCGGTCCCTGTTGCCACATTTGGAAGGGTATGGCCGGACCTTTCAGATACGAGGTTCAAGCCCCGGAACCTACCACACTGTTCGCACGACAAAAGCGAAAGGGTAACAGATGGATTGAGGTCACTCGTTCTTACTTCCATTCCATAGCTCCACGAATTGAGCGACCGTCGTCGGAGCAGACCGGAGGGTTGCTCCGACTGCGTAACTGGGGACGGTCGATTCTGGTGGGGTTGTCGAAGCTTAGGACGCTACGAAACTCCGAGAATCCAGCCCTCAATCTCGGCCTTCTTGCGCTCACGCGGTTCAATCGCAGGGCAGAAGAACTTTTCGAGGCTGCCATCACAGTCCGTCCGTTCCAACGATTTGGCGATAGCAAAGGCGTCTTGCTGGTCGGGCGTTCGCCCTGTCTAAATCAGTTCTGGACTTGCCCGGACTCAGGAATGTCAAAGACTTCTCTAATTTCAAAATGCTTTTCGATTTTCTTTCTTGCCTCTTCAAATACCTGTGCATCGTCGCGGGCTTCGTGCAGTGGAACGCTCAAGTTGTCGTACCACTCACGAAGCGAAGGCGTGGAATCCCTGTGCTTCGGCGGGAGCGTTTCGTTGTAGGCGTCCATAATCTCATCACCCGTCACCCTTCCGACCTTCTTGGTCACGCCGCGCTATCTCGAAATGAACGTGCGCGACGGGGCGGACTAGTGGGCGGGCGCGGGCGCAAGACAAACACCGTGCTTCCCACCTTCCTCTCGAAGGGACGCATCCGCGCCGCCATCGCCGCAGAGTCCGGGCTGTCCGAGCGAATGCTTCGTGCCGCCAGAAAGGTGAGGCTGAAGGCTCCTGACCTTGCGGCGAGGGTTCGAGACGGCCAGATGACTCTCGCGGTCGCACATCGGGAGATACGTCGCGCCGAGCATAGACAGAAATTGTGCAACGCCGCGAGTCTGAAAGCGAAGAGAATCGCGGGGTTTATTCGCTTCTCGCCTATTAACAGCACATCGAGAAAACGTCTGTAATCATCATCGTCGCCTTACAATATATCGTGCTACGATAAACTGACATCATGCCGATAAAGATTGCGACTGCGGACTACCGCGCGCTGGCCGAGCTGCGCTATCGGATACGTCATTTCTTGTACGAAGGTGATGCCGTGGCACGCCAATTTGGGCTCGAGCCGCAGCAATATTTGTTGTTGCTCGCGGTTCGTGGGCTCCCAGAAGGTACGGAAGCAACCATCCGGACACTGGCGGAGCGGCTGGCACTGAAGCATAACAGTGCGGTGGAGCTGATCGACCGGATGGAGAAACATGGGTATGTGCAACGAGTCCGAAGGCTGGATGACCGGCGATGCGTCCTGGTGTCGCTGCTGCCAGGTGGGAAGAAATTACTTGAAAAGGTCGCGCGGCAACGGATTACGGAGTTGCGCGCGGACGGAATGGCACTGGTGAATGCAATTGATGGGCTTTTGGGGCATAAACGACAATTCCAAGGAAGAAAATGAGCCGGGAATGTAACTAATGAGGCGGCTAGGCGCTCATGAAGAAGGATAGTAAAACAAAATTACGGGGCAACGCCGCGCGTGTCCACACCCAGGCTCGCAATGATGAGTTAGGAGACTTCACGACGACGTGGCGAGTCGTTCCCATCTCCTTGCTGGCCATGTTGATTGGTGTGGTATGCGCATTTGTCGCGCTTTTGCTCCTCCGTTTGATCGGATT
>Ga0182024_10007922_pt1 | contig 22700 bp, 19 predicted proteins | sample P32metaG_FD_120480 | JGI IMG/M metagenome (GOLD analysis project Ga0182024, IMG submission 120480) | Permafrost microbial communities from Stordalen Mire, Sweden - P3-2 metaG (Illumina Assembly) | ecosystem: Environmental > Terrestrial > Soil > Wetlands > Permafrost | place: Sweden: Stordalen... | reverse complement strand
GGACTACGCGCCACGAAGCGCATGTAGGCGGCTCCCATGGCGGCGATTCGATCGTCGTCGAGCCCAGGCCCGCACGCCGCCGCAGCCAAATGTCCTCTCAGTTGCCCAAATCCTTCGACGGCGAGTTCCACCAGGAGGGCCTCCCGGCGGGGAAAGTGACGATAAGGTGCGGCGTGGCTCACGCCTGCCCGCTTCGCCACCCCACGCAGTGTCAATCCGGCAAGCCCCTGCTCCTCCAGGAGCGCGCGAGCGGCGTCCCGCAACGCCCGCGGCAGATCGCCATGATGGTAGCGGCGGCTCGAGACTTCGCCTTCGGAGTGGGACGCGCTCATGTCTTTCCTGTCCGCAGAGCTTCCGTGCGCGCGAACAGACTCGATGTGTCCCAGCGCCGGCCGCCCATTCTTTCGACCTCGCCGTAGAACTGATCGACCAGCGCCGCCAATGCGAGCGGCGCACCATTGCGGCGCGCTTCGTCGAGACAGATCGCCAGATCCTTGCGCATCCATTCCACGGCAAAGCCGTGTGCGAACTGGCCGCCGAGCATCGTGGCGTATCGGTTCTCCATTTGCCATGACTGGGCTGCGCCCTTCGAGATCACCTCCACGACCGCCGCGGGATCGAGGCCGGCCGCACGCGCAAAGCTCAGTCCTTCGGACAGTCCCTGAACAATTCCCGCGATGCAGATTTGATTGACCATTTTCGTCAACTGGCCGGCCCCCGCCTCTCCCATCCGCCGGCAGTGCCGCGCATACGCGCGGATAACAGGCTCCGCCCGCGCGTAGTCTGCTTCGCAGCCACCGCACATGATGGTGAGCTGCCCGTTCTGCGCGCCCTTCTCGCCGCCCGACACGGGCGCGTCGACGAAGCCAAAGCCGCGCGAGCGCGCAGCGTCCGCGAGTTCGCGGGCAATCCCGGCCGAGGCGGTGGTATGATCGACAAACACAGCGCCTGGCTTCATCCCTCCGAAAGCGCCACTTCTGCCCCGGGTGACGGCATCAACGTCGCTGTCGCGTCCCACGCAGGAAAGTACGATGTCGGCGTCCTCCGCTGCGGCTTCGGGCGTCGCCGCCGCCCTGCCCCCGTGTTCTTCCACCCACCCCTCCGCCCTGCCCCGCGTGCGATTGAAAACCGTCATGGCATGGCCGGCGCGGGCCAAATGCCCCGCCATGGGATAGCCCATGACGCCCAGCCCGATGAAAGCAACGCGAAGCGCCATCTACGTTTCTCCGTTCGCCAGAATCACCACAAAGACACGAAGAACACCAGGCAGGGAATAAACACAATCAGAGCGCAAGACGATAAGCGGGAAACTGCGTACGCTGGAGCAGATACAAATCTCTCAGCCATTCGGTCGTCGTGCCCTTCGTGTCTTCGTGGCGAACATACGCGATTCTACGTAGGCGCGCGGCCCTACTCCATCACCTCGATCTTGAGCGGACCCTGAAGCAATACGGGGCGGGGTATGAGAAACAGCACGAGCAGCGCCGGCAGCGAGATGAAGAACATGAACAAAAAATCGTTCGCGTAGGCAATGATCTGCGCGTTATACTGCACGATCGCATCAAGCTGGGCGGCGCCGAAAGGCAATTGCGGATTCCAGAGCATGCTTGGCGCGTTCACACCCAGCGCTCGATTGAACGGATTGATGTTCCCTGCAAGCTGCGCATGCATGGTTTGAATGCTCGAGGCCAGAATGGTGGTGGTGATCGAAACCCCGACCGCGCTGCCGACATTGCGCATGAGGTTGAACAGGGCCGAACCGTCGGTGCGAAGGACGGCGGGCAGAGTCGAAAAGGCTATCAGGTTCATGGGCACGAAAATCAGGCCCATGCCGACGCCCTGAACGAAGGAAACGAAGCCCAGCCACCACGGCGCGACGGCCGGCGTCCAATGCGACATGTCCCACAAACTCCACAGAAGGAGCGCGGTGCCAACTGCCATCACGTACCGGGCGTCCAGGCGCAACGCCAGCCGTCCGGCAAAGATCATCGCAATCATGGTGCCGACGCCGCGCGGCGCCATCAGCAGCCCCGTTTCTGTGACCGTATATCCGCCGAGGTTTTCGAGATAGGGAGGCAGGAGCGCCGAACTGGCGAGCATGATGAGACTGACCAGAAGCATCAGGAACAGCGCGGTGACGAAATTGCGGTCCCTGAAAACCTCGCGCGGCATGAATGAATTGCGCGAGGTGAACATGTGGACCAGAAAGAGATAGAGGCCGAGACCGGCGATAAGCGTCTCGATCACGATCTCGCCGGAGGAGAACCAGTCTTTCGTCGTGCCGCGATCCAGCATCAGCTGGAAGGCGCCAAGGCCGAGCCCCAGCATCATAAAGCCGAACCAGTCGAATTTCAGTTCCCGATTGCGCTGGGTGTCGCGCAGGAAGAGAAAGATGCCCGTCACCGCGGCGATGCCGAAGGGCAGATTGACGTAAAACACCCAACGCCAATTGTAGGCGTCGGTCAGATAGCCGCCGAGCGTCGGCCCAAGGATAGGTCCCACCATCACCCCCATCCCCCAGATCGCCATGACGGCGCCCCGTTTCTGCGGCGGATAGAGATCGAGCATGATCGCTTGCGACAACGGGGCGAGCGCGGCTCCGAACGCGCCCTGGATGAGGCGGAAGATGATCATCTGGTCCAGCGTTTGCGCGGCGCCGCACATCATCGAGGCAACCGTAAACCCCGCCAGGCTGACGATTGCGAAGTTCTTGCGGCCGAAACGCGCGGCGATCCATCCCACCGGGGCCGTCATGATCGCCGCGGCGACGATGTAGGAAGTGAGAACCCACGTGATCTGGTCGCGCGATGCCGCCAGACTGCCTTGCATATAGGGCAGCGCAACATTTGCGATCGTGCTGTCCAGCGCCTGCATCAGCGTGCCCGCCATCGAGCACAGCATCACCACCCGCAGTTCCAACTTCGTCGAATAGGCTTCGTGAGTGAGTCCCGCAGTGCGCATCACGAACGCCCGATCCGTATCAGCCGTAGAGCAGCCGGAACCAGCGGCGGTGGCCGGTGTCGATGGAGACGTAGGTGCTCATTCCGGCACGTAGCGGCGGATCTCCCGGTCGGAGATGGAGCCGCATCTTGACGGTCACCCGCTGAGTAACTTTCACCCAATTGCCGCTCGCATTCTCGGCAGGCAGGACCGAGAAGTCGGAGCCCGTCGCGGGGCTGATCGAATCAACCTCGCCCTTCCATGTCTGGCCGGGATAGGTATCGACTGTGATGTCGACCGGATCGCCGACGTGAACATGGGTGAGATCGGTCTCTTTCATGTTCGCCTCGACCCAGAGGTTGCGAGTGGAAACAAGTCCAACCGCGCTGGTCGTGGTAAAGGCGGACAGGGCGGAGATGACGAGCGCGCCGGGCTGCAGGGAATCGACCTCGGTCACGATGCCGTCGAACGGCGCCCGCACAACCGTGTGGTCGAGCTGCCTTTGCGTTTCGTCGACCTGGGATTTGGACGCCAGATATTGCGGCAGTTGCTCGACCGGGATGGTGAGGGCCCCGCCCAGCTTGGCCAGTTGCACCTCCGCCTGATCCTTCAGCGAACCAAGCGTACTCTCGGCGGTGGCCAGCGTGTAGTGCGCCTGATCGAACTGCGCCTGGGCAATGCTGTTGAGCCGCATCAGCGCCGCGTAACGGTCGTAGGTCGCCTGATCGAGCGACACCTGCGACTCCTGGGCCGCAATGTCCTTGAGCATGCGCCCATAATCGTCCTTCATCGAGAGAAGCGTCAGTCTGGTCTGGCCGAGATTGGCCTTCGCGTTTTCGAGCGCGATCTGGAACTGTCGGGGATCGATTCGAAACAGAATCTGCCCCGCCTTCACGTGCTGGCCTTGATGAACCTCAACGTCGGCAACCAGGCCAGATACGTCGGTGGACACCATCAGCTGCCCGGCATGCACGTAGGCATCATCCGTGCCGACGTAACGATCGCCGGCGAGCCAAAACCCCAACGAGGCCGCCACCACGAGCACTACGCCGCCAACCATCAGGAAGCGGCGCAGAAGCCTGCGATCCGCCTTCACGCGGGTCAACCACCCCGCCGAGCTTGAGCGGGGTCTGCCGGAAACCCTGACGTAGGGAGACGTTGCCGAATCTGATTGCAGGGCGGTCATCCTCTATTCCCCCACCGCGACGGGCGCCGGCTCCGCCGTCAAATTGTCCTTCATGCGCAACAGCGCATCGATCATCCTGGTTCGGATTGAGGCGTCGACCCCGTCGAGCAGCTCCTCACCCAACACGTCTCGCGCCTTGGAAATTTCGTCGAGTATGGGCTGTGCCGCCGGCAACAGATGCAGCCGCCGGACGCGCCGATCGGAGGAGTCCGCGCGACGCTCGACAAGTCCGCGCGCTTCGAGCCTGTCGATCAGCCGCCCGACGCTGATCGGTTCGACCTCGAGAAGGGAGGCCATTTCGCACTGCGAAAGCCCCGGTTTCGCGCTAAGTCGAGCCAGAATCACCCATTGCGCTCTGGTCATGCCGCGAGCTCGCGCCCGCTGGTCGAAGCGGGTCCTGAGCATACGGGCGACATCATTCAGCAAGAGCATCAAGTCGCGGTCGAACTGTGGCATGGGTCGAATCTCGTAAGCAGAGACAACATAAGCCACGTTATAATAGCGTACAAGATGTATTTCTCGTTAAAGGACCTCACCGTGGCTCGCAATCCGCGAGTGTCCGGTAGCGACCACGGAAGAAAACCAGCGGGTCGCCGCTGCCGCGATGCCAGAACCGCAGCACATGGCCGAGAAGAATCGCATGGTCTCCGCCTTCATGGAGCGCCTCGCGCCGGCATTCGAAAATGGCGAGCGCCTCGGCCAGCGCCGGGGCGCCCAGCTCCGTCGATGACAGCGCGATTCCATCGAGCCTGTGTTCCCCCGGTGTCGCGAGGCGGGCGGAAACGCCCTCATGCGCTGCGCCGAGTATGCTGACCGTGAACCCGGGCGCCTCTGTGAAGGTTGCGTAGCGGTCCGACCGCCTCTCGATGCACCAAAGCACCAGGGGCGGATCGAGCGAGACGGACGTGAACGAGTTGACGGTGATGCCTACGGGATCGCGAGACGCGCTCTGTGCCGTGATGACGGCCACGCCCGTGGGAAAGTATCCCAGCGCATTCCGGAATCCCCGCCTATCGAGTCTCATGGATCAGCGTAACGTTTTTCGAGCGGCTCCGTCATGTGAGGTGCAAAACTAGGGCTGGCGCGGGGGCACTTTCCACAGTCATAATCGCCCGAGGCGAGAGCTGTGGGAACGCCGGTGACAGATCAACGGACAGCGCGCGTACCGCAATTCTTTCTTACGCCGGGCGCGCCGTGCCCCTACCTTCCGGGTCGAACCGAGCGAAAAGTTTTCGCCCGGCTCAACGGCTCTCTGGCCCAGCCTCTCAACGAGGCGCTTACGCATTCGGGTTTTCGCCGCAGCCAGATGATCGCATACCGTCCCGCTTGCGACGGCTGTGCGGCCTGTGTTTCCGTCAGGGTCGTTGCCGTCAAATTCGCGGCCTCGCGCAGCCAGAAACGTTTGAGCCGGCGAAACGCCGACCTGGCCCGGGGAGAGGCGTCGCCCGAAGCGACCCGCGAACAGTTCGCGCTTCTGCGCGCCTATCTCGATTCCCGCCACGCTGGCGGCGGCATGTCGGATATGGGCCTGTTCGACTATGTGGCAATGGTGGAGGAAACACCGGTCAACACCCACATCGTCGAATATCGGCAGGCCGCGACTGCCGACCGGCCGGCCCGGCTTCTTGCGTGTGCCCTCACCGACGTCCTCAGGGACGGACTCTCGATGGTCTACAGCTTCTTCCATCCGGGCGAAGACGCGCGCAGCCTTGGCACTTACATGATACTCGACCATATCGCGGCGGCGCGTGCGCGCGGGCTGCCTTACGTCTATCTCGGTTATTGGATCGGGGGAAGCGCCAAGATGGACTACAAGTCTCGCTTCCGTCCCCTCGAAGCCCTCGGCGCCGACGGCTGGTTGCCGCTGAAAGCCTGATCGACGGCGCTTTCGTCCAACATCTACGAGACAAAAAAACCGGGCGCGGCGTCCGTTTCAGGCGTGGCTTTCGCCGGCAAACCGAAGCTGCCACTCGCAGACTTGCTCGTCGGTGATCTTTGCAAACAGCACGTCGGGCACATGGACCGGCAGGCCCGCGTCGAGCTGGTCGAGAAACGTCCGCATCGGTGTATCGGGCCATGGAATTACTTCGGGTGCCGGCATGATTGCCTCGTGCATCCGGCGCGCGACATCGGGCATCACGGGCCACGCGAGATGACCGAATAAATGCACGAGATTGAGGCCCAATCGCACGCCAGCCGCAGCGCGGGCAGAATCGGTTCTGATTGCAGTCCATGGCGCCGCGCGCGTCAGATATTCGTTTCCCGCCACCCAGATTGCCCGCAACTCGGCAAGCGCCTTTCGAAATTCGCAACCCTCAAGGTAATCCGCGTACGCCCGAACGCGCGCGTCTATCGCGCCCGCGAGGTCCAACTCCTCCGGGCCCCATTCACCTTCGGCGGGAACACGAGAATCGAAGCGTGCCGCGCAGAATTTCGTGACTCTGTTGACAAAGTTGCCAAGTACGTCCGCCAGGTCCTTGTTCACGACGGCGGCGAAGTGTTCCCAAGTGAAGTTCGAATCGGAGCCTTCTGGTGCATTCGCCATGAGATAATAGCGCCAGACGTCCGCAGGAAGAATTTCCAATGCGGAGTCCATGAACACGCCACGTCTCTGGCTGGTCGAGAATTTTCCGCCGCAATAATTGATGTAATTGAACCCCTTGATGCGATCGACCAGCTTCCAGGGTTCGCCCGATCCGAGGATCGTCGCGGGAAAGCCGACCGTGTGGAACGGAACGTTGTCCTTACCCATGAATTGGTGATAGGTCACCGGGCGTGCCGCCTCGCCGAACCACCAATCCCGCCACGCTTCCCCCTTCCCGTTTGCATCCGCCCACTCCTTTGTCGCCGAAATGTAGGCGATCGGCGCGTCGAACCAGACGTAAAACACCTTTCCCTTGAGCTTGCCGTCGCCGATGTCGTCCGGCACGGGCACGCCCCAATCGAGGTCGCGCGTGATGCCTCGGTCGTGCAGCCCCTCGTCCAGCCATTTGTAGGCAATCGAGCTGACAAGCAGCGGCCAGTCGTTGCGGTGGCTATCGATCCAGGCGCGCAGCTCCCCTGCGAACTGCGACTGCTTGAGAAAAAGATGCGCACTGTCGCGGATCTCGATGTTTGCGGAGCCGGACAACGCCGAGCGTGGGCGAATAAGATCTGCCGGATCGAGAACCCGCGTACAGTTCTCGCACTGATCTCCGCGCGCACGGTCGTAGCCGCAGTGGGGGCAGATCCCGATAACATAGCGGTCCGGGAGAAATCGATTGTCCGCTTTGGAGTAGACCTGTTTCGTGGTGCGCACCTCCAGGTGACCGCGGCGCCAGAGTGCGCGGGCAAAATGCTGAGTGAGCTCGTGGTTGTCCCGCCCCGAGGAGCGTCCGAAATAATCCCAGGACAGACCGAAGCGCCGGCCCAGGTCCTTCTGGATTTCGTGCTGCTCGGCGCAATAAGTTGCCACATCCTGACGGGCTTCGAGCGCGGCAAGCTCCGCGGGCGTGCCGTGTTCGTCCGTGGCACAGATGTAGAGAGTCCGGCGACCCCGCGCCCGCTGAAATCGGGCAAACACATCGGCCGGCAGCATCGAGCCCACCAGATTGCCCAGATGTTTCACGCCGTTGATGTAGGGAAGCGCACTGGTGATGAGGATGGAATCCATGAAGCGGGTTTGGCGGGTGGGCGATTGCGGGGCTCAACATAGCTTGGATCACGATTGGGTCCACCCCGGCTCGGAGGACACTTCCCGCAACGTGCGTTGCGCGTGGACGCAGGGCAGCGTATGTCCCACGCGGCGCCGGCTTAGCTCAGCTGGTAGAGCACGTGATTTGTAATCACGGGGTCGCGGGTTCGATCCCTGCAGCCGGCACCAACCGAATCAACGGCTTAGGCCGTTACGAGACCATCCGAGGCTGGGGGCGCGCGACCGCGATACGAGTCTCCGCCTTCGTGCGTGTGGCGGCAGCCCCGCCCCGTCCGCTTGACCTAGTGCGGCAGCCCCTCCCTTCCGAGATTCGAAGCAGGCAACGCGCACGCGCTTGAAACAACCGCACCGCGGGTTTCAGCGGGTTGAGGTGAGACGCAAGATTCCGGTTTGGTGATGTGAAAGTTCGATAGGCATCGAGGTTCAAGTGGAGTCGGCGCAGGTGTCGGGCAGCGAAGGTCGGCCCCAAAACAGCTTCTGCAACCGAAGTGCCGCGATGCCGTTAGCGAGTCGGGCGACCCGAGGCCCGGAGCCCGCGCCCACTCAATACGTACCTGTTCATCTCCGGTTCAGCTTGAAAGGGCTAATCAATGTCCTGGAATACGAAACGCAAAGTGACATCCATGAATCAGAAAACCTTGCCGATATTGCTCGCCTGCTGCGCGATACTCGCGGCGGCGCCATCCCTCGCGCAAGACGAAGGGATTCATCGTCCGGTCTCTCACCCACGCCCCGCGCCATTTCGGGCGGGTGTACGTTTCGTGCATCCGGGCTTTCACCCTCTTCATTCGCTGGTGATTGCGCACCGGGATTTTGCGCATTTTTCGCCGGTAGAACGCGCAGCGTGGACTCGCGGTCAATGGTTACACCGATGGTATCACGGCCGCTATGGCTGGTGGTGGAATGCTGGCGGCGTTTGGTTTTGGTATGACGCCCCGGTCTATCCCTATCCAACCGTCGTCTCGGACTATTACTACGAAGATCAGGACGCGAGCCAGGGAAGCGGGTATTGGTATTATTGCGGCAATCCTGCGGGATACTATCCATACGTGCGCAGCTGTCGCGGACCGTGGGAACCGGTAACGCCGCAGCCGCCGCCGGGATATGGCGGCGACGAGAACGGGCCGGATCAAGGAGGCCCACCGGACCAGGAACGAGGGCCCATGAACGGGCCGCCCCCGCAATACTACAACGAGCAAGGGGGTCCTCCCCCGGACACGGGACGGGATCGAGACCAGGGACCGCCGGCAGGAATGGAACCGGACGACCAGGGGCCGCCTCCGGATATGGGACAGTACGACCAAGGGCCGCCCCCCGGATACGACGAGGGGGCCCCTCCAAACGAAGAGCAGGGACCACATGAGTGAGCATCGAACGATGACTGGAATGCGGAACGTCACACTGACGGTTATGGTGGCTGGCCTCCTTTGCAGCTGCGTGACGCCACCCATGGGTCCGACCGTGCCCGTCATGCCCGGGCCGAACAAATCGCTGCAAGCGTTCCAGCAGGACGAGACGGTTTGTGAGGACTATGCCAGCCGGCGCGTCGCCGGCGGGGCGGAAGCTGCCAACAACACGGCGATCGGCGAGGGAATTCTGGGCACTGTCCTTGGCGCCGGCCTCGGTGCCGCCGTTGGCGGCGGACGCGGCGCAGCGATCGGTGCGGCCTCGGGTGCCGTGGTTGGCACTGCTGTAGGTTCGAACACCAGCGCAAGCGCGCAGTTCACGCTTCAGCAGCGCTATGACATGGCGTTCGCCCAATGCATGTCCACCAAGGGCGATCAGGTTCCGCGACCCCGCCATCCGCGGCGCTATCCCCCTCCGGGTTACTATCCGCCTCCGCCGGGCGTTTATCCTCCTCCGCCACCCCCCGGCTGAACGCCGTTACGGACGAATTTGTCTCAAGACCCTTCGGGCAATCGCCCGGAGGGTCTTTTGGTTTCTGCACGGTCGAAATGTTGTTCCGGCGGTGATGCCGCCGCCCGCACGGGATGCGGGGCTACGGAAGCGGGACGGACTTTGGGGGAATGTTTGCTGAGATGTCTATGGTATCGGGCTTGAACAGAGCCGCCGCCGCGCGCGCAGCGGAAAGATCGCCGGGCGTCAAAGTAGATGCCAGAGCGGCGACACGGGCTTGCGATTCACTGTCGCCTTGAGCGCCCGCGATCGCATACCATTTGTAGGCGTCGGAGAGGCTTTGAGGCACACCCATTCCGCGTTCATAAAGCACACCGAGATTGAACTGGGAGTTGGCGGAGCCGAGCGCCGCAGCGCGTTCAAACCACCGCGCCGCCTCCGGTAAATTCTTTGTCGTTCCCCAACCCTCGGCGTAGGAGGTCGCAAGACTATGCATCGCTCGACGGTTGCCCCTAAGAGCGGCGGAGCCGAACCATTGGAAAGCTTGAACCGGATCGGGGTGCACACCCCGACCATTCTGGTAGAACACGCCGAGCTGGTACTCAGCCAGCGGTTGACCCTTCGCCGCCGCGCGGGCCAGCCATGCAAAGGAACTGGCGTCGCTTTTCGGCACACCGTTGCCGTCGAGGTAGTCCAGACCGATCAGCAGTTCCGCCGATGCGTCACCCGACTCCGCGAGCGTTCGCAGATGGGACATGGCGTCGTTCGGTGCCCCTGCGACTGTCTTAGCGGGAAGGCTGCGATGTAAGGGGCGGGGACGCCCGGGGCCCACCGGCGAATGGACCGGCGTGACGTGCATGGCCTGATCCCGAAGGACCAAACCGGATCCAGCCAGCAGCGCAACGAAGACGAGCAGCGAACCACCCGCCGCATAGTACAGGCGGCGGGACTTCCGTTGTGGCGCCCGAGGCGTGCGCTGCTCCTGCGCATGAGCCGCGTCCTGTGCCGAACGCCGCGCAGCATCGAGATAGGATGAAGCGGCCCCCTGCGTGGGCGCAACGACGGTTGCGGGTGCGCCGCTTTCCGGCATCTTCGCATCCGGAACCGCGGGAGCAGCTTCAGGCAGCGCCGGTGCGACTGTCGGCTCGAAAAATTCCGGCTTGGCCGCGAATACTGCGTTCTCGAGCGGAGTGAGACGTTTATCAAGTCGTCCGGCATCCGATTGAAGAGTCGATACGAGCTCGCGCAATCGCTTCTCCGACAGGTCGAGGCGCTGGCCAAGGCTGCGCTCAACATTTTCGCCGACGGCGCCAAGGCGTGCCTCGAGATCTGCGAGGTTTTGACCGAGCACGCGAAGACGATCGTCGACGCTATCGTTGGTGGTGTTTCGTTCGATGTTTCGTCCCTCGAGAGAGGCGAGAGAGCGCTCGAATTCGCGCAACCGACGCTCCAGCCAAGCGTCCACTGGCCGCGTCTCGAGCCTTGCCACTGTTTCCTGTAGCCGTGCGAGAGTGTCGACGGCGCCGGACATGTCCCGCGCTACGGACTTGTCGCGATTCACCTCGACCGTAGGAATTCGCCGCGGTAGATCCGTCCTCGGAGAGGCTGCCAGAATCGAATCGCCGTAGGAGACCTGCATCGCATCGGATGCGACGACCTCTTGCGACGTTCCGGATGAAGGCTGCCTGGCATCGAAAGAGAGCGGAGCGCCCGTTGGGATGGGCTCCCGACCGGCTGGAAGAAGAGCAATCCCCGCAGGCAGCGGATCTGGAATATTGGACATAAGCTCGCCGATCTCATCGTTGTCGTGGCAGTCGAATGAGCCGCGCATCGCCTGTGCCAGTGTCGCCAGGTCATCCGCGATCACGGCAAGCAGAAGGTCGTTCTTGCTGGTGAAATAAGCGTAAACGGAAGTGGGCGCGAACCCGGCCTCCTTCGCGACGCTCGTCAGCGACATGTCGACCACGCCGTCGAGTTCCGCGACTCGCCGCGCGGCCGCGAGTATCGCGGTGCGGGTAGCAACACGCTCCCACAACCGGTTGCTGTCGGCATTCGTTTGCGGCGTGATAGTGCCCATGCAGCAGATGATAGGCAGAGGAGGGTTAACGGCTTCTCCACGCCAAGGCGCCGCGCCCAGGGCTCACGCAATTATTTTGCCGGGCTTATGCCGGGCGGGGGACCGATTGGCGACGGGGATGGCGTGCCCGTTCAATCCGGGTGAGTGCCAGGATGAGCAGCACGGTCGTCGCATAGGCCAAAACCTGCGCGCCATTGGGCGCGTCGTTATACCCTACCAGCGTGTGCAGAAGTCGGCCTGGAATGCTGTCCTCCCGGAGAATCCAAGACGTGTCCCAAAGGGTGCGCGTCAGATGTTCGAAATACCCACCCTGCTGCACAAACAGGACGGCCTGCGCCGCCATGCCTGCGGCCAGAAGCGTGATAAGACCGGCAGTGACGCTGAAAAGCCGTGCGGGAGGAATCGCAAGGAGGCCGAAATACAGCAGTGCGGTTGTGCCGGCGCCGGCGACCAAACCCAGCATCCCCCCGATCAGCATCGCATTCACTGAGGAGCCGCCCTGGCTTGCAATGCCATAAAGGAAGAGTACGACCTCAGACCCTTCGCGCAGAACTGCGACGCCGACCACGATTGCGAGCGCAGCCATCGGGCGTTCGCCGGCGGAAACCTCGGCTCCGACCTGCTTCATTCCGTGCGCCATGGCCCGGCCGTGCCCGGACATCCACACATTGTGCCAAGTGAGCATGACGACCGCGAGCAGGAGAATGCTCGCGTTGAAGAGCTCCTGCCCGGAACCCCGGAACAATTCGGCAAGCTGGCCTGCAAATGCCGCAACGAACCCCGCTCCGGCCACTCCAGCCGCGATACCAATACTTACCCAGAGCGCGCGCCAGGCGACTCCGCGAGTAGCCGCCAGCACTATGCCAATGATCAAGCCGGCTTCTACGACTTCGCGAAATACGATCAGAAGGCTCGCGAGCACGTCCCTACTCCGCGATCACGGTGCCCTGCGCGGTGCCGGAATGGTATTCGCCCATGAACGGATAACGCCCAGGCGCGAGAGGCCGCAGACGCACGACGCCCTGGGCGCCGCCGGCAACGACCTTCTCGACATGGAGCGCCGACGAATCGAATTCCTCCGCGGTGGCATCCCTGTTGGTTAGAATGATTTCGGACGGGGCGTTCGCCTTGATGTGAATTTCTGCTGGCGAAAACTTATGATCCTTCAGGGTGACAGCGACGGGCGGCGCATCTTGCGCAAGCGCCGGCAGGACCAATGCAGCGGCCACTGCCGCCCCAGCCAACCATTTCGTCCAAGTTTCGATCACGAGTTGCGTCCCTGATGTGGCCGATACACCATACACGCGACTCATTCTCATTCACAAGAGGCAGCGTCAGTTCCCCGCTATGCCCGCCCCAGCGGGTTTCGATTTCAACGGCTGCTTCGGGGAAGGGCAGCGCTCCGCAACCAGGTACGGGCGGTTTCCTCGGCCGGCGCACCGGGCGCGGTTGCGATCCGACGCCCCAAAGCCGATTTCGGCATCACATCGCTCGCAAACAGATCGAGCGCGTCCCTCCCTCCAGGGCCGCGGGAGCCGTTGCGCGAAGATGCCGGACTTCCCTTCCCGCGCCTTATTTTTGAGCCGCCTGCGTGAGCGCCCGGACTGGAGCCCACTCCTTCACCGATTTCAGAACGGCACTCCCAGACGCGGCGTCAAATGCGGCGTCGATGTTATGGAAACGCGCGTCGACGAATTCGCGCATCGAGGGGTGCGTGAAGATGTAAAACTCCCCGGCTTTCATCGCCTCGATCACGCGTGCCCCGACGATGTCCGGATCGAGGCCATGCAGGACGTTTTCCACCGCGTCCTGCCGGGAGCCCCCCACGCCCGCATCGACTTCGCCCTTGCCCCCATATCGCTCCGGCCGCGCGCGCCCGCTTTCGTGGATGCGCGTTCGTACGAAGCCCGGACAGAGGACGGAAACCTCGATACCTTCGGGCTGGAGTTGCTGTGCCCATCCTTCGCTCATGGCAACGACCGCGAATTTGGTGGCCGCGTACGGCTCCATTCCCGGGGGGCTGATAACTCCCGCCATGGACGCGGTGTTGACGAAGTGGCCGCCCTCACCGTGGCCGCGGATCAGGGGATAGAAGGTTTCGACTCCGTAAATGACGCCTTTGAGATTGACATCTATGATCCAGTCCCAGTCGCGCTCACCGATGGTTCCCAGTTGTCCGCCAACCGCAACTCCCGCATTGTTGCAGACCACATGAACTTTTCCGAACGCCGCGATCGTCTCTAGAGCGGCGCGTTCGATCGCGCTGCGCTCGCTCACGTCGCACCGGATCGCGACGGCCTTGATCTGCTCGCCGCGAAGGCGCTCGACAGCGTATCGCGCGGCATCCCAATCGATGTCTGCGAGCGCAATTTGGGCGCCTTCGCGGCCCAGCGCGCGCGCGAGCGCAAAACCGATCCCGCTAGCCGCGCCGGTAACAAAGGCGGTCTTTCCCCTAAAATCCTTCATGCCGCTTCCCCGTGGTGGAGCGATTCAAATCGACGCGCCAGATCGCCGCGATCAGGCCTCCTGCAAAACGCGGCCACAATTGCCAGCCGTGCCCCTGCATGGGCGTGGTCTGTGGTCGCGATTGCGTGCTCTTCGTGCTGTTTGTCGATATCCTAAAAGTTCGCGACCGCGGCCCGTCAGCGCACGCCCTTATCGCCGGGCAACGGTAAAGAGTTCGCGGAGAAATATAGGCGCCGGACCCATCGAATCCGCTATGCAAGCGGTAACCCGCCTCGATCTGAGGCCGCGCGTATGCGTAATCCGCGAGTATCTCCTCGGCGCCGTATCCCAATCTCGCGGGAGTCATCGTCTCGGGTCCCAAATGGGCAAACCGGTAATGATAATTTGTCGGTTCTGACGACGAGTCAATCGCGAAGCGTCTTCAGGCGCGAAGAGCGCGCACGAGAAAACGCGTGAGATTTCCGACCACAGCCTCGCGGCTGCGTCCGGTACGCGAGCCTTCCACGGCAGTTTGATGGATTGCGCCGAGAATGGCCTGTCCCACGATATCCGGATCGTAGATATCGGTTATCTGCCGATGCTTGACCGCTGCTCGAATGGTGTTCGCCCAATCGGCACCCCAGCGCTGCAGCAACGGTAAGGTCTTGGCGCCTTCCGCATCGATGACCAGTTCATCGGTCATCGCCGCGTTGAGAACGCCCGGGTTGCTCTCCGTATACTCGTAGATGGCGTGCAGCGTGCCCGCGATCAATTCTTCAAACGTCTTGTGAGAGGCCACCCGCGCACGAAGAAATCCGTCAAGCTCACGTCTTGCGTCCTCGACGAATTCGAGAAAACAGGCGCGTTTGTCCGGAAAATGCAAATAGAAAGTGCCGTGGCCAAGCCCTGCACCGCGCGCAATGTCCTGCGGTCGTGTGGCGTGATAACCGCGCTCCACGAACAGCCGTCGCGCCGCCTCCTTGAGCTTCGCGAAGCTCTCCGGTTTTCGCCGCAGGGAACGGGGTTCAACTTGAGCCAAGGGCCTGCGCCGTTCGCAATGCGCGCCATACGCGCTCCGGCGTAGCTGGCATGTCGAGATGCACAACGCCGATCGCATCCGCAATCGCGCTCATCACTGCAGGCAAAGCTCCCACCGTTCCCGCTTCTCCGCAACCTTTGGCGCCCATCGCATGGGTGGCGCAGGGAAATTCGCGATAAGCGAATATCATGTCGGGCAGATCGTCGGCGCGCGGCATGGCATAGTCGCTGAAGGTCGCGGTCAGAATTTGTCCGCTCGCGCCGTCGTAGACGCAGTTCTCCATCAACGCCTGACCGAGCCCCTGCGCCACACCGCCATGAACCTGCCCAGCCACCAGCATGGGATTGATGACCCGGCCGAAGTCATCGAGGGCCTGATACGACACGACTTCCACCTGACCTGTGTCGGGATCGATTTCCACTTCGCAGATGTGGCAGCCATTGGGAAAGGTTGGCGCCGCGCCTCTGTATTCCGCCTCGCTGTCGAGACCTTCTTCGAATCCCGCCACGCGCTCGCGCTTCAGCTCGAGAGCAAGGTCCAAAACCGTAATGGCTCGTTCGGTTCCTGCCACATGGAAGGCACCGACTCCGTCGTCGAGGTGGAATCCCACCGGCGTGCCGCCAGCCTGAAGAACATGCGCGGCTACCGACTTGCCCTTCCGGATCACTTCGTCGGAAGCAACTTCAAGCGCCCCGCCCGCCATATTGAGCGATCGCGATCCTCCCGTGCCGAAGCCGCTGGCCCAAGCCGAGTCGCCCTGCCTGACGGTTACCATTTCGAACGGAACGCCAAGGCGTGCCGCCACGACTTGTGCAAATGCCGTTTCATGCCCCTGCCCGCTCGATTGCGTGGCGACAAACACTTCGACGCCGCCGCCCTCGGTGAACTTGACCGCAGCCGGCTCGCTTCCATTCGATGCGGTAATTTCCACATAATAGGCGATACCGAGACCCCGACGCTTTCCGCGGCGTTCGGACTGCGTTCGCCGCGAAACGAAGCCCGCGACGTCCGCGATCCGCACGCATTCTTCGAGCATGAAAGGAAAATTCCCGGAGTCGAATTCCAGCCCGAACCAATTCCTGTAGGGCAGCTCCTCCTTGGCTGGCAGATTCCGTCTGCGGATTTCGACGCGGTCCAGTCCCGTCAGCGTCGCAGCCGCGTCCATCAGCCTTTCCATCAGGTAGGCTGCTTCCGGCCGGCCGGCGCCACGGTACGCATCGACCGGCGCGCTGTTCGAAAAGTAGCCCTTGATCGCGGCATGAACACAAGGCACACGGTAGACGCCGCCGAAGATGCGCCCGCCCGCCAGAGTGGGAATGAAGGGCGCAAATTGAGAGAGATACCCCCCCATATTTGCCGTGCCATCGATTCGGAGAGCGAGGATGCGGCCTTGCGCATCGAGTGCAAGCTCGGCCCGCATGCGCATATCGCGACCGTGCGCATCGGCGAGGAACGATTCGGTTCGATCGGCCGACCAGCGCACGGGGCGGCCAAGCAATTTTGCCGCGATCAGCACAAGCGGCTGCTCGGGATAAATGAAACCCTTCATCCCGAAACCCCCGCCGACGTCGGGCGTCAAGGCACGCAGCTTCTCGCGAGGGATTTTGAGAACGCTCGCCACGCGGTCGCGAACACCACCCGCCCCTTGCGAGCCTGTATGAAGCGTGTACTGGCCGTCCGCAGGATTGTACTGACCGATCGCATTGCGGGTTTCTATGGGGTTGGCGCAGACGCGATTTTGCAACACCTCGATCGACGCGGTGTGGTCGCCTCTGGCGAATGCGGCCGCGCAGGCAGACGCATCCCCGGCGGCCCAATCGAAGACCAGATTGCCGGGCGCATTCTCCCAAATAACAGGCCCGGTGCGTGCGGCGTCAAGCGTGCCAGCGGCATCGAGCGGTTCGTAGTCCACAGTCACGAGTTCGGCCGCATCCTTCGCCAGCGCTAAGGTTTCCGCGACAACCATTGCGACGCCTTCCCCTACAAAAGTGACACGATCCCGCGCGAGCAGCGGCTTGGATGAAGACTTGGGTTGCGAACCATCGCGGCTCGTGACCGGGGCCAAACAGGGCATTGATCCCGCGCCGAATGCTTCCACATCCTTGTGCGTGAGAACGCCGAGCACGCCCGGAGCGGCGACCGCCTCTTCGCTGCCGACGAAGAGAATGCGGGCATGGGCGTGCGGAGTCCGGACAAAACAGGCAAATGCCTCGCCCGGAAAACGGAAATCGTCCGTGTACCGGCCGCGCCCAGTCACGAAGCGGACGTCCTCCGTCCGTCGAACCGACTGCCCCATGCCGAATTTCACGTTCGCTTCCCGTCAGTGGGCGGATGCGTACGCCAGACGCGCACGAAGCGAAATTGATCTGCTGAGGCGGGCGCTGTCAAACGGCGGGCGATCGCACGCGCGAAACCGCATCGCTCCAGCCGTGGTACAGTGCGTCACGCGCTGCCGAGGCCAGATCAGGCTCGAAGCGCCGGTCGAGCGCCCAGGCAGAAGCGATGTCGTCGAGGTCGCGAAATAGTCCGCTTGCGAGCCCGGCCAGATAGGCGGCACCCAGCGCAGTCGTTTCCGACATCACGGGCCGCAGAACGGTGCAACCCGTCAGATCGGCGAGACGCTGGCAGAAGTGATTGTTGCGCACCATGCCGCCATCCACCTTCAGCACGTGCGGAACGCCGAGCCCAGCGCGGCGCATATCGTCACCCATCGCCTCAAGAAGATCGCGCGTCTGAAAACAGACCGCATCGAGCGCCGCGCGCGCGATCTCCGCTGCGCCAGTGTCGTGCGTGAGTCCAAGGATGGCCCCGCGCGCCGCCGGGTCCCAGTAGGGCGCGCCGAGACCGGTGAAGGCCGGCACGAAATACAATCCGGTCGTGTCTGTCGCCCGAGCCGCGAGGCTTTCGATCTCAGCGGCGGTTTTGATTACACCGAGCGCATCCCGCAACCATTGCACGACGCCGCCCGCGACGAAGATGCTCCCTTCGATCGCATAGACCGCCCGGCCACCAATGCGCCAGCCGACGGTGGCGAGAAGTCTGTTGTGTGAAACGGGCGCGACCCGTCCCGTATTCACGAGCGCGAAACAACCCGTGCCGTAGGTGGCCTTGACGTCGCCTTCCGCGAAACAGGCCTGACCGAATGCAGCCGCCTGCTGGTCGCCCGCGACTGCGCGAATGGGAATCCGCGCGCCGAGCAGCAATTCCTCTGTTTCGCCGAAATCGTCAATCGTATCGCGAATCTCCGGCAGCACCGAACGCGGAACATCAAACAGCGCGAGCATGTCCTCGTCCCAGGCAAGAGCGCGGAGGTTGAAAAGCAGGGTGCGTGACGCATTCGTTACATCGGTTGCGTGAGCGCGGCCGCCGGTAAGACGGAAGAGCAACCAGCTGTCGATCGTGCCAAATGCAAGTTCGCCGCGCCCGGCGCGCAGCCTCGCTTCGGGAAGATGATCGAGCAACCATGCAAGCTTGGTGGCGGAGAAATACGGATCGATCACAAGACCCGTGCGGGCGGCGACAAGCGGCTCGTGGCCCTTCTCCTTGAGGGCCTGGCAGGCGTCCGCCGTGCGGCGGTCCTGCCAGACAATGGCATTGTGCAAAGCCCTGCCGCTTCCCCGGTCCCAAAGCACGCTGGTCTCGCGCTGGTTCGCGATGCCGATGGCAGCGATGTCGCTCGGCGGAACGCCCTTGGCCGCGACGCGGCAACATGTGAGCACGGCCAGCCAGATTTCCTCCGGGTCGTGCTCGATCCAGCCATTGGCCGGATAGATTTGCCGCAGCTCGATCGCTTGGGATGCCAGCGGCCGCAGCGCGGCATCGAACAGGATGGCGCGGGTGGAGGTGGTGCCCTGATCGATGGCGAGAAGAAAAGGTGGTTCCGCGTCCATTCGATTCGAGAAAGGTTAACGGGTCTTCATCTTAACATTCTGTTAACGCACCGTGCATAGCCTCGTTGGCACAACGAAGCAGGGGGCCAAATTTTTGGAGATTACCGCAAGAAACTTCAGCGTGACGGCTGGTTCGGCCATGGGTCTACACCATTCCGACGCCGGGCGGCGCGGCGACCTCTATCTCGCAGTCGCGACCTTGTTTCGTACACGCGGCCCACAGCTGACCGAACGCGAGCGCACGCTTACGTGCGACATTCTGCGTCGGCTTGCGGACAATGTAGCAGCGGAGACGCGCACTGCGCTGGCCGAACGCCTGGCCGACGATCCTGCAGCGCCTCGCGAACTGATCCTGTTGCTGATCGACGACCGGCTCGATATCGCGCGGCCGCTCATTTTGCGCAGCACGGTATTGAACGAGGACGATCTGCTGGACATCGTTCGCCGTGCCGATGATGCGCGCAACGTGCTCTGCGCGAAGCGTGCGGGTATTGGCGAAAAGCTTACCGCGGAGCTCGCCAGAACCAGTTCAGAGCCTGTTCTGCTCGCGCTTGTCCGCAATGTTACCGCGCGTTTTGCAGCAGATACGCTGGACACACTCGTCCACAAAGTCCGGCATCTGCCTTCGTTGCGGAAAACTCTTGGCACCCGGCCGGAAATGTTGACCAGCGCTGCAACCGCAGTGTGCGGGACTTTGTCGGACGCGCAAAAGGATGGATCCAACGAAGATGCGGCCCCGGCGGATTTGGGCACCGGTGTGCCGCTCGATGAATCCTCGCCCGAGCTGCCGTCCACGCAGCGATCCGCGACGCCCACAGGTGCGCGCAAGCTGGTAGAAAAAATGGCCGTGGCGGGCCAGCTCGGGGCCGGGTTTCTCCTGCGCGTGTTGCAGCAAGGGCAGACCGAACTCTTCGACCTCGCATTTGCAAAAATGCTCGATCTGGAGGTGGACACGTTTCGCCGATCGTTCTACGCGAAAGATCCGAAGCAGATGGCTCTGGCGTGCCGCGCCGCAGGCATAGATCGCAGCGTTTTTCCCACCGTTTTCGGGTTGTCGGCACAGAGTTGCGGCCGCTCGGCCACGCTGCGTCCCAAGGAACGGGTGACTATCCGCAGGGTCTTCGACCTCGCAAGACCTGAAGCGCTCGCAAGGGTTCGGGCCTGATACATTTGTCAGTTCAAAGCGGTGTGAAAAGGTTCTACACTGCTCCCCATGATTGATCCCTTCGGCCGACGCATCAGCTACCTTAGAGTGTCCGTTACCGACCGCTGCGACTTCCGCTGCATCTACTGCATGTCGGAACACATGACATTTCTGCCCAGGGCCGATCTGCTGACGCTCGAAGAGCTGGAACGGCTGTGCCTCGCGTTTATCCGCAAGGGGGTCGAACGCCTTCGTGTGACGGGTGGAGAACCTCTCGTGCGTCGGGATATCACAGGCTTATTCGAGCGACTTGGAGCGGAGATTGGACAGGGACTTCGCGAACTGACCCTGACCACCAACGGCAGCCAGCTCGTGCGCTTCGCAAGTGCATTGAGGGCAGCCGGCGTCCGGCGCCTCAACGTGTCGCTCGACACCCTCGACGGCGAGAAATTCCGCGCCATCACGCGGCGGGGAGATCTGACAAAAGTGCTCGCCGGTATTGACGCCGCGCAGGCTGCGGGACTCGAAGTCAAAATCAACATGGTCGCCCTCAAGGGGGTAAACGAGAACGAGATTGAGAGAATGTTGGTCTGGGCGCATGGGCGGGGAATGGGTTTGACGTTGATCGAAACCATGCCGATGGGAGAAATCGACGGCGACCGTGTCGAGCAATATCTGCCTCTTTCGATCGTGCGCGCCCGGCTTGCGCAGCGCTACACGCTGGTGGAGAGCGCCTACCGCACCGGCGGCCCCGCGCGCTACGTGCAGATCGCCGAAACCGGAGGCAGGCTAGGCTTCATCACCCCGCTTACTCACAATTTCTGCGAAAGTTGTAATCGCGTCCGCCTCACCTGCACCGGGACGCTTTACATGTGTCTTGGCCACGTCGACAGCGCAGATCTGCGCGCGCCCTTGCGGGCATCGGCGGACGACGCGCCGCTGGATCGTGCCATTGACGAGGCCATCGCGCGCAAACCAAAGGGACACGATTTCGTTATCGACCGGCGCCATACGGCGCCCGCTCTCGTTCGGCACATGTCGCTGACCGGAGGCTAGCTCTTGGCGCGACACCTTCATTTCGTTGCCTCCGAGGCCGCCGAAGCTCAGGAGGCGCTGCAGCGTATGCGCGGGTCCTACGAGGATGCAGGCCCCGCTCGCGCCGAAATCGTGGTGGCGCTCGGCGGCGACGGTTTCATGCTGCAAACCTTACACACTTTCTTGCACCGCCACCGGCCGATCTACGGCATGAATTTCGGCTCGATCGGGTTTCTGATGAACGAATATGGGGAGAACGGGTTGCAAGAACGCCTCGAAGCCGCCGAAGCGGCGAATATCCATCCGTTGCGCATGCACGCCGTGACACGGGAAGGCAAGAAAGTCGAAGCGCTCGCGTTCAACGAAGTGTCGCTTCTGCGGGAGACTCGCCAGGCTGCCAAGATCCGAATCCTGGTGGACGGTAAGGTCCGTATCGCCGAACTAATCTGCGATGGCGTGCTGATCTCCACGCCCGCAGGCAGCACGGCCTACAATTTGTCCGCTCATGGACCAATCCTGCCCATCGATGCCGATCTGCTTGCGTTGACGCCGATCAGCGCGTTCCGGCCGCGCCGCTGGCACGGCGCCCTGCTCTCCCATCGTGCGCGCACGCGGTTAGAAATGATCGAGTCGGAAAAGCGGCCCGTCAGTGCGGTCGCCGACGATCTCGAAGTGCGCGACGTCCGAACGGTGGATGTGGCCGAAGACCGATCGATTACGATGACCATGCTTTTCGACCAGGGTCACAGTCTCGACGAGCGCATCCTCGCCGAACAATTTGTCGATTGAAGTTTTTTTCAGAAACCGCGAAGCATCATGTTATATCGCGCACGGGCGCTCTGGTGGTTTGATAGCCCGCATCCTCGCGAATCCGCAACAGCTTCCCGCCCGGACCATCTTCGATCCAGGGCTCGACTGTGACCGGCGGAACGGCGCGTGCTGTCTCAAGCGCCTGATCCACTGTTTCCGCGCGCGAAAGTTTCATCAGGTTGAGTTTCGTCGGAAACATCAATTTCCATTGCGCCGGGTTTGTAACCGCGATCCGCGGCCGCACCCAAAGCGAATTGACCGATTCGCGACCACAATGCTGTCCGGCCTGTCCCTCGGGGACGCGTGCCAGAAAAAAATGCGTGTCGAAGCGTTTCGGCTGGGATTTAGGTGTGATCCAATGTGCGAAATGGACCAATTCATCGCAGGCGAACCGCAACCGCTCCCGGCGCATGAAATCGAGCAAACCGATCTCTCCTCGTTCGATCTGTTCGCGGTACGGCTGAAGAGCGCCGAGGCGTGCTTCGCCAACAAGTTCTCCCGTCTCAGCATCGCGTGCAATCAGCACTCCCGCTTCCTCAAAGGCTTCGCGGATCGCGGCAACCTCAAGCGCGCACACATCTGG
>Ga0182024_10007921_pt1 | contig 22704 bp, 20 predicted proteins | sample P32metaG_FD_120480 | JGI IMG/M metagenome (GOLD analysis project Ga0182024, IMG submission 120480) | Permafrost microbial communities from Stordalen Mire, Sweden - P3-2 metaG (Illumina Assembly) | ecosystem: Environmental > Terrestrial > Soil > Wetlands > Permafrost | place: Sweden: Stordalen... | reverse complement strand
CGTGGCCGCTGATCATGACGACCGGCAGATCCGGATGATCGCGCTTGAGGGAGTCGAGGACCTGGATTCCGTCGAGCCGGCTCCCCTGCAGCCAGATGTCGAGAATCACCAGCTGCGGACGGCGCTGATGCACCGCCGCGAGCGCCGTATCGCTGTCGCCCGCAACACGGGTCGTATAACCTTCGTCGCGCAGGATACCTGCGATTAGCTCGCGGATATCCTCTTCGTCGTCGACGACGAGAAGCTCATGCGCGATCGGCGATCCGCTCTTGGTCATTCCTGTCACCCAGTTCGATCCCACGTGCGGTTTTCTGTTTCTGTGGCAGGCTCAGACGCACTTCGGCTCCCGGCTCGTCATTCTCGCGGTCCGAAAGTGAAATCTCACCGCCGTGCTCTTCGGCAATCTTGCGCACGATCGCAAGGCCGAGCCCGGTGCCCTTCGCACGCGTCGTCACATAGGGCTCGGTCAGGCGATGATGCTCGCCATGCGGCAATCCGATGCCATTGTCGGCGATGGAGAAAGTCACTCGCGAATCCTCTTCTCCAACGGTGACGACAATGTGCCCGCGCTCCTCGTCGCCGGTCTCGGTGCGCGCTTCGATCGCTTCGCAGGCATTCTTGAGGACGTTGACGAGAGCCTGCCCCACGAGACGGCCATCGCAATCGAACTGTACGGCGCGGGACGGTGACGCGATGTCGAAATCGATCCGCGGATGCCCGGCACGCTGCAGGAACACCGCCTGCTGCACGAGGTCCTGCGCGTTCTCGCGTCGCATCACCGGCGACGGCATGCGGGCGAAGGAGGAAAACTCGTCGACCATGCGCCCGATATCGCCCACCTGGCGGATGATCGTGTCGGTGCATTGGCGGAACACTTCCGGATCGGTGGAGATTTCGCCGGAGTATTTCCGTTTCAGGCGTTCCGCCGAGAGCTGGATGGGGGTCAGCGGATTCTTGATCTCGTGCGCGATACGCCGGGCGACGTCGGCCCATGCCGCCGTACGCTGCGCGGAGACGAGGTCCGTGATGTCGTCGAAGGTGGCGATAAACCCCGCCTCGCCTGCGCCCGCCTCGCTTGCGACCTGCACGCTGAGACTGCGCACCTTTCCGCCGCGCCGGACGGTGGCCTCCCCGCTCGCCCGCCCGACGGGTTCGTTCAGTGCGCGGCGGATGAGCCCCGAGAGTTCGGGCACGGCCTCGGCGTAATGCCGGCCTTCCAGTTCATCGGACGTCGCGTTCAACAAGCGCGCCGCGGCCCTGTTGACGATGGTAACATGCCCTTCGCTGTCGAGGCCCACCACGCCGGCGCTGACGCCCGCCAGCACCGCTTCGGTGAAGCGGCGGCGCTCGTCGAGCTGCTGATTGGCGTCGATCAGTTCGGTTCTCCGCGTGTCCAACTCCGCCGTCATGCGATTGAAGGCGCGCCCCAGCGTGCCCATTTCGTCGTCGTCGCGGTCGACCTCGACCTGCACTTTCAGATCGCCGCGGGAGACGCGCTCCGCCGCTCCGATCAGCCGCGAGACAGGCCGCACCAGACTATTCGCCGCCCATAGTCCGAGCCAGATCGCGGCGAGCAGGATCAACAATGACACCGCGCCATATAATGCGGCAAAGACGAGCTGTACTTCGGAGCGGTTCTGATCGAGCCGCTTGTATTCCGACACGGCATCGACGGTGTGCTGATAATAGGCCAGCACCTGCGGATCGACCGTCCGCACCACCAGCAGAAAGGCGTCGTTGAGCGCCTGCATGCGAATGAGTCCGCGAACGACTCCGAATTTCGAGTTCGCGTCGATGACGATCAGTCCGTGCGAGGCCTGGCGGATGTCGCTCGCCGTGGGCGGCGCCAGCTCGGGGAGAAAGCGCTGCCGCGTGCTGCCGAGCACGTGGCCGCGCGAATCAAAAATGTAGGCCGCTTGCAGGCCGCGGTCCTTGGTGAGGATCGCAAGCTTGGTGAAAAGAATGTCCGCGCGCACGCGGTTGCTGTTGTCGAACAGTTCGGGGTCGTGTTCGATGGTGTTCGCCATCTCGTATGCGTCGGCCACGATCAGGCGCTCGTTGCTGTGGACATATCTCTCCGCAACATTCACGGCGTTGCCGAGGGCCGACTTCACCCGCGCCGAAAACCAGGCCTCGATGCCGAGATCGAGCGTGACCGCCGCGAACACGGCAACGAGGATGGCGGGAATGACCGCGATCGCGCTGAAGAGCATTACCAGGCGCACATGGAGCCTTGCGCCAGCGATTCCCGATCTGCGGTCGGCCCAGAGCCGCGTGAGGCGCCAGGCGATGAGGGCGCCCAGTGTCAGGACCAAAGCCAGGTTGGTGAGCAGCAGTATGATGAGAGCGGTCGATGTCGGGTGATACGGAACGAGGCCGGTGACGGTCGCGTAGGTCGACACGCCCGTAACGACCGCGAGAAGCCCTACGCCCGCCGCCAGACGCGACGGACGCGACACAGCCCGAATCACCTGCCAGAGATCGGCGCGCTCGGGCGGCCCGACCACATTGGTTGTCGCCATTCAGGCCTGCCGTTACCCCCCACCCGCCAAACACCGGCACCGGTTCGGGAACCCTTCATGAGTGTAGCGAAGCCACAGCCTGTTGCAAGAAAGCCGATTTGCGTAGTTTCACGTCACGGGAAACGGGGTAAGGACTGAGCCTGTTCGCCTGGGCGCTTCACTTGAGGAGTTTTCTGCCTGTCCCAGGGCGCGTTATATGGTCTCGAATCCGCGCAAGGCCACTCCCCGTAGACCGGCATGCGCCCCTCCCCCTCTGGCTGATACCAGCCCTTGCGGCGTGCCAGGCGGGTTCTTGCGGGCACGCTGCAATGGCTGGTAAGGCTGGCGCCGAAAATTCAGTCGAAGAAGCCATGCAGCGGCAAAACCGAAGTTTGGCATCGGCGTTTGAGTCGCCACCAACGCGCAACAACCGACGTTGAAATGGAGCAGGACATGGCAGAAGGAAAAATTTCGCAAACGGGCCACTCGACAGAAGATGTCGCTTACACCCTGTTCCGGCACATCGCGATTGCCGAAGGAAAAAAAATCGATAACGCAGAGGCGCCTGAGCGAAAATGGATTCTCGATACTTATGCGGAGTGTCTCCGGACAGTGAGAAACCCTACCTCGCGGTTGCAAAAACCTGAGGGCGCCAAGGGTGCTGCTGCTGCAAAAGCGTAGCTCGTATGCGCCGTCTGGCAAGCGGGTGTTTTCAGGGGAAGTAAGCTTGTCCGCGCTTCGGACATGCCGATTGTCAGCGCATGCGGCTTATGAGTACTTTTCGCATTCCAAGAATAAATACAGCGATACCTGAAATCGGCCGCCGCTATTTCCTGCAGGCTCGCCGCGGCCTCCGCCCTTTCGGCTATCGGAACATCCATCGCCACCGCGATGGCGCAGGGCACGGCGCACGCGCCGAAGAACGTGCGATGAGCCTGCCGCGCCCCGCCGTCCCGGATGAGCAGACCATGCGCCGCCAGGAGCCCGGCTCACGGACGCGGCGGGCCTGAGCGTTATTGGCTGGCTCCCTTCAAACCGAATCGACAGCTTGACGGGTTTAGTCAAGCGCCACAGAACTGAGCGGCCGTGTCCGTCGCCATTGGAAAAGAATGCCAGGCATCGCCGCTCTCATCGTTGCCGCTGGACAAGGGCGCCGCGCTGGCGGCTCAGTGCCCAAACAGTTTCAGCCTCTTCTGGGCCAACCGGTTTTGCGCCGGAGCGCCGCGGCGTTTGCACGGATCCGGGAGATTGCCATCCTTCAGGTTGTCACCCCGGTAAACGGGACGACCGACGCCGAAGCGGCGCTGGAGGGCATGAATTTCCTACCTTTCGCCATGGGTGGCGCGACACGCCAGGAGTCGGTGCGCAACGGTCTCGAAGCGCTGGCGCCGCACGCGCCGGATTTCGTACTGGTTCATGACGCGGCGCGGCCGCTCGCTTCGGCAGCTCTCATCCGGCGCGTGATCGCGGCGCTCGAAGCGGGAGCGGTGGCCGCGATCCCGCTTCTTGCGGTCGCCGATTCGGTGAAGCGCAGGGAGACGGGCGGATGGACCAGCATTCCGCGCGAGGGCGGCCTCTATCGCGCACAAACGCCGCAGGGTTTCCGCTTCGCCCCGTTGCTCTCGGCGCACAGGGCGCACGCCTCTTCGAGTCTGACGGACGATATGGCGGTGGCCCAACTCGCGGGGCTTTCCATCACAAGCGTTCGCGGCGACGAAACAAATCTGAAGATCACGACGGAAGAGGATTTTGACTACGCGGCAAAGTTTCTCGGGAGCGCCATGAGCGAGTTCCGGACAGGACAGGGTTTCGACGCCCATCGCTTCGCGCGGGGAGATCACTTGTGGCTGTGCGGAATCCGCATTCCGCATGATTTGGCGCTCGAGGGTCATTCGGATGCGGATGCTGGCCTGCACGCATTGACCGACGCGATCCTTGGCGCCATCGGCGCAGGCGATATCGGCCGCCATTTCCCGCCCGGGGAGGAAAGGTGGCGCGGCGCTTCCTCCTCCCGGTTCCTCGCCCATGCGGCACACCTTGTCGGCGAGAAGACGGGCGCCATCGTGCATTGCGACGTGACCCTCATCTGCGAGCGGCCCAGGATTGCGCCCCATCGCGAGGCGATGCGGGCTCGCATTGCCGAGATTCTGCAGATCGATGTTTCGCGCGTGAGCGTGAAGGCGACCACCACCGAGGGCATGGGCTTCGTCGGACGGGGCGAAGGTCTCGCGGCGCAGGCTGTCGCCACGGTCCGGCTGGCGCCCGAATGACGGTCGCGGCGGCGATTTCGACGTTAGGGGGGCTCGGCCGCCTGCGCGGCGCCCCCGGAACGGTGGCGAGCCTGGTCGCGGTCATCGCGGCCTGGGGACTGGCCGCATTTGGCGGCCGCGGTCTCGTGCTCTTTGCGGGACTCGTCGCTTCGGCAGTCGGCGGCTGGGCTTCCGAGCATTACGAACGCGAGCGCGGCGTCAACGACCCGCCGGATTGCGTGATCGACGAAGTGGCGGGCCAGTTTGTCGCCTGTGCCTTCGCGCCGCGAACGCTGGCCGCGTATGCCGTGACCTTTCTGCTCTTTCGCGTGCTCGACATTCTCAAACCCTGGCCCATCCGGCTTGTCGAGCGCCTGCCCGGAGGCCTAGGTATCGTTGCCGACGACGTGCTGGCGGGAGTGCTGAGCGGCCTCGCGATCATCGCGCTGACCCTGACCGGCGTGTTTTCCGCGAGCGCGCACGGATAAGCCGTGGCACTCTCGTCCGATGTTTTCCAGGCAACTCCTTCAACTCGCCGAAGTCGCGCTGGAGCGGGCGCGGGCGCAAGGCCTTCGAATTGCGACGGCGGAGAGTTGCACCGGCGGCCTGGTGGGTGCGCTGCTGACGGAGATAGCGGGGTCGTCGGACGTCTTCGAGCGGGGATTGATTACCTATTCCAACTGCGCGAAATCGGACCTTCTCGGCGTACCGCAGGAACTCATTGCTGAGGCGGGAGCCGTTTCGGAAGCGGTCGCCCGCTCCATGGCGGAAGGCGCGGTACAACGCGCCGAAGCGCAGCTGGCGGTGGCGGTCACGGGCATCGCGGGCCCGGGCGGCGGCACCCCCCTGAAACCGGTGGGCCTTGTGCACATCGCCGCCGCGCGCGAAGGATCTGCTACGCTGCATGAGATGCATCTGTTCGGCGATGTTGGCCGAAGTTCGATTCGACGCCAGAGCGTCGAAGCAGCCCTGCGGTTATTGCTGCGGCTGTTCTGAGAGCGCCCGCGCGCGCGCTTCGAACGCGTCCGTCATTCGGCTCATCACGCGGCCCAGCGCCGCTCCCGCGATCCTGCCGAGGACGCGGCTCCTGAACGCGAAGGCGATCGAGAAATCCACGCGGCAGCCCTCGGCAAGCGACGCAAAGCGCCAATGGTTTTCGAGCTGCCGGAACGGGCCCTCCGTCTGGATCACGTCAATCCGGTGCGCGGCGGAATCGAGATCGATCCTGCTTGTGTAGCGCTCGCGCAGCGACCTGAAGCCGATGATCGTCTCGGCCCAGATCACCTCGCCGGAGGGCGCCGGCTCGCGCCGCAGAATGCGCAACCCTGCGCACCAAGGGACAAATTCCGGGTAGCGCTCCACGTCGGCGACGATCGCGAAGAGAAGATCGGCCGTGTACGGAAGGATGCGGGAATCCGAATGAGACGGCAATCAGGCCGACCGATTTCCGGCGCCGGCCACGCGCGCGTCCCTGAGCGCCGCGAAGTCGCTGTCCGCGTGGTAGGAGGAGCGCGTCAAGGGGCTCGCCGAAACCATAGAGAAACCCTTCGCGCGCGCGATCTGGCCCAGGCTTTCGAATTCCTGGGGTGTCCAGAAGCGCGCCACGGCAGCGTGCTTGCGCGAAGGCTGCAGATACTGTCCTAGCGTGAGGAAATCGACTTGCGCCGTGCGCAAGTCGTCCATCACCTGCATGATTTCCTCGCGGCTTTCGCCCAGCCCAAGCATCAGCCCCGATTTGGTGAAGCCAGCCGGCGCAATCTCCTTCGCGCGCTCCAGCAGGCGGAGCGAGGCGTAGTATCTCGCACCGGGACGGATTGTGAGATAGAGGCGCGGGACCGTTTCGAGATTGTGATTGAAGACGTCCGGTGCGGCGTCCATCACGATCTCCGCCGCGCCGGGTTTGCGCAGGAAGTCGGGCGTCAGGACTTCGATCGTCGTACCGGGATTGAAGCGCCGGATCTCGCGGATCACCTGCGCGAAATGCGCTGCCCCGCCATCGGGGAGATCGTCGCGGTCGACAGAGGTGACGACCACATGCCGGAGGCCGAGCTTCGCGATCGCGCCCGCCACATGCTCCGGTTCGTTCGGATCGAGCGCCACCGGCATGCCCGTCTTCACATTGCAGAAGGCGCAGGCGCGCGTGCAGGTGTCGCCCATGATCATCATGGTGGCGTGGCGATGGGTCCAGCACTCGCCGATATTTGGGCAACTGGCCTCCTCGCAGACCGTATGCAGCCCAAAGGCGCGGATCACCGCCCGGGTTTCATGGTATTCCCGGCTGATCGGCGCTTTGACCCGGATCCAGTCCGGCTTGCGCAGCAGTTCGGAGTCCGGGCGATGCGCCTTCTCCGGATGCCTGAGCACCCGGCGGTCGTTCGCCGTCTGATCGAAAACGATGGCCATCGCCTCTATATATCGTCCGGTGCCCATAAAATCACCCGTCGCGTTTCGCGCCGGGTGGCCCATTAAGGTAGGTTGCGTCAGGGAGGAACCCTTTTTGAGCCTTGCAACAGTGGCCGCGGCGTCCGGCGAGGAGATTGTACCCTTCGACTTGCCGCGCGCGGAAAAGCCCCTGATCCGCGCCTTGCTGGACGCAAGGGCGGCCTTTGGCGGCAAAAGGACGGCCATTGTCGACGGTGACGGCCGGGCGCTCAGCTACGACGAGATCGTGCGCGCGGCACTCGCGCTCGGCAGCGCGCTCAAGAAAGGCACGCGGTCCCGGGAAGCAGTCGGCATCCTGCTGCCGTCGGGCGCCGGCGCGGTCGTTGCTTTCTTCGCCGTGTCTGCATACGGCCGCGTGCCGGCGATGCTGAATTTCACGGCCGGAGCGGCGGCGATCTTGGCGGCTCTTCGCATGGCCAGAGTGAGGCGCATCGTGACGGCGCGTCGATTCGTCGAACTGGGAAAATTTGAAGCTCTTATCCGCGAACTCGAAGCCGAAGCCGAGATCGTCTATCTTGAGGACGTCCGCGCCCGGCTCTCGTTGCGCGACAAGGCGGCGGCCGTTATCGGACAAGCTGCCCCAACCCTTGTCGTATCAAGTCCGCAGCACCGCGCGCCCGCGGTCTTCCTCTTTACGTCGGGCACGGAAGGCGAACCCAAAGGCGTTGCGCTCTCCCATCTAAATCTGCTTTCGAACGTCGAACAGGTCCGCTCCCATATCGCGCTTTATCCCCGGGATGTCCTGTTCAATCCGCTGCCGACATTCCATTGTTTCGGATTGACGGTGGGTGCGCTGATGCCGCTTCTGCTCGGCATCAAGGTCGTCTTTCATCCGACGCCGCTTCAGCCGCGCGAGATCGCCCGCCGCATCCGCGAAACCGGCGCGACGATTCTGCTCTCCACCGACACGTTCATCTCCCAGTACGCGCGGGCGGGCGACCAAGGTGACCTCAGCAGTCTGCGCCTCGCGGTGTGCGGGGCCGAGCGTCTGCGCGACGAGACGCGCTCGCTTGTGCGCAGGAAATACAACATCGAGCTCCTCGAGGGTTACGGCGTCACGGAGGCCTCGCCCGTCATCGCGGCGAACCAGCCGGGCGCCAACCGCCCCGGCACGGTGGGCCGATTGCTGCAGGGGATCGAGAGCCGGATAGAACCCGTGGAGGGCATTGCCCATGCCGGACGCCTGCTCGTGCGGGGGCCGAACGTGATGCTCGGTTACATCAACTCCGACCGACCCGGAACGATCCTTTCGCTTCCCGGGGGCTGGCATGACACGGGCGACGTTGTCAGCATCGACAGCGAAGGCTTTATCTCCATCAGAGACCGGCTCAAGCGCTTCGCCAAGATCGGAGGCGAAACCGTCTCGTTGTCCGTCGTCGAAAGCTGCGCGTCGGCGATGTGGCCCGACCACAATCACGCCGCGATCGCCATCCCCGACGGGCGGAAGGGCGAGCAGATCGTGCTCGTCACAACATGCCCCGACGCCGAACGCACGGCGTTCTCGGGCTGGGTGCACAATCACGGTGTGCAGGAGCTTGCGATCCCCCGGCGCGTGATTCAGGTCGAAAACATTCCCGTGCTCGGTACGGGCAAAACCGACTATGGCAAGGTGATGAAGGATCTGGGCGGGAGGGCGAACTTGGCCGCGGAGCCAGCGACGCCCGGGGCCCAAACCTAATTCATCCGCAAACCCATCGCGGTCGGGGCGACGTCGTCTATTTCCGCGGCACCCCGGCCCGTCAGCTCAGATGTCGATAATTCGCATCAGTACAAGAGCGTAAAAGATTGCCCAGAGTGCCGCCGACGCGAGTGTCGCGATGGCAACTTTCAGTCCGAGGCGCGGCTGCGCGGGAGCGCCCGGATCCACGCCGCCAAGCACGGCGTCACCGCTCTCATGGGGCGCCTTGATCCCGATCGGCAGTAGAATCTGCAGCGCCAGGAACCACAGGATGATGTACGCACCCACGAGAACTATCCAATGCATCGAGGATCCTTACAAACTCCCGCTGGTAGGTAACATTCGATCTTCCCCCCAGGGGATGGCGGAGAAAACCCGGATTCCACGTGTCGGCCAACTACGTCTGCTCGAGTTCAATCAGTGTGCCGATAAAGTCTTTCGGATGGAGGAAAATCACGGGTTTGCCGTGAGCACCGATGCGCGGTTCGCCGGTGCCGGTTACGGTGGCGCCCCGTTCGCGCAGCGTATCGCGGGCAGAGATGATGTCTTCCACTTCGTAGCAGACGTGATGAATTCCGCCTGCGGGATTTTTCTGCAGAAATTTTGCGATCGGGGAATTCTCGCCCAAGGGCTCGAGCAGCTCGATCTTGGTGTTTGGAAGGTCCACAAACACGGTGGTCACGCCGTGATCCGGTTGTGCCACGGGAGTTGAGACCGTTGCTCCCAGCATGTCGTGATAGATTTTCGCCGCCGCCGCGATATCCTTCGTCGCAATTGCGACATGATTGAGCCGGCCGATCATGCTCGTCTCCCCGTGTCTCGTCACACCCGTATCACTTCAACGCGCGTGACAGGCTTCTTTCCCCAACGGGCCATCGCAGCGCGGCGAACGGCCAGTCGCGTTTGCTCCTTGAGCGCCTCCTCGGTCCCGCGCTTGGAATCGTACCGGCCGAGCGCTTCGTCGAGTGCCGTGCGAATGGACGCGTGGACCTCATCGGGAATGCCTTCCAAAATCAGCGCGGGATCGCCCGAGACGCGGCCTTTGCGGTCCAAGGGAATCGTCACCGCGGCGAACCCCGCATAACCCAGGGCGCCGCGCGCGCGGGCGTATCCCCTGCCCTCCTCGACCAGCACCCTGCCGTCCAGATGCAGGCGTCCCGATGGAGTTTCGTCCACGATCTCGGCGCGGCCGGGTGCGAGTCGAAGCATCTGCCCGTTCTGCAGCACGACGGCCTGCGGCACCTGGAGCGAGCGCGCCAGCCGCGCATGTTCGGTCATGTGCCGCAGTTCGCCATGCACCGGCACGGCGATGCGCGGACGCACCCAACGATACATCTGCGCCAGTTCATCGCGCGCCGGATGTCCTGAAACATGCACGAAGTGATCGCGCTCCGTAATTACCTCTACGCCGAGTCCGGCGAGCCGGTTCTGCACCTGGTAGATGGCGATGTCGTTGCCGGGAATGATTCGGGAGGAGAAGATCACCGTGTCTCCGGGGCCAAGCGCGACACGCGGATGTTCGCCCGCCGCGATACGGGCGAGCGCCGCGCGGGGCTCACCTTGGCTGCCCGTGCAAAGATAGAGAATTTTTGCAGGCGGAAGCTGCGCGGCTTCGTCCTCACCGATCATAGGCGGGAATTCTGACAGATAGCCGGCCGCGCGGGCTGCTTCGACGATGCGGTGCATCGCGCGCCCGACAAGCGCGAGTTTGCGGCCATGGACGCGCGACGCTTTCCCGATCGATTGAAGCCGCGCCACGTTCGATGCGAAGGCGGTGACGGCCACCCGTCCTCTCAGGGTTCCAATGAGTTCGTGAAGGCTGCTGCCAACGGCTGCCTCAGAGCCCGATTCGCCCGCCACAAGGGCGTTGGTGGAATCGCACACCAGGGCGAGCGCGCCTTCGTCGCCCAGCGCGTGCAGGGCGGTGGAATTGGTGACACCGCCGATCAACGGCTCCGGATCCAGCTTCCAGTCGCCGGTGTGGACCACGACGCCGAAGGGGGTACGGATGGCAAGTGCGTTGGGCTCGGGAATGGAATGGGTGATGGAGATGAAATCGATCTCGAACGGACCGACTGCAATCCTGCCCTCGAGGGGAACGACGGTCACGCGCACGCGGCCGGAGAGCCCTGCCTCTGCAAGTTTGTTCTCGACGAGATGGGCAGTGAACGGCGTCGCATAAATGGGACAGAGAAGACGGGGCCAGAGCTGTGCGACCGCGCCGATGTGATCTTCATGGGCGTGGGTGAGTACAATCGCCAACACCTTGTCGCGCTGTTCGGCGAGATAGCGGATGTCCGGCATAATGACGTCCACGCCCGGCGTTCCACTCTCGCGGCCGAACATCACTCCGCAGTCGACGACGATCCAACTGCGATCGTCCGGCGGCCCGCAGCCATAGGCGTTGAAGTTCATGCCGATCTCGCCCGCTCCGCCAAGCGGCAGGAGGACCAGCTCATTCCCGGGCAGACGTGCATCCATCAGGAATTTGAGCGCGCGGAGACGCCTTCAGTGTTGCGCGCATGAATGAGGACGAGCCCGCGGATAGTCAAATCCGCGTCGAGATGATCAATGGCCTGGGTCTGTTTGTAAAAGACGCTGGCGAGACCGCCCGTACCAATGACCGTCATGCGCTCACCATATTCCTCCTTGATGCGCGTGACGATACCCTCGACCAAGCCGAGATAGCCCCAATAGAGGCCCGATTGCATTGCGGGGACCGTGTCCTTGCCGATCACGGACTGGGTCCGTTGGATGGCCACGCGAGGCAGCATCGCGGCGCCCAGATGGAGAGCTTCCGCCGAGACATTGACGCCCGGAGCAATCACTCCGCCTTCGTAATTGCCGCTGGCGCTGACCACGTCAAAGGTCGTGGCGGTTCCGAAATCGACGACGACGAGCGCGCCCTTATAGCGCTCGTGTGCCGCGACGGTATTCACAAGTCTGTCCGCGCCCACGGCGCCGGGGCGGTCCACGAGAATCTCGATGCCGAGATCGACGTTGGGCTCGCCCACGACGAGAGGCTCGCAATGGAGATAACGCCGACAGAAAAGGCGCAGATCAAACAGGGCGACGGGAACGACCGTCGCGATAATAGCACAATCCAGATCTGAGAAGCTCATCCCGGCGAGCGACAGGAGGGGTCCGATAAGCACGGCATATTCATCGGCGGTACGCGCCTGGTCCATCACCGCGCGCCACTCCGCGCGGATCTCCGCGCCCTCGCAAATGGCGAACACGATGTTGGTATTTCCGGCATCGACGGCGAGAAGCATGAACTACCCGTCCTGCGCGTGCGAAAAAACGAGAGTCCCGAGTAAGCGGCGCGCCAATTTTTCTGCGGTCGCCATGAGGGACCATGACAACTGATAGGTGGTGGCCGTCAAAAGAACACCTCGGCCGCCGAGATGGCGCGGGTGCGGCCGGGGCTCTCGCGCAGGATCAGGGCTCCCTCCTCATCGATTCCTTCGAACACGCCTGTTGTTTCTCCACCAGCCAGACGAGCTCGGAGGCGCATGCCCAATCTGGCGGCCCGCGCGAGCCACGCATCGCGAATTGGCTCGAAGCCGTGCTGCATCCACAGTTGATACCATCTCTCCCAGGAAGCGGCGAGGCGTGCGAGCGCATCCCTCGCCGGTGGGGGACTTGCGCCGAGACCCGCGAGCGAAATGGCCGGAAACTCCACGTTCTCGGGATGCCATGCCAGGTTGACGCCAAAACCGATTGTAAGCCAGTCGGGGCAGACACCGGTGTTGCTGGCCGATTCCAGAAGTATGCCGGCGATCTTTCTCTCGTCTGCCAGCACGTCGTTTGGCCATTTGACCCTTACATCGGCGAACGGCGCATAGCCTGCGACAAGTTCCGTGACGCTGATCGCGGCCACAAACGAAAGTTGCGCGCACTGGGCGATTGGCCTGTCCGGGCGAAGCAAGAGAGTGGCGGAAAGGTTTCCCGTCCGCGACTGCCACTCCCTGCCCCGGCGCCCGCGGCCGTTCGTTTGGCGATCGGCAATCACCCAAAGCGGCGCTGGAGTTTCCACCCCCGCGAGACGGCGCGCCTCTTCGTTGGTGGAGTCGATCTCTGTGAAATGGCGCAACGCGGTGCCTTGAGGCCACGCAGGCGTCCGATTCACGGGACGAGCGCCTTCGCCGCGATAGCGGCAGCAGCAACGATCGGGGATGCGATAACGATGAAGAACAGATTGAACAGGCTGGACCCCGCAGCGATGGCTCCGAGCCGTGTCCCCATCCCGTCGTCGAAGGCCGCCGCCGGCTGGTCAAAGTAAATGATCTTGACGATGCGCAGATAGTAGTAAGCGCCGATGACGCTCGCCACCACGCCGAGAACCGCAAGTATGTAGAGGTGAGCGCCCATTGCGGCAAGGAACACATAAAATTTTGCCCAGAATCCCGCGAATGGCGGGATGCCGGCAAGACTCACGAACAGCACGGCAAAGGCGAGCGCGAGACGCGGCCTGGTGCGCGCAAGACCCGACAGATCGGCTATCGTCTCCACCAACTGTCCCTGCCTTCGCATCGCCAGGATGCACACGAACACACCCGCATTGGTGACGACGTAGATAAGCAGGTAGAGGAGAACGCCCTCGACTCCTGCCGCGCTGCCCGCTGCGACGCCCATCAGCGCGTAGCCCATATGGGCAATGGAGCTGTAGGCCATAAGACGCTTAATGTTCGTCTGTCCGATCGCTGCTACCGAACCCAGAAACATCGAGAGCACCGAGACGAACATGACGATCTGGCGCCATTCGTGGATGAGGCCCGGCAGCGCTTCGAGCATGACGCGCAGAAACAGCGCCATCGCCGCGGCCTTGGGCGCCATCGAAAAGAACGCCGTGATAGGTGTGGGGGAACCTTCGTAGACGTCCGGCGTCCACATGTGGAAGGGCACGGCCGAAACCTTGAAGGCAAGGCCGGAAATCAGGAAGACGAGACCGAAGACGACGCCGATATTCGCGCCAGCATGCGCCACGGCGTGCGCGACCATGGCAAACGAGGTGGTGCCCGCAAAGCCGTAGATGAACGAAATGCCGTACAGCATCATTCCCGAGGAGAGCGCGCCCAGAAGAAAGTATTTCAGGCCGGCCTCGCTGGATCGCAACGAATCGCGGTTGAAGGCCGCCAGCACGTAAAGCGACAGGCTCTGCAGCTCGAAACCCAGATAGAGCGCGATAAAATTCGCAGCCGACACCATGAACAGCATGCCCACCGTGGCGAGCAGCACGAGGACAGGGAACTCGAACCGGGCAATCTTTTCCCGTTCGAGAAATTCCTGGGACATCAGGATCGTCAAAGCCGACCCGAGCAGAACCAGCAGTTTGGCGAAACGCGCGAAACCGTCTGCGACGAAGGCTCCATGAAAAGCCTCGGACGAAGTCGTCAGCGGTGCGAAGACGAACCAGGCAGCAAGCGCGAGCGCGCAAACGGCCGAGGTCGATACGATGCCGAATTTCTCTTTTCGTGACAGGGCCCCGATCATCAGGAGTCCCATGCCCGCGAGCGCGAGCAGGCATTCCGGAAGCAGGACCACCAGATCGTTTGCTATGCCCGTCACGGTAGAGCCTTCCCAATGAAGACGTCTCGCACCGCTTCTTCCTCTTTCTGCATGGGGGAGATGGGGCGCGCGAGCGCGCCAGCAGGGGAAGCCGAGTGCTCGCCACCTCCCTTATGCCCGGCGAGGAAAGCAAGTTGGCGATTCCGCGCGATTTCATCGGCTTGCGCCGACATTTCCATCCTGTGGTGCTGGACGAGATTGGCGACAGACACGGATGTCACGTCGAACACCGCTTTCGGATAGACGCCAAACAGGATGGTCAGTGCCGCGAGCGGCGCAAGGATTGCGATTTCGCGCGCGCTCAAATCCTCGATGGTCCTGAGCGCAGGCTTGACGAGCGCGCCGAAGATGACCCGACCGTAGAGATAAAGCATATAGGCGGCGGACAGGATGACGCCGGTGGCCGCGAAGATCACCACCCAGGTGTTCACCTGAAAGGTCCCCAGCATGGTGAGAAACTCGCCGACAAACCCGGTGGTCCCCGGCAGACCCATATTGGCGAGGGCAAATACCATAAAGCAGACGGCGTAGACCGGCATGCGTTCCACCAGCCCCCCATAGGCGCGGATCTCGCGTGTGTGTATGCGGTCGTAGACGACACCCACGCAGAGAAAGAGCGCTCCCGACACGATGCCATGCGAAAGCATCTGGAAGATTCCGCCGTCGATACCCTGCTGGGTGAGAGAAAAAATGCCCATGGTCACCAGACCCATATGGGCGACGGAAGAATAGGCGATCAGTTTTTTCATGTCCTCCTGGGCCAGTGCCACGAGCGAGGTGTAGATCACCGCGACAACGGAGAGTACGAAAACGAGCGGCGCGAAGGTCTCGGAAGCGTTGGGTAGCATCGGCAGCGAAAAGCGCAGGAAGCCATAGCCTCCCATCTTCAGAAGAATTCCGGCGAGGATGACCGAGCCGGCCGTCGGCGCCTCGACATGGGCGTCGGGAAGCCAGGTGTGGACCGGCCACATCGGCATCTTCACGGCAAAGGATGCAAAAAAGGCTAGCCACAGCCAGGTCTGCATGGCGACCGGAAAATGCGCCGTGCGGATCAGCACGTCGATGTCCGTGGTACCGGTTTGCAGATAGATCGAGAGGATGGCCAGCAGCATGAGCAGCGAGCCCAGGAGCGTGTAGAGGAAGAATTTGAAACTCGCATAGACCCTTCGGGTGCCACCCCAGATGCCGATGATGAGAAACATCGGTACCAATCCGCCCTCGAAGAACACATAGAACAAAACGAGATTGAGCGACGTGAACACCCCGATCATCATCGTTTCCAGCAGGAGAAACGCGATCATGTATTCGGGCACGCGCTCGTTGACGGATTTCCAGCTTGCCAGAATGCAGAACGGCATCAACCCGGCCGTCAACACCACGAACAGCACCGAAATGCCGTCAACGCCCACCCGATAGGTTATACCGCTTCCGAGCCATGCGGCCTGCTCCACGAACTGGAATGCCGCGGTCGAACCATCGAAGCGCGACCAGATGAAAAGCGCCACGACAAGGTCGGCGACCGTCGCAGCCAGCGCCACAGCGCGCGCGCTGCGGGCCAGCGAATCCGTTCTGCCGCGGGTGAGAAGAATGAACAGAGCCCCTGCCAGTGGCAGAAAATTTGCGATGCTGAGCAACGGCAGATGGTTCATCGCATGCCACCCCCGAACATGAACCAGGTCGCCAGCACCACCACGCCGACCAGCATCGCGAAGGCGTAGTGATACACATAGCCCGACTGCAGCCGCACGGCTTCGCGTGTGGCGTCTATCACGCGCGCTGCCACGCCGTCGGGGCCGATGCCGTCAATAACGCGTCCGTCACCTTCGCGCCAAAGGAGGCGTCCCACCCAAAAGGCAGGCCGCACGAACAACGCGTCGTAAAGTTCGTCGAAATACCATTTGTTGTAGAGGAACGTGTAGACCAGCCCTTGTCGTTTCGCCATCTGAGGCGGAAGGTCGGGACGGATGACGTAATAGTAATAAGCAACGGCAAAGCCGAGAATCGTCAATACGATCGGCCCCAGTTCCACCCAGAGCGGCAGGGAGGCGTGAACGTGATGGCCCGCAATTCCGGAAATCGTGCCGTGCCAAAAGCCGCCCGCGTCGGCGCCGATGAAGAAATGGGCAAACAGGCCTCCGGCGACAAGCGCCCCCACAGCCAGCACGAGGAGCGGCAGAAGCATCGTCAAAGGCGATTCATGCACTTCCGACAGGTCCGGCGCGTGAGCGTGTCCGTCGCCGGGCTGCGGCTCGTCATGCGACCGCAGATCCTTGTCCGAATGAGAAAGATTTTGTTTGTTCGCGCCGCGATAGGGGCCGTGAAACGTCATCAGGAACTGGCGCCAGGAATAGAAGGAAGTCATCAGCGCGGCAGAAAGCGTGAGCACAAAGGCGTAGAGTCCCATTGGCGTGCCCGCGAGAAACGTTGTGTTGATGATTTCGTCCTTGGAATAAAACCCCGATGTGCCGATGCCGAGGAGCGGAAGGCCCACCCCGGTCAGCGCAAGATTGCCTACGAGCATCATCGCCCAGGTAAAGGGCAGCCTCTTCGCGAGACCGCCCATCCTGCGCATGTCCTGTTCGTGATGCATCGCGTGAATCACCGAGCCGGCGGCCAGGAACAGCAACGCCTTGAAGAAAGCGTGGGTGAACAGATGAAACATGGCAGCGCCATAGGCGGACACGCCTGCCGCAGCGAACATGTAGCCCAGCTGCGAACAGGTCGAGTAGGCGATTACGCGCTTGATGTCGTTCTGAAATAGGCCGACCGAGGCCGCGAAGAACGCGGTGGTGGCTCCAATGAACGTAACAAAGGCAAGTGCCGTGGGCGCATGCTCGAACATCGGCGAGCAGCGGCAGACCAGAAACACGCCCGCCGTAACCATGGTGGCCGCATGGATGAGGGCAGAAACCGGGGTCGGGCCCTCCATCGCGTCCGGGAGCCATGTGTGAAGGCCAAACTGGGCCGACTTGCCCATGGCGCCCATGAACAGGAGGAGGCAGATCGTGGTCAAAATATCCAGTCGATGCCCGGCAAACAGGAAGGTTTTTCCCGCCATTCCGGGCGCCGCAGCGAACACGGCCGGAAAATCCAGGGTGTGGAAGATCGCGTAAATCGCGAAAATTCCCAGGGCAAAGCCAAAATCTCCGACGCGGTTGACGACAAATGCCTTGATGGCGGCTGCGTTGGCGGAGGGGCGCGTGTACCAGAAGCCGATCAGCAGATAGGACGAGAGACCCACGCCCTCCCAGCCGAAGAAGAGCTGCAGAAAATTGTTCGCCGTCACCAGGGCCAGCATCGCAAAGGTGAAGAACGAGAGATAGGCGAAGAAGCGCGGCCGGTGCGGATCGTCATGCATGTAGCCGACGGAGTAGAGATGGACGAGCGCGGAGACGCCTGTTACCACCACGAGCATCACGGCGGTCAGCGCATCCACGCGAATGGCCCAGTCCGCTTCGAAACCACGCGAGACGACCCACTCGGCCACCGGCACGAACGCCGTATGGCCCAGAATGATCACGTCGTAGAAGGCCCAGCAGGAGAGCGCAGCCGAAACGAACAGAAGTCCCGTCGTCACGATTTCAGAGGTGCGCCCACCGATCAGGCGGCCGAACAGGCCCGCCACCACCGCGCCCAGAAGCGGAAGAAACACGATCGCCTCGTACACGCCTCAGCCCTTCATCAGATTGACGGTCTCGACGGCGATGGTGCCGCGATTGCGGAAATACACGACCAGAATGGCAAGACCGATCGCCGCTTCCGCCGCCGCGACCGTCAGTACGAACAGCGCAAAAACCTGCCCGACGAGGTTTCCGAGATAGGCGGAGAAGGCAACGAAATTGATGTTGACTGCGAGCAGGATCAACTCGATCGACATCAGGATGATGATGACGTTCTTGCGATTGAGGAAAATACCCAGCACGCCGATTGTAAAAACGATCGCTGCAACTGCCAGATAGCTGGAAAGCCCGATCTGCATGGTCATTCGCCCTGCCCCGGCGTCACGTCAACGAGCTCAATTGCGAGTTTGGGATCGCGACCGATCTGGCGCCGGATCGACTGCCGGCGCACGCCCGGCTTGTGGCGCAACGTGAGGACGATCGCACCGATCATTGCGACCAGCAGGATCATGCCAGCCGTCTCGAAATAATAAATGTAATCCGTGTACAGCACGCGCCCCAGCGCCTCCGTGTTGGTCATGTGCGCGGGCGTTGCCTGCGGTACGAGGTGGCCGATCTGCGGCGCGAAGGCCACCGTGCCCATCAGGAGAAGCTCCACCACGAGAATGACGCCCACGAGTCCGCCGAAAGGCAGATAATGCAGCGCGCCCCGCTTCATCTCCACAAAGTCGATGTCGAGCATCATGACCACGAAAAGGAACAGCACCGCCACCGCGCCGACATAAACGATGAGCAGGATCAGGGCGAGGAATTCGGCTCCCAGAAGAACAAAAAGCGCCGCCGCGTTGAAGAACGCCAGGATCAGGAACAGGACGGAATGAACGGGATTGCGCGACGCGATCACCATCAAGGCCGCTCCGACCAGGACGGCGGAAAACAAATAGAAGGCGATCGCCGTCGGCATTATCCGTGCTTACCCCCACAAGCGCCCGCGTTCCTAGCGGTAGGGCGCGTCCATTTCCAGATTGCGCGCGATCTCCCGCTCCCAGCGATCTCCGTTCATCAGAAGTCTCGCCTTGTCGAAATAGAGTTCTTCGCGCGTTTCGGTGGCGAATTCGAAATTTGGCCCCTCGACGATCGCGTCCACCGGACATGCTTCCTGGCAAAGCCCGCAATAGATGCATTTCACCATGTCGATGTCGTAGCGGGTCGCACGCCGGCTCCCATCCTCCCGCGGCTCCGCTTCGATGGTGATCGCCAGTGCCGGGCAAATCGCCTCGCAAAGCTTGCAGGCGATGCACCGCTCCTCCCCGTTGGGATAGCGTCGAAGCGCGTGCTCGCCGCGAAAGCGAGGGCTGAGCGGACCCTTCTCGAAGGGATAGTTCAATGTCACCTTGGGCGAGAAGAAATAGCGCATGCCCAAGCCGAAGCCTTTCAGCAGCTCCCAGAAGAAGATGGACCTTGCCGTCCGGTCGAGCCAAGCCATGACGCCTCACATCGCCGAGTGGCGGATAAAAAGTACCCAACCGGCCGTTACCACGACCCACAGAAGGGCCGTCGGAAGGAAGACCTTCCAGCCCAGACGCATCAGCTGGTCATATCGATAGCGAGGCACAATCGCCTTCACCATCGCAAACAGGAAGAAGAAGAACCAGATTTTGAGCAACAGCCAGATCACGCCCGGGACAGCTGTGAGAGGCCATATTGCAACAGGCGGCAGCCAGCCTCCGAAGAACAGGATCGACAGGAGCGCACACATGAGCACCGCGTTGAGGTACTCGCCAATCATGAACAGCAGATAGGGCGTGGCCGAATATTCGACCATGAACCCGGCAACGAGCTCGGATTCGGCCTCCGGCAGATCGAAAGGCGCACGGTTCGTCTCGGCCAACGCCGAGACGAAGAACACCACGAACATCGGAAACAGGATTGTGAACGCAAACCAGCCATGCGTCTGGGCGCGCACGATATCGGAGAGGTTGAGCGAACCTGCAAAGAGCAGGACGGTAATGATCACAAAACCGATCGATACCTCGTAGGAAACCATCTGCGCGGCCGAACGCAATCCTCCGAGGAACGGATATTTCGAGTTCGAAGCCCAGCCGCCCATAATGATTCCGTACACGCCCAGGGAGGAGATCGCGAAGATGTAGAGAATGCCGACATTGATGTTTGCGATCACCCACCCATTGTCCAGCGGCACGACCGCCCAGGCCGCAAAGGCAAGCGTGAAGGTGACCAGCGGAGCCAACAGAAAAATGACCTTGTTCGCGCCCGCCGGAATGACGGCCTCCTTGAGGGCGAACTTGAAAAAATCGGCAAAGGACTGCAGCAAGCCAAACGCTCCCACCACGTTGGGTCCACGCCGGATTTGCACCGCGGCCCAGATTTTGCGGTCGGCGAGAAGGATGTACGCCAGCATCAGCAACAGCGACACCGCAAAGATCAGTATCGTCAGGACCTGACTGATCAGCCACGCCCAGGCACCGGGAAGCCCCAAACTGTGAAGGGCGTGGGTGAAGATCATCGTGTCATTCCGCCGCCATTTTCTGGGCACCGCCTACGAAAATGCGGCTGCACTCGGCCATGGTTTCACTGGCGCGCGCGATCGGATTGGTAAGGTAGAAATCCGTGATCGGTGAAAGCAGTGGAAGCGCCGCGTTCACCGTTCCCTCGGTGCCTATCGCCGTCCAGATCGCAGCATCCGCTCCGACCGGCGCAGGAAGGGCGCCGATCGCCGAGAATTGCGGAGCATCGGCGATGATCGCACGACGCAACGCATCTCGATTGTCGTAGGGCAGCCGTTTATCCAGTACTTCGGACAGCGCGCGCAGGATCGCCCAGTCCTCCTTTGCTTCGCCCGGCGGAAAGGTCGCGCGGCGGGTGCGCTGCGCACGTCCTTCGAAATTGGCGTAGAGGCCATCTTTCTCGGTATAGGCCGCTCCGGGAAGCACGACGTCGGCGCGATGGGCTCCCGCGTCGCCATGCGTTCCCTGATAGACAACAAACGCCTGACCCAAACCACCCATGTCGATCTCGTCGACGCCAAGCAGATAGACAAAATCGATAAGCCCCCTCGATGCCCCGTCGAGAATCGAAATCGTATCGCGGCCGTTCTTGCCGGGCAGGAAACCGAGGTCGAGCGCGGCGACACGGGATGCAGCCGTGTGAAGCACGTTGAATCCGTTCCACCCACCTTCCGCGGCCGTCCCCGCCGGGCCGATCATTCCCGTCTCGCCCGCGATTCTGGCCGCAAGCTGCAAAATGGCGGCGCCGTCCGCCCGCGCGAGCGCGCCGGGGCCAACTATGAGCATGGGCCGCCGAGCGTCCCTCAAGACCCCAGCGAACGCGTGGTTGCCCGCGGCGAGAGCTTCCAGATCGCCGGTTCCCGTGCCGAGTTGCAAAACAGGATATGTCAGGTCATAGGGGCAACCGACATTGGCGATCTTGAGGTTTCCGCTGAGCCAGGCTTTGCGCAGGCGAGCGTTGAGGACCGGCGCTTCCCAACGCGGGTTGCAACCGATCAACAGCAACGCATCTGCCGCGTCCACGCCGGCGATCGTCGAGTTGAAAAGGTAGGACTGGCGCGGCGACCCTTGAAGCTTTGCGCCGTCCTGCCTGCAATCGACGTTTGCGACTCCCAACGCGGCCATCAGATCCTTCAACGCCTTGATTTCCTCCGCGGCCGCAAGATCACCGACCAGAGCGGCCATGCGATCCGCGGTGGTGGCACGCACGCGCGCAGCGATCGCGGCAAACGCCTCATTCCAGCTCGCGGGCACGAGTTTTCCGGCTTTGCGAAGCAACGGGCAGTCGAGGCGTTGTCGCCTGAGGCCGTCGCAGGCGTGTCGGGTTTTGTCGGAGATCCACTCCTCATTCACTTCCTCGTTGAGACGCGGCAGCACGCGCAACACCGCAGGGCCACGCGTGTCGACGCGAATGCTCGCCCCCTGCGCGTCCATCACATCCACTGATTCGGTCTTGCGCAGCTCCCAGGGCCTCGCGTTGAAGGCATACGGTTTCGAGGTGAGAGCGCCGACCGGGCAGATGTCGACGGCGTTGCCCGACAGCTCGCTGGCGAACGCTTTTTCCAGATAGGTGGTGATTTCCATATCCTCGCCGCGCCCTGTGGCGCCAAGGTCCGGCACGCCCGCGACCTCGGTCGCGAAGCGAATGCAGCGTGTGCACTGGATGCAACGGGTCATGATCGTCTTGATCAGCGGGCCCATATACTTGTCTTCGACGGCCCGCTTGTTTTCATTGAAGCGGTGAAAGGCGCCGCGGCCATACGCCATTGCCTGGTCCTGCAGATCGCACTCGCCTCCCTGATCGCAAATAGGACAATCGAGCGGATGGTTGATGAGCAGGAATTCCATCACGCCTTCCCGGGCTCGTTTTACGAGCGGCGATTTCGTATTGATTTTCGCAGGCGTGCCGTCCTTGTTCGGGAAAATGTCTCGCACCTGTAACGCGCAGCTCGCCTGCGGCTTTGGCGCGCCGACCCATTCGACGAGACACATGCGGCAATTGCCGGCGACGGATAGGCGCTCATGGTAGCAGAAGCGTGGTATGTCCGCGCCGGCCTGCTCGCAAGCCTGGAGGAGAGTAATGTTTTCCTCCGCCTCGATTTCCTTGCCGTCGAT
>Ga0182024_10007920_pt1 | contig 22711 bp, 17 predicted proteins | sample P32metaG_FD_120480 | JGI IMG/M metagenome (GOLD analysis project Ga0182024, IMG submission 120480) | Permafrost microbial communities from Stordalen Mire, Sweden - P3-2 metaG (Illumina Assembly) | ecosystem: Environmental > Terrestrial > Soil > Wetlands > Permafrost | place: Sweden: Stordalen... | reverse complement strand
GACCCTGATGGTCTTCGGTTGGGGTGAAGCGTGTGACGACGACACCGTCATCCACGGCAAAGCGCAGACGAAACCCCGTTGGGTGGTCCGTCGCGCAGCCAAAACACGGCTGTCCTGCGCCGAAGAGGTGGGGGTCGAGGTCCACACTCGTGTTCCTAACACGAGGAATGGGCCGCCTGATCCTTCCGCCTTACCAGCCGGCGAAGATCTCGAGGAGCAAAGGCTCGGTCGCAAACAATTCCTGCGTTGTCTTGCGATCTCCGATCAGAAGAAGGGCTCCCCCCTGCGCGGCCCGCACGGTCGCAGGCGACGCTCCTGCGGAAAGCGCCTCTGCAGGGAGCACGAACTGACCGGCGCCAATCTGCGTCGGCTCGGCGTCGTCCGGGAGGAGATTCACGCGCCCTGCGCCCACAAGCAGCAGCCCGGGAACCGGAACGCCCTCAGTGACGATCGCCTCGTGCTCAGCAAAGACGCGGATCGCGAGTCGCTCGACAATGCTCGTGCGAAGCTCCACGCTAAGCCTCTGGCCGAGCACACCGAGGGTGGAGCCAGCAAGCGCCTGAATTCGATCCGCCGACGTTCGAAGATCGTCTTCGACCCACGGACAGGGGCCCAACCCAACTTGCATGGCTTCGACAGTCCAAGTCGCGACTACAGATTCCGAGGCGCAGACAAGTCGAAGAGGGATGGGTTCGTCGAGACTCCCGCGTGCGCGCACGACACGGCCCGCTTCGATCGTCGTCGCGACGGTTGAAAGATCGGACGGCATCACGTCGACATCGCCACTCACAACGAACGCGAGCGCGAAGGGGCCCACGCTCTCCCCCTTCGCGTAGCGGCGAAGGATCGCGGCTCGGGCGAGACTGTCCTTCGCGTCGTCAGGGAGATCCGCAAAGGCCTCCACCGCCGATAGATCGAGCGGGGCGAGTGCGTCATCCTCGACCGCGGGAGTCTTTGGAGTATCGTCGGCCGCCTCGGCCTCTGGAGCGAGCGACGGAGGGGGGGGCTTCGTCGGACGGGTCGGCGTCTTCGCCGCACGAGGCACCCCCGACGGAGAGGCTTGGGCACGCGCCCGCTCCCCGTCCTCGGCTGACTTCGGCTTCGGCGACGGTACGCCCGGCGCGGGGCGAGGAGTCTGCGGTCTCGGCGGTGCCGACAGTTTCAAAGGGATGCGCGGAGGCGAAGGCTTGGCGGCAGTGGGCGCTGGAGTGGGTGGTGGCAGCGGAGGGGGTGAGAGGATTGGGGTGGCGGCGACATATGGGATGGGCGCAGGGGAGCGAGGGAGCGCAACCTCCGTCTCGGCGAACGGGCCGACGGACTGCACGCTAGTGATGACTTCGTCGTCCGACTCGTCGCCGGACGAGCTGCGCTCCTCGGTGGAGCCCGAGGACGCGATGGCGGGAGGCTCCTCGCGACTGACTTGCGCCACCATCTTCTCGTCGCCATCCGACCACGGATCGAGCATCCCCGCGTGCGACTCCGCGGCGCTGAGCACGCGGATAGACACCGGTGGCCGACTGGACGCCGCTGCGGCGCCTTCGTATGGCGGCGGTTCGGTGTCAGGCGCGTCGTCGGGGGGGGGCACAAGAGTTGCTTCGCTTTCCCCCGAAGTCGGCGGAAGTGGCGTCGGTTGCTGGGCGCTCTCCAAAGCATCGACATGGGTGCTCCGGAGGAGCGAGTCGATTTCCACGCCCGCCGATGAACCCGGCTCACTGCTTGGTGCGATGCTGTAGACGTTCGCCGCCGAGGAGCGCGCGATCCACTCGGTAAGCTCAGCGGCCTCTCGCGCGAGGGAGAACGCGCGATCGTCGTCGTTCGCCTCGCCCGCTGCCTGCGCTGCTCGGCGCAACCAAACGATCGCGTCGCCGCGCTCGTTGCGCTTCCAAAGCGCCTCCGCGGTCTGAAGTGCCCAAACGACGTCCTCGACGTCGGTGTCGCTAGCAGGCGGGATCCCCTCCATCGAACCCTCGCTTTTACTCGATCGGCTCCGCCCTCGCTACTTCGTAGGCGGGGCGTCTGTGCGCGGTCCCAGCGAGTAGACATAACCGTCGTCGGAACCAACGAGAAGCGTGCCGCTCGTGAGGAGAGTAACGGGCGCGTCGACGTCGCCACCCGTTCGGACGCGCCACCACTCGCGGCCGTCGATCCCGATCGCGTAGACCATGTCGTCTTGAGCCCCGAAGACCAGCGTGCCGTCGTCGTCTTCGAACGCACCGCCGTGAACACCGAATTCGCGTGCGCCGGTCCCCTGCACAGCGAAGGCACCCCGGAGAACACCCTCGGACGTCGCCCGCACCTCGCGCGGAACTGGACCGTAGACCCCCGCGAGAACGTCGCCGTTGCGCGCGATCGAGAGACCCCCTCGTACGAAGCCGCCAACACGTGTTCGCCAAAGAACCCTCCCGCGCGCGTCCAGCTGAACAATCTCGCCCCCGTCCGTCCCGACAAAAATCCGGCCGTCATCGCCGATCGCGGGCGATCCGTCGACGTCGGCGCCCAAGTCGGTCGCCCATTCGAGTGTTCCCATTGGGCCGAGGGCATAGACATGGGCATCCTGGGCCCCAAAGACGACTAGACCCTCGCTCGTAACCGCCGGCGACGTGAACACCTTGCCCTTCGCCGCAAATCGCCACGCCACGTCTCCACTGGGGCGTACGGCGAACACCGCGCTTCCTGAAGCAAAGACGACCTCTCCGGTCGCCAGCACGACGGCACTGGTGTCGGCATCGGCACCGGTTTCGAGCTTCCACTTAACCTGCCCCGCCTTCGAGACGGCAAAGAATCGCCTCGCATCGCTCCCGACGTAGATGGTTCCGTCGTCCGCTAAAGCGGGGGTGCCGTACGCTCGCCCACCGAGCGACACGCTCCAGACCCGGATTCCTCCGCGCGTCAGGGCAACGAGAGACCCGCCCAATGTCGCGACGTAGACGACGCTCTCGTCAGGGAGCGCGACGATCTGCGCCTCAATTGGTCCGTCCAAGAGGGCCTTCCACTCTACCTGAACGTCTCGAGGAACGTGTCCGTGCGCACGATGAGTGTGGCGCGGATCCTCGTGGATCATGTTGGGCGGGCCGCTCGCAACAGAGACGGCGTCCGACGGAGTCGTCGCGGCCAGCGTTCCCTCAAGACGCCCGACCCTCGGGGCGGACGCCGTAGAAGAGGCGCCTCGGTCGTTTTCACGCGTAACCGCACGCCCTTCGCGACCCGGAGAGCGAACGCGGGCAACCGAGAGCAGCGCGACAATAGAGGCAAGAACGGCGAGCGGAACGATGCGCGCACGCGAAGCTCGTCCAAAGCGCACGAGCCTCACCCGGAGACCCCCGCAAGGTGCGCTTCAGCGGGCCTTGCGCCGAGAAGCTCTCACGAGGCGCTGCGACTCGCGCGCCTCTTCCACACCCACCGCGTGTGCGGATTCTCCAGGCATGCGCCGTGCGAGCCATCCGATGAGTTCGAGCCCTGCAGTACGCGCACTCGCCGGGATCTCTGCCTCGCTGATCAAGCGACTAATGTCGGCGATCATCCGAGTTCGATCGTTCTCGTCCGCCACACGAAGACCCGTGCAGACGGTTTCGGCCTCCGCGGGAACCTGGCGCAGTGGCGACGCTCGACTCATGCCGTTACCTCCATGACTCTCGAGCGCGTTCCGTAGCGCCTTGCTCGGCGGAAGAATCTACTTGTTCCGATTGTCAAGTCCAATTTCGACCTGTCTTGGGTTCGTCGGCAGCCGCTGCGCTCTTTCGTCAAACCGGCAAATTGTCCCGGCGCAGGAGGTTCCACGGAAGAGTACGGCGAAATAGCAGTTTTCTTTCTGTCTGCCAGCCCCCTCCCTTCGCGCAATCTGAAAAGATTCGCTATCGAAGCAAGACCTATACCGGCCTGGTGAGAGCCCCAACGCGGCCCGCAACACGGCGCGACACGACACAGCACAAAGCATCTACTGTGCCTGGACTAACACTTCTCGATCTTTGGCGCCGTTCGCTGGTCCAACGAGCCCGTGCCGCTCCATGGTTTCGACGATACGGGCCGCGCGATTGTAGCCAAGGGCGAGCTTTCGTTGGAGCCAGGAGGTCGAGCACCTGCGGGTGTCCGCCACCAGTTGAACAGCCTGGTCGTACATGGGGTCCTGCTCCGCGTCGTCGGCGGGAGTTTCGGTAGCCTCGTCTTCGCGAGGCTTGAGGATATTTTCGTCGTAAACCGGTTTGCCTTGTCGTCGGAGAAAGTCGGTCACGGCCTGGACTTCCTCTTCGCTCACCATGGGGCACTGAACGCGCTTGGTCTCGTTCGTTCCATTGAGCTTGATCAGCATGTCCCCGCGACCAAGGAGGTGCTCGGCCCCTTGCTCGTCCAGGATGGTCCGAGAGTCGACCTTCTGGGCGACGCGATACGCGATCCGTGTCGGAAAGTTCGCCTTAATCATGCCCGTAATGACGTCGACGCTCGGCCGCTGCGTCGCAAGGATCACATGCATTCCTGCAGCGCGCGATTTCTGCGCCAGACGTGCGACAGACGCCTCGACCTCCTTCCCCTGCTGCATCATGAGATCGGCGAATTCGTCGACGACGATCACGATCTGGGGCAGAGTCTCCGGAAGGGGTGCCTCACCTTCTTCGCCCTCCGCGGGCCGCACGGCGTCCGCGAAGCCGTTTGCGTCCTTGCCGATCACGACCTTCGCCGCGGGATTCTTAGCTTCGCCACGCTCCACACGCCTCGCCCACGCGTTGTACGTACCGATGTTTTTCGTCCCGGCGTCCGCGAAGAGTTGGTAGCGTCGTTCCATCTCGTCGACCGCCCATTTGAGCGCCGTTGCCGCCTGCTTCATATCGGTGACGACGGGCAAGAGCATGTGCGGGATACCGTCGAACGGCGCGAGCTCCACGACTTTGGGATCGATCATCAGCAAGCGAAGCTCACTTGGATTCCGGCGGTAGAGGAGAGAGGTGAGCATCACGTTCAGACCCACGCTCTTGCCCGCCCCCGTGGCTCCGGCGACGATCACGTGGGGCATGCTCGCAAGATCGGCGTAAACGGGGTTGCCGAGGATGTCTCGTCCGAGGACTACGGGCAGCGGCGCGTCGAGCGTCTGAAAGCGCCGATCCTCGACCAAGTCGCGTAGGTTCACGGGAACACGGCGGTCGTTCGGCAGCTCGAAGCCAATTCGGTTCTTCCCAGGAATCGGCGCCACGATGCGCACTTTACGCGCAAGGGCGAGCGCCAGATCGTCGGCCAATGACGCGACCTTGGAAACCTTGGTACCCGCCTGCGGGGACACCTCGAATGTCGTGACCGTCGGACCGGGGAGGATGTCCTCGACTTTGCCGCTGACGCCGTAGTCGGAGAGGGTCTTGATGAGAAGCTCTGCATTCCTAAAGAGAGCCTCTTTGTCGATCGTAAGGGTCGGATCCACCTTCGCTGGTACGAGCAACCCAACAGGCGGAAACAAGAAGGGGGCGATTGACTCCGCGGCTCTTTCCGATTTTGCGTGCACTTCCTTCCCCGTGTCGCCCTTTCCTATGGTCTCTTTTTCGAGCGCCGCCGAGGTGTCGACGATCGTTGGCTCCTTGCGGGGACGCTTCGGTTTCTCTGCCAGACCGTCCTTTCGCGATCCGCGCTCCGGTGAAGCAGGCGACGCGCCGTCTGCAATCGGGACGGCGACCAGAATCTCCACCTCGGGCGCGACGTCATCGAGCCCCGAGGGCTCCGCAAGCGAAGGTGCCGGAGAGTCGTCCTTCTTCCTCCGCGCCCGCTTGCTAGATGCCGGCGGGGACGGCATCGCTTCTCCCGCGGTCTCGGCGACCAACGATGACTCTTCATCGTCTTCGGCGGACAGGATCGCGATGGTCGCGTCCCCGCTCGGCTCGAGCGAAATTTTCGGACGGGCCGCGAGCTTTTCCTCGAGCTCACGCTCGCGCTCGAGCTCTCGCGCTGTCTTCCATGCATCGGCGAGCGTCTTGGCTCCAGTGGCCGTCCCCACGGCACCCTTCGCGCTCCAGCGCCCGAGGGCCTGCATCAGCGCGATGAACGAGAACGCCGCGCGCGCGATCAAGATGAGCCCCAGACTCGCGAAACCCACGAGAAACGAACCGACAGTCGAGAAGAGCGACCGCGCCAGCTCCCCAAAAAGTTCGCCTACGAGCCCGCTCGCCCCATGATGACCAAAGGCCTCTCGCGCGGGCCACTCAACCTGCACGAGAGCCGACGCGATAATGGCCATCAGAATGTCCCCCGAGAGCCTCGAGGGCGTCGCGACGTTCGGCCTCCCGCGAACGAGCGGAATCCCAATCAAGATCATCTCGAAGGGGAGGGCCCAAGCTACGACCCCGAGAAGCGTGACTAGCCCGCGGGCGCTAGCGGCCCCGGTCGAGCCTACCCAATCAGGCCCCGACACGCCGGGCTCGGTGACCCCCACCAGAGTCGGAGCGGCAGAGGATGGGCCAGCATACGACGCCAACGCGAGCAGGAGGAATACTGCAGCCGTCCAGATGAGTAGCGCCGCAACCTCGCGACCCCGAGGGTGCGATCCCTGGGTGCGAACGTTCGGCGGCAATGGGAGCCGGCTGGGTTCTTGATCGCTGCCCGGAAGGACGCGGCGCGGCGCGAAGAGAGGAAATGCCATGCGTACCTTGTCGCACCGAAGGCTACAAGCCGTCCTTCGATGAGGCCAACTTCGCAACCCGCTTGGGGTTCCATCGTCGCCGTCGTAGCATCCGGCTGGCACGACGCGGCGGGGCAAGCGGCAGGCGGCAGGCTGCGACGTGAGAGGAGAGACACGAGCCGATGAGGGTGCCGACGATGACTCGCAGGGCGGGCGCGGATTTGCTGGGATGGAAATGCGTGCCGCGGAGCGCTCGCGCGGCGATAGTCGTGGGCATACTCGCGAGCGCAGCGCCTTCGGTTGGGTGCCGGGTCGACGAAGACAACGTCCACCGGTGGGAATCCACCGAGCGTGGGCCGGCCAAACTCGTCGCAGTCCTCGAACACGACAAGTACGCTTTCCCCCTGCGGACTGAGGCCGCGCTCTCCCTCATTCGCATGCGGCCTCGTGCGGGCCGACGGATCGGGATCGAGCTCCTCACGAACTCGCTGAGCGAGATACCCGTCGATGCCCGACAGCAAATCGTCGACGGGATGACTCCCGAACTCGTGCATCAACTTCAAGCTCCGGCGCCGGTCAAGGCGAGCGAAAACGCGATTCCCCCGGATCCGTCCATTCCCTACAAAGACGCGGCCTTCGCGATGCTCCAGCACGAACCACCGCTGGTCGGAAACGAGCAGAGCAAGGCCAAACTCAGCGCCGCACTCACCCAATGGGTGCAAACCGACTTCGAGACACGCCTCGAAAACCCAGCGCAGCAGTTTGGCACGGAGCAGATGATGCGCTTTCTCGGCTCCGGCTCGGTCACGGGGCTGCCCACGCTCATTTCAGAGTCGTCGACGAAGATCGACCGCATTTCCGGCCTCATCGCCGACCTCGGCGACGACGCAACGAAGCAAAAGGCGTCGGAAGCGCTCGTGGCTCTCGCGAAGAGAATCGATTCGCAAGCTTGGATCGACAAGCAAACCCCGATCGTCCAAGACGCCGACAATCGCTCCAACCAGAAAGTCACGAAGGAGCAGCTCGTCCAGCAAATCGCCAAGTTTCAGGACCAGGAACTTACCAAAGTCTTCTCCTCGATGAAGCGCTTAGGCGGCCGGCCCGTCGTCGAATATCTGATCCAGTTCGCGAGCGAACAAAAGAACAGCGCCGAACGCCGCAAGACGGCTCTCGCGGCGCTGGAGGGGCGCGTGGACAAAAGCAACACGGCCGACATCGAGCGGATCTTCGCGATCGCGAAAGAGGATTCGACGCCCGACGAAGTCCGCGATCTAGCGTTCAGGCGTCTCGGCGAGCTTCCCAAAGAGCAGATTCTCGGCAAGTTCTATTCACTCTTCCACGACAAAAAGTGGAAGGTGCGGTGGGTTGCGGCGGAGAAGGTTCTTGGGATGATTACGCTGAAGCAAGTACCGGACTTCATGAATCATTTACCGGCGTCGAAGATGGGGCTCAGCGAGGTCCTGGCATACGGGGGTCTGATCGGGAAGATGGAACCTGGACCAGGGGACCCCAAACCACGTGACCTCCTCATCGGTTACTTGACCAGCTCGCAGGTCGGCCCGAAGCTCACTGCATTGAGCTACTTCTACCAAGGCAAGAAGGCGGATCTTTCCGTGGTAGAGTCGAAGTACGGAGATACCGCGCCGGTCCCGAAGTGCGACAAGGACGACGATTGCGGATGGACGTGTGACGTCCCGAAGCAAGGGACGTCCGACAAGAACGAAAAGGAAACGAAGACCGTCGCAACGGTCGGAGATTTTGCCAAGTATTGCGTCGAACCGTCGATGACAACGCCTTAGCCGCGCAAGGGGCGGACTTTTTTGGCGCAGCCCTCCGGAGCGCCCGCTTTTCGCGTCGAACATTTAATAGGGGTCCCAAGTGCTTCTCTAGATAGAGTCCCCGATCCGAGAACCAAGTGACGAGATGAGCGCGGATCCGAACAAAAAGAGCGGACGCACCTTCCAGTGCAGAGACGTACTCTGGGACACGTTCGAGCAGATGGCGCGCGAACTTGAGTGCAGCGTCGACTATCTCATCAACGAGGCCATGAAGCAGTATGCTCGCCAAAGGAGCTACGGCGGCGCCTCACGGACCCCCTTTCCCGGGCAACGCGGCGAGTCGGTCGCCCCCCCCGCGGGCCCTACGGCTCAGATGGGCCCCGCTCAGCCGAGCATCGCGCCGGGAATGGCGACGCCTCTCGTCCCGCCTCCGCCAGCGATTCGCGCGTCCACTCTTAGCCCGCCCGGCATTCCCCAACGCATGCCCCCTCCTCCGGCCATGCGTTCGTCGGTCTTGGGCGGTGGCCTACCCGCTCCGCCCGCGTCCCGCGGAGGACAGCCCGTTCCTGTGCCCCCGCCGCCCCGAGGGTATAGCAGCCCGCGATCGATGTCCTCGATGCCACAAGTGCGCCCACCCGCCGCCCCTCGAAGCATTCCGCCACCGATTCCGCGCGGTCTGCCTCAGCCCAGTGGTCCAGTGATCGCCAACGGATCGGCAAATCTTCCGATTCCGGGCGGCTCGACCGGGACGCTGAGCGTCATCTACCAAGGGGAAAAGCTGCCCGTCACGAAAGACCGATTCGTAATCGGACGCGGCAAGCAGTCGAGCGATCTGACTCTCAAGGACCCGAACGTATCGCGCCAGCATGCGATGGTCGAATTCCAGAACGGGGTCTACTTTATGGTCGACATGGGCTCAACCAACGGCGTCGAGTACAACGGCCAGCGCGTAGCCCGAAAGCAAATCACCGAGGGCGACATATTCAAAATTTGCGACCACGAGATGCGGTTTACCTACCACTAAACGGGGAACCGCTTCCTGTGCTCTGCCTCTTCTACCAAGACGGAGCGATAAGTCACCGTGCACGTCGCGATCATCGGGGCAGGCGCCCTCGGCCGCGTCTACGGCGCACGCCTTGCGCTCCGCACCGGGAGCGACGTTACTCTCGTGGTGAAGGGCGGACTCGAGGCCCACGCCCATCCCCTGCGATTCGCGCGTATCGACGGCGATAAGGCCAAAGAGGTTTGGGCGGGGCCGGCGCTCTCGACCCGCGTACCCCATGACGCGGATGTCGTCCTTGTCGCGGTGCGCGTCGAGCAGCTGGACGCATCGCTTGATCTTCTCTTGGACGAGGTGACAGAGGCGCCGGTGATCGTCTTGACGCCGATGTTGCCACGAGACTTTGCGCGCTTATCTCGGCGACACGAGCGACGAATCCTTGCGGCGATGGCGGGGGTAGTGGCGTACGTCTTCGACGACGGAACGTGCCGCTATTGGCTTCCGCGGGTGGCTCAGACCCTTATCGACGAGCCAAGGCCCGCAAATTCGATCGTCGTCGAGCTCGCAAAAGAGCTTACGACAGCCGGAATCACGGCACGACTCGCGCTCGGCGTGAATGAGACGAACCCAGCTACGACTGTGGCATTCATCCCCCTGGCGATGGGGATCGACACAGCGGGCGGCATCGACGCCCTACTCGGCGATACGAGTCTTCGCAATCTGGCACTGCGCGCGGCGCGTGAGGGGATGGAGCTTTCGCGCAGCATCGGCCAAGCTGCGGGATGGGTGGATGCCTTGGCACGCTTCATGGGTCCGACCTCTCTCCGACTCGGGGTAGCGATCGGCAAGAGCCGGTACCCCGAGGCGTTTGCGTACGCGGAGAGGCACTTCGGCAGAAAGCTCCACGCACAGAATGTCGTCATGGCTGGGGCGATGGTCGATCTCGCACGTGAGAAGCACATCCCGCACGAGGCCCTCGACGAACTGCAATCGCGGCTTCAAGGGGGCAGGTGACGTGATGCTTACGCGACCCGGACTTCGTCCGATGCACAAACTTCCGATCCTCGAAGCGGCACGCTCCACGCTCGAGAAGTGTGTGTTTTGTCCGAAGCTGTGCCGGAGCGCGTGTCCGGTTTCGAACGCCGAACCCGTCGAAACCATCACTCCGTGGGGAAAGATGTCGATGGCGTATTTCGTCGCGCAAGGAGACGTGCCCGACACCGAGCCGTTCGCGCGCCCCGCATGGGCGTGCACCGGCTGCCTCGCGTGCCGGGAATCCTGTGACCATGGAAATGATGTTGCGACGACACTCTTTACGGCGCGCGGTGGCATGGCGAACCTCGGCCTGGCGCCGCCCGCCGCATCGCGCCTTGCCGCACGCTTCGAACGCCATGCCGCCGCCGCGCGCCGCGCCGTCCGCAAGCTTGCGGGCCGCTCCATCGTTCGAAAGGATGCTGACGTCGCCCTTCTCGTAGGCTGCGCCTACGCTCGCGGAGCACCTCGCGAAGCTGCAGACGCCGTTGCCGCAGCCGTGGGGCTCCTACGGGGACCGGTCTCGCTGGTGGAGACGTGCTGCGGCCTCCCACTCTTGCATGCGGGCGACGCAGAAGGGTTTGCGCGCCAGGCACGACTCCTCGCCCAGGAAACCGCCAGGAAGACGACCATCCTCGTGGCCGACGCCGGATGTGCATTCGCTCTGCGCAAACACTACCAGGGGTTCGCGACCCTCTCCGCCCGGGTCGAGCTCGTCGTCGAACTCGCGGTGCAGAACCTCGGACGACTCGACCTCGTAACTAGTGGAGACCCCGGCCCCATCAGGTACCACGACAGCTGCATGCTCGGCCGTGGCCTCGGTGTCTACGAAGGCCCTCGCGCGGTGCTTTCCCGAGCGCTGGGCCGAGCTCCCGACGAGTTCGGCGCGAACCGCGAAAAGGCGCGATGCTCGGGCGCGGGAGGACTTCTGCCAGTGACGATGCCCACGGTCTCGGCGGCAATTGCAAACGCACGCGTGGAGGAACACGTTCACAGCGGAGGGGGGCGCGTCATCACGTCGTGCGCAGGAAGCCTGCTCGCATTTCGGCGCCGATCGGGGGCTAACGTCGACGACCTAGTGACTTGGATCGCTCGCGCCGTTTCGCGACAACCTCCATGAGTCCCGATCCCTCTTCCGCTGCCGCAGGGGCACCGCGAATAGCCCCGCCGCGCAAAACGGTCGCACGCCGCGTGCTCGCCTCGTTCGCCGTAACGGTTGTCGCATTCGCAGGCACCGTCGGATGGAGCGGCATCGCCCAGAAGCGAGCGGCTGAGGACAGCGAAGAGCTCGCCAAGGGTTACGTGCGCGTCGCGTTGGAGCTCGGGCAGTTGCGCGCAACGCAGGCAACTCTCTCCACCCTCGTCGACGGCATTCCAGACGAACGTGACCCCTTGTCCACTCGCCTCTTGATCGAAACCCTGACAAGTGCTCGCCACGCCGAGTTCTTCCAGACCCGCAAGGCCGTGACCCTCGAGCTATCGGAGGTCGGAAGCTCCGCGACTCGTTTGTTCACGGCATCGCTGGACGGCGAGCTTGGTGCGGAAGAGAGCACTCTCGCGGAGGACCGAGCAGCCTTCGATTCGCTATTCGGCGCCATTGATGCGGGAGACAAAGACGGCGTCAATCGAACCCTCGTGACCGTGGGCGCAATCGAGCACGACGCTGACAAGCATCTTCACGCCCTTGCCGATCGGGTCAAGAGATCGATGGACGAGTTGTCGCTCGCAGCCCACGAGCGCGAAGTGCGAGCAATCTATGCGTTGATCGGTCTCTCTCTTCTGACTCTTGGAGTGGGCGTTCTCGTTTCGCTCCATATTCGGAAGGTCCTCGCGCCACTCGCGCGCGTGACCGAACGTGCGCAGGCCGTCGCGCGCGGCGACCTGACTCCACACGACGTGGTACCCACAGACGATGAGATCGGGGAGCTAGCCCACGGGTTCGAGCGAATGGTCTCCGCCGTGGCGCGCGCCCAAGTGCGCGCCTTATCGAACGAGAGGTTGGCCGCCATCGGAAAGATGGCGGCGCACGTGACGCATGAGATCCGGAACCCTCTCTCATCCATTGGCCTCAATATTGAGCTCCTCGAGGAGGAACTCGCAAGAGACAGCTCGCGGACCGAGCCCCTCCAGCTGCTCTCTGCGATCGCACGCGAGGTGGAGCGTCTAGGGATGCTTTCGGAGGAGTACCTGCGTGTGGCTCGGCTTCCCTCGCCGCGGATGGAGGCGGAAGACATCGCGACGACCGCGCGGGACGTCGTGGTGTTCGCGCGTCCAGAGGTCGAGCGCGCGAACTGCACCGTTTCTTTTCATGTCGACGACGAGCTTCCGCCGGCACTCTTCGACGAGGCGCAGATCCGACAGGCGCTGCTCAACTTGCTACGCAACGCACGCGAGTCGATGATCGACGGAGGGCCAATCGAGGTCCGGATCGTTGCCGACGGCATGAGCGTCGCGATTGTCGTCAACGACCGTGGCGGGGGCATCTCAGAGGAGATTCGCGCCCGCGTTTTCGATCCTTTCTTCTCGACGAAAGGAGAGGGTACTGGGCTCGGCCTTGCCATCACTCGTCAGATCGTCGAAGCCCATGGGGGCAGCATTGCGTGCGAGGCACGCGAAGGAGGCGGCACTTGCTTCCGTATCGCCCTTCCGATCGCCCCTTCGCGTTCATCTGGCCGCGTCGTGCCGCTGGGCTCCCGAAACGCGCGGGAGTAAGCCCACGCGGGCTCAAGGATCTTGTGCATTGACGATCGCGATGGCGTCGAGGTCGAAAGCCGTTCGTCCTTAGATGGTCGCTATTCCCGGAACACGGCTCGGCTCCACGATCGATGATTTTCACGTAGCGGGCGCGCTCGACGCCAACGTCGTGCAAGTCGAGGTTCCCGCCACCGACAGGTGGTCCCTCGATCACACCCGGCAAGCTCGCTTGCCCGAATCCAGCGCACGGTCCGTACACCGCCGAGACAAGCTCCTTAATGAAACGATCGCAAGCAACGGGATGACCCGCTTCGCCCGAGACGACCTTCGGGCCGCCACCACATCCCCCGATCGCGCAAGCAATCGCGAGCATCCTCTTTGGTCGCATCATCCGCCCCCGCCAGCCCGTCGGTAACTAGACACGGCCCATCGCCTTGGAACGCGGACCACCCTCACAGTTCTCCCACACGCGAGCCTCTTGGAAAATGCGCACGAGCTCTCCGTCTAAGTGCCCGTCCTTTACGCTGAAGCTCAGTATGTCTAGCGCGCGATCCACGGGGACCGCCTTTTTGTAGGGACGGTCGCTTGCGGTCAGCGCGTCGTAAATATCCGCAACCGACATGAGCTTGCTTTGAACAGGGATCTCTTCCGCGTGTAGCCGATTCGGGTAGCCCGTCCCGTTCAGGCGCTCATGATGTGCACCCGCGATCATGGGTACGCGACGGAACTGCTTGCCCCACGGAATTCGCGAAAGAAAGCGGTAGGTGTGCGCAACATGCGACCGAATCTCGTCGAACTCGACGGGCGTGAGGGAGCCCCTCTTGATGCTCAGCGAGACGACCTCGTCTTCGGTGAGAAGCCGCTGCACGTCGCCTCGGAGGTCTGAGTACGTGTCGTTCGAGAGCTCAGCAATTTTCGCGAAATCTCCCGCGGCCAGAACGGTAGGTTCGTTCGCGCTCACAATCGCGTCGAATGCGGCTTCGAGGTTCGAGCGGCGCCTCGCGAGCTCTGCGTCCAGCGCCTCGAGCTCGGCTCTCCCTGCGCCGACTTCTAGCGCTCGGATCTTGCGCGTGAGGACATCTGCCTCGATCGAACGCGAGACGTAGTCGAATCGGACGCGGAGGAGCACGAGCTGCTCGTCGTAAAGCTTGTTGGCCTTGACGAGCACCTTCTCGCGAACGCCGATCTTGCCGAAATCGTGAAGAAGGCTCGCGTACTCGAGCTCGCGCAAATCCTCGCGCGTGAATGAGGCGTCACGGTACGGGCCGCCGGTCTCATTGTCGACCGCGCGCGCGAGCCCAACGGTCAGATCCGCCACACGGCGAGAGTGCCCGCTGGTCGTGGGGTCGCGAGACTCGATCGCCTCGACGCTCGCCTTGACGAACCCCTCGAACAGACGACGGATCTCATCGTAGAGAAGGGCATTCTCGAGGGAAGCCGCCGCCTGGGCAGCAACCAGTCCCAAGAGCTCCTCGCTCCGCGCATCGAAGGGGATGACCTCCTCGTCGACATCCTCTTTTGCCAGGAGCCTCTTGGCGGGGTGCTTCTTCTTGTTGATAAGCTGAATGACGCCGATGACTTCGTCTCGTTGGGAGACGAGCGGCGCGACGAGCATGGACTTCGTGCGGTAACGAGTAAGCTCGTCGAAGCGGCGATCGAACGCGAAGAGCGACCCGGCGGGTAAGTCGTAGACATCGTCTATCGAGATCGCCTTCTTCCCGATACCTGCGCTCCCCGCGATCGATCGGCTGTTCATCGGCATGACGAATTCGCGCGAGTCGAAGGTAACGGAGTCGTTTTGAGTCAGCTTGAATCGCAAGAGGCGATTAGTATCGTCGCCCTCGACCACATAGATGCTACCCGCGTCCGCACCGGTCACGAAGCGGCTCTTCTCCAAGATGACGCCGAGCAACTTGTCGACGTCGCGTTCCGTCGTCATGGCGCGCGCGATGTCTACGAGTTCCCCAAGCTCGAACTGATAGCGAGATACCCACTGGCCGCGTCTCTCCGCGCGCCGCTTTGCATCGAGCAACTCGAAAGCGCGCTGGCTGGCGACGTAAAGCTCGTCGGCGGTCGGATCGGCCGGCAAGAGTCCGCCAAGACCGCGTGACAAGGCTTGGTCGAGGCTTGGATCCTGCGGGCGGCCGAGAAGAAAGAGCAGCGCCTCAGAATCCGCGAAACGGGCTGCGTACGGCTTGAACAGATCGCGGCCGTTGTCCCATACAACCGCGGGGGCAAAGACGGCGGCGAGGTCTTCCTTCACCACCATCACTAGGAGCGGATGCGGTCGCGTAATCAGGTCGGACGCAAATCGGGCGTCCTTTGCCAGAAGACCTTCGGCCGCGTCCATTGCCTCGCTTGCGACCGAAGGATGCGTTGGGGCGTGCTCGCTCGCGGACATCGTCGCTTCAACCATACTCCGCGGAAATTACGTTACCACGCAAAGTCTCCGTCGCAGAGCGCTGCCGACGACCGGGACCGCGCCTATTCCTCGGCCGGATTCGCGAGCTTGTGTGACCACACAATCGCATCCTTCCGAGCTTCGCCGAGGATCAACTGGCCCCGCAAGAGCCCTGTCCGCCGAAATCCGTTCGCGACGAAGACGCTGGCAAGAGGAACGTCGTCGCTCGGCGAGAATGCGAAGGCGCTGACGACGCCTTCTTCCAAGAGTTTGTCTCTGAGTGTGCCGAGCGCCGCGATGATTCCGACGCGCTCCACCTCGGTCTTCGGCCCGTGAAGGAGCTCGACGAAGGCGTTACCGAAGCAGTTCTGCCGCTCGGTCGAGACGATAAGCTCGAACCCACCCCTAGCCGTAAGAGAAAAGTGCCTCCGATCTACGTCGCGACCGAACGGCTCGAACGCTGTCAGCGCTCGCCCGGATTTGAAGGCTGCCGCAAGGAGCTTACGTACTTCAGGCTCGCGCAAAACCCCTACCTTGACGACAGGCAAGGCTCGATCGAGGGTCTCCTTGGCGAGCTTCTTCGCATGGACCAGCGTTCGCTCCGCGAGATCGTAATGAGTCGTATCTGGACCTTGTCCTGCGGATCCTGCCACGACGATTCTGGTCTCACTCTCGACCAGTCCGCTCCCTTGCCTGGGCGAAGCAAAGCACCCCAGAAGAAACGCATCGCTCCGCTTGTAGAAGCCCGGAATGCTCGCCTCCTTCGCAAAACCAAGCTTCGTCCAGGTCGCGACCTCATCGCGCTCCACCAGCGTGTACGCCTTTTCGACCCCCTCCCTCTTGGCGAGGGACAATACGAAGGCCCGCTTCGCAGCGGTTGGTCCGGCGCGAAAATCGATGACGCGCATCGTCTTCGTCCGCCGATTGACCAGCAGGCATAGGGAGACAGCGTCGTTCTGAAAGAAAATCTCATCGACAATCTTCTGTTGCGTACCCCACGCCTTTGCTGCCATCGCCTCACCCACCCTCCCCGCTCTCGGATTGCGCGCAACGTGCGAGCAATGCGCCCCGCTACACCAGGCTGAAACGCTAGGCGGATTACCATGTTGGAAAACGGTTGGTCAACCAAAAGAAGTTACAATTCAGCAATTTAGAAGTGAAGCCGTGCCTGTTTTCGGGGCCTGCTCGGGTTCGAAAGGGCTCCCCCTCTCGTAGGGCCCACTAGGACCCAAACTGAGCCATATCGGCAGACGACGCTCCGAGCCTAGTGAGGACCAAAGGCAGTCGGTCCCGCTGCACCGAGACGAGCGTGGGCATTCCGCCCGACAAGCCGAGAAGGGTCAGGAAATTGATGCCGCTGTCGAATCGAGCCGCGAGGGTCAACGTGTCGTTGTCGACGACGAAGGCAACGGGGGCGCGTTCTTGACCTAGGAGAAGAAGGAGCGTCTTGTCGTAGCGTCCGTGCTCTGTCGTTGCGTCGACCAGCGCCGCGCGCCGTATCCGCTGCATCCCCGACGAAAGATCGAGGCCTTGAGGCGGAGAGAGCTCAAGGATCCGATAGCGCTCGGCGAGCGCACGAGCAACGCCCTCCCCGGCGGCCAAGAAGGCCGCAGCGGCGTCGATCGGCTCCCATAGAGCGTCATCCCGAAGACCGTCGACGAGGTGACGCACAATCAAGCCAAAGAGCGCGTAGTCTCGTGGATGGGCTCGGATCGCTCGGTCGAATCGTTGCCCGGTTGGGCTCGGGAGGCCGATGCGAGTATCGACCGCGCGAGCGTCGTCGTCGGCGCCAAGATACGGCTCTTCTCCGTCTCGGATCCATTTTGCGGCACTACAAAGGCCGTCAAAGTCCGTGTGGCAGACAATCGTGTCTACATGTCCCACACGATGTACCACTTCGGGGGTAATCATCTCGGGGCAAGCTCCGTGCTCGGACTTGGTGCACAGAATGAAGCGCGGATCCTTCGAATACACGGCATGAAGCAGGTGGTCGCGTTGATCCACCCAACCAGCGAGCCGACCTGCGAGGCCGTCGATAAACGGCCGCGTCACTTTGTCGAAGCCACCGCTCGAAGCTTCTGACGCAAACGCGACGTCGAGCACCACGACACGCCCCTTGAGGTCTCGGGCCTTCGGAAGCTTTCGCGGCGTAGCGAATGCCAGTTCTGGACGGGGCTTCGTCATGGCAAGATCGCAAGCCGTAGCATGCCCTGACGAACCTGGCGCGCATACAGGGGAACGCGTGGGCGCCCAGCGCGAGCATCCAGGCGCGGGTGGGCGTCGAGGCGACGTTGACACTTTTTTCGCCCGAACGCTATCCTCGAGCCGCCGAGCGTCTCCAATGAGGCGCGCGGCGGTTTTGCCTTCGGCATCTTTTTCAGGGCGCCGCCCGCATAAGGGGCGGCTGCAACGGTCCCATGTCCACAAAGGTTCTCGTCTTCGAGAGCGACGCGGCGTTCGCGGGCGAGCTCCGAAGCGAGCTTGGAAAGCTCGGTTGCAGCACCTGTATCGTTGACGACGGAAGCGTCGGGCTACAGCAAGCCTCGGCCGAGAGGCCGGACCTCATCCTGCTCTCGATTGAGCTACCGCGGATGAACGGGTTCTCCGTCTGCAACAAGCTCAAGAAGGATCCCTTGCTCAAGGACGTCCCGCTCATCATCATGTCGAGCGAGTCGAGCGACGAGACTTTCGAGCAGCATCGTAAGCTTCGGACTCGCGCCGAGGACTACATCCACAAGCCAGTCGCGTTCGGTGAACTGCTGCATCACATTCAGTCTTTCGTTCAACTCGCGGGAGCGACCAGCCTCGACGACGAGACGGTCGAGAGCGACGGCATCGTGATTGATGACGAGATCGCCGTTCAGAGTCTCGACGCAGACGAAGAAGACGACGAGGGGACGCAAATCGCCCTACGCCCCGCCTTTCCGGAGCTGAAAAAGCGAGTGGATCCGGAGGTCGAATCCTTCGCGGATGCGGCTTTCGGCCGGATGACCGGTGCGGAGGCTCGCGCCGCAGCCGAGCCGGCACCGCGTGAGATCAACAGCGCCCACGAGCGGCCCGTCCCCATAGCCTCTCAACCGCCAAATCAGCTTCCCAAGGCGGCGTCACAGAGTTCTGCAACGAATGACGCAGCGGTCGAGAAGGCACGGGCCGACCTTCAACGCGTTGAGTCGAGGGCAGCGGACCTCGAAAAGGAACTCGCACAGGCACGCGAGCAGATCATCCGTGTCCACCAAGAGGCGGATGCCGAAGCCGAACGGATGCAACGCGATCTCGACGAACTGAGGTCACGCGCGGCAGTGAGCATCGCCCCAAAGGTCGGAGCTGTCTCGAGTCGCGAGTTTCTCGACCTTCGGGAGGCATTGAACAAGAAGGACAAGGAGATCCTCTCCCTTCGGACTCAGCTGACGTCCAAGGACAAGGACATTTTCGATGCGCGCGACCGATCCCTCGTACTTGAGCGACAGATCTCCGAGCTCGACGACAAGGTTCTCGCCAAAGACCGTGAAGCCAACGATGCCAACGAACAGATCGATCAACTCTCCGCCAAGTTTGGAGAGTCGGAGATCGCCAGGATCGAGGCTGAAAAGCGGCTCGGCACGACGCTGTCCGAGCTCGAATTGCAAAAGGACGCGCTCGCCGAGGCCCGGCGCGCCCGGGAAGAGGAGACGATTGCCAACGATTCGAGGGTCGCTGCCCTAAAGACGGAGCAGGAGCAAACGCTCGAGCGGACACGGACGGACCATGCTCAAGCGTTCGAGCGCTTATCCAACGGCCAGAGTACAGAGCTGGAGCGCCTTCGCCAGGAACATCAGTCCGAACTGGACAGCGTGCGAGGACAGCGAGCCGCCGACGCCGAGCAGGCGGAGGCCCGACGAACGAGCGAACTCGCGGGAGCGCGACACGAGTACGAAGCTTTGCTGGCGGGAGCGCGGGACGACGCGGCGACCGAGAAGGTCGAGGCCCTGGAGGCTCGTGAGGTCGAGCTCCGCAGCGAGGCCGACTCAAAGCTCGCGGCTCTTCAGCGAGAGCACTACGACGAGCTCTCCCGATTGAGGAACGAAGCGCAGGAACAGCTGGACCGCACGAGTCGCGAGGCAGGCGAGAGACTCTCGGGGAGGGAAAAAGAACTAGAGACTAGGCACGCCGAAGAGATGGCCGAAGCATCGACGCGCGCCACCTCTCAGCTCGGCGACGCGCGATTACAGATCGAAAGCCTACAGCGCGAATTAGAGACGTGGCGGAAGCAAATCCAGGATCTGGTCGAGGCCAAGAAGGCCAACGACGCTACGAACGAGGCAACCATCGGGGATCTTCGCATCCAACTTGCCGATGCGAGCGCGGCTCGGGCGTCGCTCGAAGGCGACCTCGTGACCGCGCGCGACCGAATAGCCACTCTCGATCTAGATCTTTCCTCCGCACGAGGGGGCATGGAAGCTGTCCAGCGGCGGCTCGACGGCGAGACGGCACGAGCCGACCGAGCGTTCGCCAAATGGGACGCGGACCGAACGTCTCTCGAGCGTGCAAAGGACGCGTTGGCAGTGGCACTCGCGGAGCTCGACGAGGCCGAAGCGCGACCGATTCGCGAGCCCTAGATTCGAGGAGCGAGCGCCTTCTGCCCCATGTCGAAGCGCGTACTCGTCATTGACGACAGCCCTACGATTCGAAAAGTGGTGACCGCCATCCTCGAGCGGAGCGGGTACCGGGCAACGTCGGCCTCGGATGGTCAGGAGGGACTCGACCTGTTGACCGGCGGCGAGCGCTTCGATCTCGTGCTTCTCGACTTCGTCATGCCTCGAATGAACGGCTATCAGTTTTGCCGGGCGGTTCGTGCGCACGAGCGCCTGCGAAGCTTGCCCATTGTCCTTATGAGCGCGAAAAGCGATCGCATACGCGAGCAGTTCGTGCAGCAGACCGGCGCGGTGGATGCCATCACGAAGCCATTCGACGCACAGGCCCTCGTGACCGTCATCGAAAACGCGATTCGCCGAGTGGAACTCGGGACGGCACGGGTTGGAGATCCGTTCAACGGGGATGAGCCGCCGTCGTTGCAGAGGAACGCGACCGTCGACGAGGTGCAGCGCGCCGCGCGGGTGGTCTCGGAGGTCAGCAGCACGCTCGTGAAGCTACTCTTGCCGACCCTCGGTGAGTTCGCCGACAAGGCTCTGGACGAGGGCGCCCTCCTCACGTCGCTGACGAGCCGCGTCACGATCCAGGGGCTTCGTGATCTCGATCATGCGCTGCGCGAGGCCGACTTCGGAGATCGTGGCCCTGTCATCTTATCGGGTGAGCTGTCGACGCTTCCGATCGGCGCGGTGCTCCAGATGCTTCAGGTCGAACGACAGACGGGGGTCCTCGAGATCAAGAAGCCGGCAACGCCGCGCACCGAAGCATCCGCCGTTCGCGCGTGGCAGGCGGTAGCACAGTCGAGACCCGTGCCGATGGGCAGTGAGTTGCTCATCACCTGGCGAAACGGCCTCGTCGATCTCGTTCAGTCGCAAGGAACAGGCGACGAGTTTCGCCTCGGCCGCTTTTTCGTCGAAGAGGGTCTCATAACCCCGACCGAAATCGAAGCCGTCCTCGCCCGACGCGATTCTCGCCCGCCACCGGGGTCATCGCCTCGGGTTCCGCGGCGCCTATTGGGGGACATGCTCCTCGCGGACAATCGCGTCTCCGAGGCTCAACTTCGCGATGCCCTCATTCGACAGGCTAGCGAGCTCCTTTACGAACTACTCCGCTGGCAAAAGGGTCACTTCGAGTTCCGGAGCCAGCCTCCCTCCCCCCAGGCCGACCGTGCAAAGCTGGCGTTACCCATCGCGTCCATCGTGATGGAGGGGTTCCGCCGGGTCGACGAGTGGCGCGTCGTCGAAGCCAGCCTCGGCAGCTTCGACTCCGTGTTGCAGCGGGACCCGATGGCTATCGAGGCCCTTGGCATTGAGCGCCTCTCGCGACCCGAGAAGCGGGTGCTCGACACGATCGATGGCGAACGCACCGTGCGCGAGATCATTGCCGCGAGTCATTTATCCAGCTTCGACGCGTGCCGCATCTTGACCCAACTCATCGAGGCGCGCGTCGTGCGCCGCCGCGTGGTGAGCTGAATGGCGCCTGGCGATCACGCAGTCTGCGTGATGGCGGAAGAGGACATTTCATCCGTAGCCGCGATCGAGATCTCGTCTTTCCCACAGACTGCGAGCTTCTCGCGAACCGAAACGCTACCGTCCGGAGAAGCAAAGCTTCGGGAAGAGCTCTCCCGCCCGTGGTCCCACTCGTGGGTCATTCGTGGAGACGGCGCGGGCGCACTCTCCTTTCTCGTCGCGTGGCACGTCGCAGACGAGGTGCACGTGCTCAACGTCGCGACGGATCCCGCTCATCGCCGGCGCGGGATGGGCTCCGCGCTGGTGACCCACGTAGTGGCGTTCGCGCGCGCAAAGCGGGCGCGTCACGTCCTTCTAGAGGTTCGGCGTTCCAATGAAGGTGCGATCCGCATGTATCGGGCGGCGGGCTTTTTCGCCGCGAGGCTGCGGCACCGCTACTATCCCAACGACGAGGACGCCGTCGAGATGGCGCTCACGCTGGACACGAGGACGGGAGATGTCGTTTCGCAGGGGGACGCGGTGTCCCTCGACGCATGAGACGAGCGCGCGAAGGCGATGGGCTAGGGCGCATTTCCCAGCGCCTTGCGAAAGGCCGAGAGTCCCGCACCGTCTAGGACGTCGCCGCGGTAAACGATGTGGCCTCGGCGATCGACGATCAAGGTCGCGGGAACGCTCCGTTGTCCGAGCGCATCCGCCAGCGAAAAGTCCTCGTCGACGAGTTGCACGTAGTTCATTCCGTGTCGCCGCGTGAACGCGCCGACCTCCGCCAAAGACTCGCCCACGGCCACACCGACGACCAAAGCGTCTTGGCGCTCGGAAGTCCTCGCGGCTAGTCGATTGAGCGCGTCGATCTCCTTCAAGCAAGCATCGCACCAGGTTGCCCAGAGACTGACGAGAGCCACGCGCCCCGAAGCTACATGACCGAGGTTGGTTCGCTCACCTGCGAGTGTAATCACCGTTTGAGTCGAAAGCGCTTCGAGAGCGATCGGGACGGCTCGCGGAGGGGCACTCGCCGCGCAGCCGAACGAGAGGCCTAGAATCGAAAGCCAGTAGCGCATGTCACGATGGTCACCGTAAGGTCATTGGTTCGGACATAGCGATCGTATTCCATTTCGAAAT
>Ga0182024_10007919_pt1 | contig 22714 bp, 21 predicted proteins | sample P32metaG_FD_120480 | JGI IMG/M metagenome (GOLD analysis project Ga0182024, IMG submission 120480) | Permafrost microbial communities from Stordalen Mire, Sweden - P3-2 metaG (Illumina Assembly) | ecosystem: Environmental > Terrestrial > Soil > Wetlands > Permafrost | place: Sweden: Stordalen... | reverse complement strand
TTGCAGCGCAGAAGCAACAGCTTGCCGATCGGCGATCGTATCGGAGGTCGCCAGCCGTTTCTTCGCTTCTTCCTGCATATCGAAACTTTGCATTTTGCTGCGCCGCACCATGCCAGGCGGGTGCTCCTGAATGTGCGCGAGATGCATCTGAGTAAAGAGCTGATCTTTCTGCAGGCGGCTGAGCGAATTATCTTCCCAGACTTTGTTCAATTTGGCCGCGAGGTTCATCTCAGGAACTAAGTCCTGACTATGCCAATACCCTGGCAGCACATTCAGCACCGTGCCGTCAGCGGCAAGGAAGAACAACTGCAGATTATGCGGTCCGGCACCATTGCTGGTATCAACTGCATTGCCGGTCACTTCATGCCGTCCGGATACTCCGGCATACGGCTCGTTGGTGATATCGCGATAGCCACAGACGAAGTATTTATGGAGCAGGGATTTTGCTGGATCTTGCGAGAGCGACACGGCTCTCAGGCTATTGCCGGCACTTCAAGTCGCGCCGGTCATGCTGCCGAGCATGTGCACCCAAAAAACCATTTTGCCTTCGCGGCGCGCTTCCATCTCAGCAGAATATAAATTCGTGTCCCAGGGAACCGCTTGGGTCATTTCGGAGACGCGTGCCTGCGAGACCTGCCCATCTAGAATCATGGGTCGACCGAACGCGGGAAACATGCTTGCCAGTAAAGTCAGTCCTAGTATCGGAACGGTCAGGGCTCGTTTCATAAAGCAGCACCTCTTCAAAGTCTCGTTTAGAGATGGAGGAGTTCCGCCGGAGCAGAAAGGGAGATCGGTCGATTTGAGAATCAGTTGCTATTTAGACGTAACGACAAACAGAGCGAAAAGGTTCAAATGGCGAGATTAAATCTGACAGGCGAATAGACCGGGTAGTCAAGACACTATCTATATATGTTATTCCCAGGTTCGTGCAGGTTTTGTGACCCGGCGGGAACGGAGTCAGCGATCCCCAGCCATTGGCAGTTCAGAGCTAAGCCGCGGGATTGAAGAAGCGCTCATCGAGGACACAAGCCAGAGAGTGCGCCGCAACCATAGCTGCGCCCTTCAATGCCCAGTTGCCCGGAACGAAAGCCATGAAAGGCACAAGCGCATAGTCGGTCACATCACAAGCGACGCCTTTGTAATTGTTCTTGAACACCGTAGAGTCGAGCAGGAAATCTGCTCCCACCACCGCAGCGGCAGTAGCGATTCCACTCAAGGCTGACCGAGTGCGCATCGACTCGGTTGCCCCAGGAAAGCGTTCAGCCGAATAAAAAAAGAAGTTGCGCACACTGCCAGGATGCGCCAACGTAGAGGCAAGCGATGAGATTGGCATGTGATTCCAGAGAAAGCCAGCCACCAGGCAATCGAGGCTCAGTTTTTCCAACTGCGACTCATAGCCGTCAGAATAGAATTTGTCGAAGCCAGCACGCTGAGCGCGCGGATAGCTGTCGGCGACGAGCTGGTGCCCGACGTGACTGCTGGCATCGTTGTCGTGACGCGACTGCGCCAAACTCTGCAGCTCTATAGTCATTTTCACTATATGGGTGGGATATCTCCTATTTAAGTACCAAATCGCCGGCGCGTCTCCTCGGTAAATACGTAGTCGCCATCGCCTCACCCGAGGACGGCGCGGCGCACCACACCACACGCCGTCATCGTGCCGAGGCAAGATATCAATGTTGCGCAGGATCTGCAGAATCTGACTACGAAAGGAATTTGGGGTTGCGCCGTAAAAGGCGTGTTGCGATCGATCTGCGTTTGTTACTGAAAATTGTTGTTGCTGTACTTCCCGAGCAGCTTGCGAAGTTGCTGCAGTTGCGGCTCCGTCGGTGCCTTTTCCGAAGAGAGAATCTGTTGCAATCGAGCGACGCCGGCGATGTGGTTCTTGAGCACAAGGGATGCCGATTCTCCAGTTCCATTGGCAGACGTGGAAACAATGCGGCTTTCCGCCTGATCGTCCACGACATGGCTCACCGGTTTCTCCAGCCGCACGTGTCCAAGAATTTCACGCACCGCTCCGACGAGCATCATCGCGTCCAAAGAATCACGCGGAAGAACCGCCTGAGCACCGCATTTCATCAAGTAATGCTCCACGTCATCATTGGGCGCTCGCGCAAACGCAATCGCTGGCACGACGCTTGCTTGCCGCAACCTGCACAGAGAGCTGGATCCAGCGCAGCTCGGCAGGAAAGCATCAATCAAAATCAGATCCACCTCTGTTGTTTTCAAAAACGCCAGGGCTTGCTCGAGTGAGTTTGTCACCGCCGCTCGAATCGGAAACGGAGCGCAATTTCGCAGAACCTGAACGACTGCTCCGGCGAAATTAGGCGTGTCAACCACCACCAAAATCGCAGCAGAATCTATGTCCGACTGAATCATAGTCGTACCCCCATTTGATATTGAACGCATGCAGTTAGCGCCGAGTCACCACTGATGACCCTTGACGCGGTTGCACACTAATTCGCTAAACCACTTTATAAGACTGAGTGTGACAGATAGTATCTGGAGAAATCCTGAGCGACCTAATTCTGTGTAAATCCTGAAGAACGCAAAACGTCCGACTAAATTCGTCGGCCCAGATCAAATTGAAGCAAAAGGCGCAGCGGGTCAGCCTTTCTTCTGGCATTCGGCGCATTTGCCGAACATCTCCAGCACGTGTGCTCGCACTTCAAATCCATATTTTTGCTTGATCGCAGATTCCAACTCTTCTACCAGGCAGCTGTCGAGATGGACGCTTCCCCGGCAATGTTCGCAGACAAGATGATGGTGGTGCTCGCCCGGCTTGACCAGCTCGTAGCGCCGCTCGCCATCGCCCAGGTCGACAGCTTGAACCAATCCCAGTCCGACCAGCGATTCAAGCGAGCGATAAACAGTCGTCAATCCCGGCGCTTCGTCAAGCTCTGTGCGAAGCTGCCCATAAATATCTTGAGCGCTGGTCAGATCTGATGTGCGCTCCAGCACTTCCAGAACTTTCTTTGCACCCTTTGTTAGCCGCGGCGGCTGGCTTTGCCGTTTAGTATCCGAAGTCATTCAGCATCTAGTCTTGCAATCTAGCCCCTAAAGCATATCAGCAAATCCGCCCCAAAGGTATTTCAGGACCGAATCGGCGGCAAGAAAACGGTTTCCATTTTCACCACCTGCGGTCCGAGAAACCTATATATAGGAACGTCTGATGTCTGATGCATTGCTATCAACAAGGGGCGATGCCCGAATTGAGCCAGCCAGGGCGGCGCACGGCGATCACCCATTCTGTCTCGTAGCCCGGGCGATGCGCGGCATCGCCATCTACAAATACCTCTTTCGGTTGATGGAGGCTCCATGTTTTATCCATGATTGATTGCAACAATGATTCTATCGAAATGTCCAATTCTGCCCTATCCAGTCCAGTCATCTGACGCCCTACCCGCGTTGTAGAAGACCTCGCATGTAAATGCAATTGGAAACAATTGCTCAAAAACAATACCGTCCAAATCGATACGATCTGATTCTGTCACAAGGCTGTTATCGAAGACCGGGACAATGTTTTGACGCCCCTGATCTGATCACGGTTTGACACAGAAGTGAAAAATAAGTGCTTTACGCTCGATCAAGTAAAGCCCACGCGTTTCTATATCCCCTCGGGCAAACAGGATTCAGATGGATCAACCTCACCCCCAGCCTGCAGCAGATGCACCGTGTGCTCATGGCTTAATTTCAGAAAGTGTGCACGGTGTCTTTAACGAGGTCGCCTCGGTCTTCGGCAAATCCGACAACTCATCACAACAGACAGGTGTGATGTGGGATGTCTCGGACACGGTAGCTGGATTTGTCAAAACAGTGCCGTTGTTTATGGGGCCGGGTCGCGGTACGGCCGCTGCCGCAGTTTTGAATGGCTTGGATGAAATGCACTCCGGTGACACTGGTGCGCACCTGGCGATCGATTTTGCCGCCGGCGCGACGAAAGGTGTTCTCAATAAAACTCTGATGGATCATTATGGTAGCGCAGAAATGTCGCTGCTTGGAAAAGGTGCCATCATTGGTGGTGGCAGTAGTTTTATTGATGCCAGTCTGTCCCGCAGAACGTGGACAAATTCAGCCGGGCAATTTGATTTTGGCGCAGGGTTAGAGCGAACCGCTGCGCAGACGGCAATGGGCACGGGCGTGGGTGTGATCGCATTCCCACTGGGAAATGCCTTGGGATCTCGCATTACACCGACTGCTGAGAGCCTGCTTGGCAAAACATTCAACCGCGGTATCGTCAACTCAATGACGATCGGCGGTTCGTTCGGCTTCACATCAGGAGTGGTCGGAGAATCAGCAAGACAAATGCTCTCCGGGCAATTTGACCCGTTCGCGATCGCCAAGCACGGCGTGCTCGATGGATTCAGCACTATGGCTGCAGGCGGAGTCGGACATCGCTTTTCGGCAAGTTATGTGCCGGACCTCAATTTTGCGCCAAGAACAACCGCGGGCGGTGGCAATGAGGTCGCGCGGCAACCACAGGGTCCGGATACGACTGCTGCGCGGCGACCGCAAGGCTTGGAGACAACGGAGCGCACGACCGTTGTGCCGACCGAAGCGACGACCCTGCGGACAGATGTTGATGGACGGCCGGGTGACGAAGGCTACCGCCAACGCGTTGAGCGCGAGTGGGTGCAATTGAGTCCTGAGCAATTGGCGAATTCGACAAGCCTGGCGGCGCGAGATTTTGCAGACTTGCAGGTCGAGCCTGGCAAGAGCGCGGCCGATGTTGTGAGAGCCGGCATCAATGATGGTGTCGTCGCCGAGCCGCAGCGTGTCGGTATCGCCAACGGTTTGATTCGCGAGCATTTCGCCTCGCTGCGAACGCTGGAGAATGGCACCATTGCCGACCAGGGAGCCAACTGGGTGCATACCGTCAACGAAGAAGCCCGTGTGGTCGAGTATGGGCGCCGTATTCGCGAGGCCGCTGTAGCAAACAGTGGAGTCGAGCCGGGCAGCCCTCAAGCCGCTGCCATCGCCGACGCTGCCATGCCCGCGCAAGACACGACGTTGGCTTTGATTGCTTCCGGAACATCTGACAGCACCAAATCGCAAGCGGCTGATTTCGATTATTTGAACCCCGATGGAACGGTCGAGAGACTTAAGCTGCCCCCCAATTTTCACACGCATCCGCAAGATGCTGTCTTGGCCTTGGATACCATGCGCGATCAGTTGAAATTGACTGACCAAGAGTTCGACTTGACTAAACAAGCCATTCTTGCTCACCAGGTTTCTCCGGCAGAAACGATCATGGGGTTATTGTACTTCTTCAAGATCAATGGCACCGTGTCCGCGATGGAGAAGGCGCAGGCGAGTGGAGACACTTCAGCTCTGCCGAAGTGGATGCAAGAGAAGATGGCGGCAGATCCTGAGTTTCCCCAAAAAATGCGTCAGGCAGTCACTGACAATGTGCGGACGATGCGCGATCCGGCGAAGGAAGCCGAGTCGAACCAGATCTCGGAAAAACCAAAAGGAATGCCAGTGATTAAATTCATTGCCGACACGCGCTATCTGTTGGCGCCGGCTGGCGAGGTTCCACCCGGTGCAGATATTCCCCCAGTGAGAATGACCGATGATGGAAAGGGTTGGGAGCTCGACTTGAATCCGGATCAGCGAACGCTGATGAGAATGGCTGGCGACGAGCATTGGTACGTCCCACATCTGCCCACTCAGCAAGAAGCGGCAAACATGTCGCCCGATCAGCTGCAATACTTCAACAGACTGTGGCGTATCTCCAATGCGGTCGGGGCCGGCGACAATGGACAGTATGGCGGCATGGAAGCGCCCTACAAATACATAGGCGCTATGCGCGGGCCGAACACCACATTCCACGACGCAACGGCATGGGATTCAATCAATAGTCTCAACGATAGTCGTAATGACGTTCGCTGGGTGATGGATCCTCAAGGCAGACAGCTGTTGGAAGACATCACAGCCAAGACAGAGTCGATTTACGATCGGCAGAGTGGTTCTTTCCGCCGTCGTGCAGATAAAGCATTGCTGGCTGAGTTCGACCAGACGATAGATGGACGCAACGCCGAGCAACTAGGCGAGGCGATGGATCGCATCGACATCTGGAACCATGCACCGAATTCGGTGGCAGAGAGATTGCGCGCGCCGCAGTTCCAACCAGTGAGAGACGCGCTTGCATCCAATCAGCTCACCGGTGATGCACGCGCTCAGGCGATCTCTCAATACGCTCAACAATCTGGGGTGAGCGATGCGCAAGTGGAAGATTTCCTCGTTGCCAGCGCAGCAGAAAACTGGCTACAAAATTTGCCATACTGGGGAAAATCGATAACTGAGCCCGACTACCAGGCAGGCAATACGCCAGACTACTTGACTGCGCTTAGGGTCAAGCAGGTCGCTGGCCGGGCTGCCCGGCAGGAAGCCGCGATGGACCCGAACAATGCTTCCGACAACTTCGATTCAGTGCGCTGGAACCAACGACAAGGACAACCACAATGATCGACCAAGACATAGCCTCAAAACTTCGGTCCGAATCCTTACAGGATCTGCAACAACGCCAGCGAGCCGTCGATCAAGCACTAATGGCTGCAAAAATGCACGGCGTCGAAGCCCCCGATCTGGAAGACGAACTCAACGCCATCTACTCCGAACTAGCCAAACGCGAGATCGCAAAAAAGCAATAATTAGGACTATTGATCCAGTTTGCTGGGCATCGCTCAAGATTCCACCATCTTCGCAAGGAATTCCGAAGACGAATACATTGGAATACCCGCTCGCGCTGCCGTTGCAGGATTGAAGTGTTTTCTATTACCGGACACGATAAACTCCACCTTTGCTTCAATCGCAGCCGCGAGCACAGGGATGTCTGCCAAATGCCGCATGGTCGGTAGATACTTTACCACCGACGACAGTACGCAGCTATTTAGCGAGCCTACTGGCAGGTGCACGCTAAAACTATTTTCCAACTTCGGCGTAGAGACGCCGATAAATGCCGGCAGCAGGCGCGGCATCGACAATTGTGCGGGCATCATCGCCGGTGCCTACCATCATGCCAATCAATTCATTATTGGCATCGACGACAGGAGAGCCGCTAGAAGACCGGGCATCGAGCGTTTCAGCCAGCTTGATTGTAATTCCTTCGGGCACCACGCGCGATATCGTGCCGGGATACCTGTCAGCTTGGGTGTCTCTGCTGTCATCACACTTGCTCAAAACCCAGACTCTTGTTCCCACCGCAGGCAGTGCAGGCGTCAAGCCGAAAACAGTGAGCGAATTAGGCGCAGGCAAATCAAAAGCCATCAAATCATCGCACAAATTGCCTGAAGCTTTTTCAACCGGAGAACCTTTGCGCAACAATCCCCGTTTGGCAGTAGCAAGAACGTCGCGCCTCTGCAGATCCATTACATCGACAGAATCGATCACGTCCGGCACGAACCGCGGATCCACATATGTGGGATAGCCACCACTAGGACCCAACAAATGGAGAGGACAGAGCAAAATGTTCCTATTGTTGAACCATCTCACCGCAAACGCCTTACCGGACGAATGAGTCGTTCCATCCCTAAAATGAAACAATGGAATGCCAACGGCATCAGTGCCGGAAGCGCGCGACGCAGAGAACGACAACAGCATTGCGCCGAAAATTATGCAGCAGCATAAAAAACTGCTCCGTAATCTGCAAAACATCTGCGGCATCCATTCAGTCATCATTTAACGAAGCTCAGCACCGGCAGCATGAATTCAGTCATCATTGCGAGGCTAGGCGACAGCTTCCTTGTAGAAAACAACACACGGCAAAAGTGACTCATCCTCAAATGCACCGCACACCTTCCAGCCATCCTTTGCGCGCGCGTTGATCAAATCATTCAGTTTCTTTTGATGTCCGCTGAACAAGCCGCCTCTGGCATGCTCGACCAAATATTCATACTCAGGCTGCCCGGTGTTTTGCAGAAAGATCAAAACTGGGGAAAATCCGCTGTGCATGATGGATTGCAAGCGGCAGTTGTTGCGAATCTCCTGCTGAGTGATTTCAGTCTTCACGGTTTCAGACGTGTTGCCGAGAATGCTTATCGGTAAAATGATCAACTTAGCCAGTTTCTCGTTAGGGGCTTTGATCTCATATTTGCGATATATAGCAACCGGCGGGCTGAGCGGGCTGTCCAGAACAGTTAACACGATCCACCCCTCGTCGTGCCGGTTGAGCAGCGCCGTGCGAATGTCATCAACTTCGCCCTGTCCTTTCACATGCGGCACAGTTTCCGATAAATATTGCTGCTGTATCGCACTGGCGTCTTTGATGAAAATAAGTGACGGCATGCGAATCTCATCGCCGCACGCCTCAACTAGTTCCCATCCCTGTTGAGCCAAGTCAGTGACCATGCGTTGGATCGCGGCCGTTTCGGTCTCGCCGTGCTTCTTGTGCAGCGGTTCAACTCGATACTCGAGGGATTCCACGGTCTTTGTCGTGTCCATATGCAAATCTCCGGCTTTTTCGACTGCGTCTTGCTGTAAGTTTAGAGCGTAGTCCAATCAGGGTCATTAACTGGCGGTTGCCGAGCGGTGGGATTCGAAATGGTCAATTCCGGGCTCAATAATGGCTAAGAACTAGAGGAACGTCACCATGCCTATCGACGACCCCCAATTCTATGACGACGAAAATCAGCGATCGCAGAAGGCCAAACCCAGAGTTAGCGACGATGATGACAACGAAGTTGAGGTGCCGCAACAAAAGGCGAAGAAGCCGCAACGCAAAGATAGCGACGATGTTGACGATAACGTAGAAAGGTCAACACAGAAGTCGAAGAAACGAGAAGCAAGATTTAGTGACGTCGACGATGATGAACGGCCACGGCAAAAGTCGAAGAACCCGCAGGCAAGAAGTATCGACGACGACGACGACGACGACGACGATGACGACGATGAAAGGCCCAAGCAAAAGTCGAAGAAACCGCAAGCGAGAAGTAGCGATGATGACGACGATGATGACGACGACGATGACGTCAAGCCAAAGCAGAAGTCACAGAAGCTGCAACCCAGACCCAGCGATGATGACGACGATGATGACGATGACGACTTTGTCTACAAAAAAAGAGCACTACTGCTAAGGAGCGAATCTCCAAAAGAGTTCTTCGAAACCTTCAAACAAGAAGCACTGGAAATTCTGTTCAGTCCCCGTAAGTTCTTCGAATCGCTGGAACCAACCGGCGTTGAAGAACCAACAATATTCTTCGGCACTTGCGTTGTGATTTTCTCAGTGCTGACGGCTTTGCTGCATCTGAATCTTCTTGTTTTGTTCACTTGTTTCTTTAGCACAGTGATCTATCTGTTCGGGGCATCCCTAATAACTACTTTCGCCCTGCAGCGGATGGGCGGCAAAGGCACTTTCGTAGGGACGTACAAGGTGATCGCCTTCAGCACAGCGACGTTGCTTTTTGGCTGGCTGTCGATCGGTCCCTTTCCGCTCGGCAACATTGCAGCGCTTGCCTACGGCGTGTACATGAGCATTCTTGGACTGGAAAGGTTGCACCAACTGCCGCGCAAGCTTGTGCGAACCTTACTGATTGCAGTTGCAGTTATAGGTTTCGTTTTCCACTTGCGCTTTAACCTGTAGCAAAGCGCACAAAGGCAACGTCGCGGCTATCTGGCAACTACTACGATTGTCCGTGAGCCTGGACTCTGTCCATGACGAAAACAAGGGTGCCTATGACCAGGGCGACGAACAGCAATGCGCCGATGTAAAACATTTTCCATCTCGCTGAAGAAAAAACGATGCGCAAAGCGTAGCAAGATTGGTCCACCCTGCCAAGCGGATGTGAATGGATGCAAAGCGAAGGTCAAACCGGGGGCAACAGGCTAGAATGGTAATCATTTCCAAAATGAGCTAAACTATTGATTACTGGAAGATTGAAAGGTCTTGCCCGTGGCACGGGCGTCTCGCTCGCACCAGCCGGTCCGGAACTGAAAGTGGAGCACTCACACTCAGACCAGCCGAATCACGTTATCGCGTCGATGGATACTTTGGGCATCGCCGCGTCTTCGCTTTGCCTCGTCCATTGCCTGGCAATGCCTCTGGTGGTCGGAATTCTGCCGCTTGTGGGGCTCAAGTTTCTCGAAGGACATCAGGCCCACGTAATGCTCGCCTTCTTCGTCCTCTCCTTTGCGCTGCTAGCCATCGTCCCGGGCTATTTCAGGCACAAACGGGCCGACATTCTGGCCATGATGTTGGTCGGCGTCGGACTGGTTCTCTACGCCACATTCGCTGCCCAGTACACTCTTGGCGAATCAGCGGAAATACCTCTTATCACCATCGGTAATCTGATTTTAGTGGCAACGCACCTACGCAACCGCGCACTGCACAAGTGCGCACTGCACAAGTAATCGACTAGGGACTGCACCTGACGCCTACCTGGGAGCGCCATCCTGGGAGCGCCGCCATCCTGGCGGCATTTTCTCAGAATTGATCGTCTGTCGATGCCGGCTGGAAGCCGGCGCTCCCAGGATCAGAAGAAAATTACACCGTAACGCAAGCACTAAAATTGCGAGCCATCAGACTAAACTAACTATGCGATTCCAGATGCCGTTGAGTTAGCTCAAGCTCAACGGAAACGCAGTGGCGGTCCGTGTCGCGAAATGAGGATCCAATGGCCTTTATCAAGTTCGCTCGATCAATTGTCATCCCCTGGATAATTATCACGATGATCGCGGGATGCACCAAAAGCATTCTGCCACCGCAAAAGCAATCGATCAGCGCAATCGCCAATGTAAACGTGACTGATCCAGTTTTGAGAAACATAACAGCTGCTACTCAGAACGTCGAGCTGAAGGCATCCGGAGAGTTCAAACCGGGCACATATGCAATCAAGAACGTCCCAGTGCGCATCGATCCCAACACGAAATTCACACTGGACCTATCGGTGGCGATCGACAATCCAACGGTTTTGAGCACTGAAAACGCAGACGGGAAGTTATGCACGACCGTTCCGCTCGTTATTAAAGGAGTCTCCCTTCCCCAGTGCATCATACTTCATCATGGTACTGTCAGCGGTGACGTCGATCTGGCACATACACTCGGCGCATTCATGTTAAATGTGCTGACCAATCAGAATTACGATGCTAATAATAGCGATGACACGCGCAAGATTATCCAAACGCTGCACGTAGACAGCGCCACACTATCGCTCAGACCTGACTCATTCATCAAATTCGGCAAGAAATCAATTCACGTCGGAAAGGATTCTTCGATTGAACTGACGAACTTGATCCTCGATAATAATTTCAACTATCAGGGCAATGCGTTGTTCCGATTGAACTTTTTGAAAGACTCAAAATGGATTGGTGAGCGCTGTGACGTTGATTTCAACGGCGGGCACACAACGATGAAACTGAGCGCTCAGCGCGTCAATAAGGCGATGACACTGACCCTGCAGGAGAAGCATCAAACAGCGACACTAAATGACTGCGTACTTCGTTGGGGCAAAAACAAACGATCGTCCACGCACTCGACTCGCTGCGTGATGGCGATGGAAGAACTAAAATTGCACCGGGCAGAAGACAATCCGGATGCGGCCTTGCATCTTCTGGCGACAATGAACATGGAAAACACGCACCTGGATCTGATCACCGACACACAAGAGACAATCGCTCAATTTCCAGGAACTGTACCGTGCCAATTGCAAGTGGACATCGACGAGAACCAACATCGGTCCACGCAATTTGCCACTCACACAACAGAGATCGCATCTACGGCGCGAATCAATATCAACCGTCCAACCACCAATCTTTCCATCTATCTCGATAACACACGAGTGGGTCCGATTTCAGTCGATAAGATGGGGGAAATGAACTTTTCACTGGACAAGGGAACTGCAAAATTGCGGCAGCTCGATTGGAGCACCGCCAAGCGAACGTTCACACTCGCAACCGCCGGTACCTCAACACTTTCCTTACCCAACGGCATGGCGCTTTCCGTCAATGGCAAGCCGGGCGGGGCGAAAATGTCACTGCCCATAGCGCTCAAGCTGGGGAATGCGGTTCTCAAAGGTGCTAAAAGCGAACTCAAGTTGAGTAAGCTAGACGGAACAATGCTTGTTACCATCGATCCCGACGTACGAATTTCCAGCGACATGGATTTTTCTTTCGAAAAATTCGCAGTGGTAGACGGACGCAAAGCTGACGTCAAAGCCAGGGGCTTCAACCTGCAAGCGCAGAAAGGGCACGCCGTTGCCCAGATCAAGACGTGCGAGATCGACTGGCCGCAAGGAGCGCTGGGCAATGCCGTGCGTACGCAGATGCCAAAAAACAAAGTGTTCGAACCGCACAAAACGATCAACGATCAAAAATGGCGCTATCGCAATGCTGTGATCGAGAAGGTCACTTTGACCAATCTCAATATCGACCATTTGCAATCCCAGGGCGTGAATGGAGTAGATTTCACCGTCAGCGGTGACGTATTGGTTAATGGAACAATAGAAAAAGGAGGGCTGTTGTCCGCTATAACGCATCAAGAAAGCAGCCATTGGGAAACTCGCCCGTGGAGCGCCAGCGGGCATTGCACAGGCAACGGAAAGGCAACCTACAAGCTGATTCCAGGCGATTCGCTGGCTTCGAGTTTCGTAAATTATTCCGTCAAGATGCAACTGCCAATTCCTGACGACGTAGAACTCGATTGGTCTCAAGTTTCACGAGCGCTGATCGGAGGCGCCGAGAAGTCGATCATTCTCGGGTACATGAAGAAGCTGGATATACCTTTAAACTACGATGGCAAACTCAACATCGGCGACGCTGCCGATCCGGAATACAAGAACGTGAAAATCAGCCATCTCGAAAGTCAACCTTCCGACAAAGGCACCAAAATGACCTTCGCCGCAGAAGCGATCTTTTAGTCACGGTCGAGATGACACGGAATCGCCTCAGTTAGGAGCGGCCGCTTCCAAATGCGAGCGCAACAGAGAATTGATGTTCTCAACTTCCTGACTGGACAGTTTCACGTCGGATGCTCCAGCGTTTTCTCGAGCCTGCTCCGCATTGCGCGCGCCGACCAGAGCGACTGTAATTCCCGGTTGTTGGATCGTCCAATTGATCACGAGCTGGCTTAAAGTCGCGTTATGCAGATGAGCGATCGGTCTGAGCTGATCCAAAAACTTGTCGACGAGCTTGATGAATTCCGGCCGAAAATGCGGTTGATCGGCACGATGATCCCCTGGTTTGAATTGATGATCTGGGCTGAACTTCCCGGTAAGCAATCCTCGTTGCAGCGGGCTGTACACAATTATCCCGATGTTGTTCTTGCGGCAGTATGGCAAAACATCCCTTTCAATACCCCGATTGACCATACTGTATGGCGGTTGGTCCGAGGCAATCGGCACAATCTTATTGGCCGCGTCGATATCATCCGGCGTAAAATTACTCACTCCTGCGGCCAGAATTTTTCCTTCCTGTAACAACTGTTTGAGAGCATCCATCGTCTCTTCCAACGGCGTTGTGCTATCGCGCCAGTGACATTGATACAAGTCGATGTAGTCTGTCTTCAGTCGTTTCAAACTGGCTTCGCACTCGGCAATTACACTTTGTTTTCTGGCATTCTTATAGATCTTGTAAGTCTTACCCTCTTCGTTGCGATCGAAAAAATGTTCTCCGTCGGTAACATCCCATCGCAAACCAAATTTCGTGAAGATTTGCACCTTATCCCGTTTTCCTCCAACTGCGCGAGCGACTAATTCTTCGCTTTTGCCGAATCCGTAAACAGGAGCCGTGTCGATAGAAGTTACACCAAGATCTATTGAAGTCTGGATGGCTTCGACTGCGTCCGTCTCATCGGCGCCTCCCCACATGGAACCGCCAATTGCCCACGCACCAAACGTGACAGCCGAAGCATTGACCTTACTACTGCCCAATTGTTTGTATTCCATGTTTGCCTCCTTCGGAAGATGCGCCAAATCAGCCACCATTGTGCTGGGACTATATGCTATCCGACTGGATTGAATCCAAGTTGTCATCAACCGCACAGTTTGACGAAACTCAAAGTGTGCCAATTCTGGATGCACCGCACGACTCAAGAGAATGAAGAACGATTTTCAGCCGATTAGGGCACAGAACATTCGGTGGCCACGCGCGGCACAGCCCCGAATGTTCTGCGCGGGCACTCGTCTTTGCTGTACACTGGTAGTGAAAATGGCGCCAGGCTCGCAAAAGGTCGGGGTTCCGGAAATTTAGGAGTTGATGATGTCAGATATACCTCCATCCAAGCGTAATCCCAGGGAGCACATGACTGTGACTTCCGATAGAACGATAATCGGAAATATGGATTACAAAGTGGCCGGCCTGATCACGTACCTACCGATATGTCCCGTGAACGTAATCATGTCCATCGTCTTTCTCAGAACTGAACCGAACAGCAATCGATTGCTGCGGTTTCATGCAATGCAAAGTCTGATGCTGTTCGGGGCGTGGGTCGCGTGCCTGATCGCCTTTAATATCTCAGCCACGATTTTCAGCTTTATTCCAGTAATCAATGTGTTGGTGGGAACGCTGGCGGGCGTTGGTATTGGGCTGTCTGCAGCTGCCTACTTCCTGATCAGTATCTTCCTGATGATCAAAGGGCTAAACGGGGAAGATTACAAACTTCCGCTATTGGGCGCATACGCCGAAAAATACGTGCCTGAGCAGACCGACGACGGTTGATTCGTAGAGCCCCAATGTTGTCATTTCGAGCGTAGTCGAGAAATCTCTCATACCTTTGCCGTGGCGAAACCAAGGCTATGAGAGATTTCTCGACTGCGCTCACTGCGTTCACTTCGAAATGACACATGAGAGCCCTGCCAGTGCCAACTACAAATCAACCTGATTCTTGATGTTCCGGTTCGGTCCAGCGGAACTTGTGATACAGCGCGCATGTGCCTTCCGCGGAAACCATCGTTGCGCCGATGGGATGCTGCGGGCTGCAACTTTTTCCGAATGCGGAGCAGTCCGAGGGTTTCTTCAAACCGAACATGATCTGATCGCTGATGCACACGGGTGATTCCCGCACGGGATGCTCTTCTACCTCGAATGCTCCCCAGGCGTTGAATGACTGAAATTTGGGCTTGAGCTGGTAGCCGCTGCTTCGTATCGCGCCTATGCGGCGCCATTCGAAGTCTGCCGGCTGAAAGATTTCCTGTATGAGACTGAGGCTCTCCGCACATCCGGATTTTGTCACGGCGCGTGTGTACTGATTCTCAACGGAATGCTTGCCAGACTCCAGTTGCAAAATGCATCGATACAGCCCCTCGAGCACATCCAAAGGCTCCAGCCCTGTAACGACGACGGGCATGCTAAATTCGCGGCTGATCGCTTCGAAATCCTTATAACCGATGATGCTGCAACCGTCACCGGGGCCGAGCAAGCCATGCACTTTCGCCTCCTGCCGCGCCAGAACGGCGGAACAGATCGGCGGCGTGTGCGCCTGCGACGACAGAATTGAATAATTGGTCAGACCCAACTCCACAGCTTTCTTGACGGACAGCGCGTTTTCGGGCACTGAGTTGTCGCAACCGACTGCGAAGAAAACCACTTTGTTGTTCGGATTCTCCTGCGCGATTTGAATGCAATCCATCGGACTGTAGACGACGCGCACATCAGCGCCGGCTGCCTTGGTGTCGAGCAAATCGCACCGCGTGCCGGGAACGCGCAGAAGCTCACCGTAAACGCAGAAGATCACGTCAGGCTTAAGCGCAATCGCAAAGGCGCGGTCGATGATTGCCAAAGGCGTAATGCAGATGGCGCATCCAGGACCATGCAACACTTGCACCGATGGCGGCAAGAGGTGGTCGATGCCGTATTCGAGAATGGTGTGGGTGTGCAGTCCGCACACCTCCATGATCGTCCATGGGCGCGTCACCGCGTCACTGATCCTGGCACGCAATATTTCGACTGGCTCGGACTTGGCGAAATCTTCGTGGTAGGTGGACACGCGTTGAACCTTCCGGCTTCAGAACACAACACTCAATTTGAATACCCGCCGCCACTTCAAATCAGGCGGCTTGTTAAGTTTGATTGTTTGCGGCCCCGGCGTTATCGAATGTTGGGGATTGTGAACTTTTTCGTGGACGGCTCCAGGCGTTTCAGCCCATCAAGGTCGGTCATGATCAGCAACCGGTCGCCGACAGTGAGGACATTGCTGGGCGAGGGGTTCCAGTCTAGCTCACCGTCGTGCTTCTCGTGCAGGAGCACGGTCACTTCGTGCCTGCGCCGCAACTCATCTACAGTTTGTCCAACCAGAGGCATGTTCGGCTCAATCACCACCTGGATGGCGTTGATATACGTACCGGCAAACTCGAACGAATCGACGATGTCGAGACTGATCGCCGCCTGGGCAAACAATCTGGCGGAACGCGCCGACGAGCTGTATGCACCGCTGATGCCCAGAGATTTTTCGATTTTCTTCGCCAATTTTTGATCGAACATGCGAATGACGACGCGAATGCCTGGACTGTACTCACGCGCTGTCAGAACCGCTTCCAGGTTGACCAGGTCATTGTTGGTGACGGCGATGATCGCTTTCGCCTTCTTGATGTTTGCGTTCTCCAAGACTTTCACATCACGCGCATCTCCAATCAGCACGGGCACGTCGTACTTTTCCATCTCGTTGATAAATCGCGACTCCGGAGTCTGCTCGATCACCACTGCATTTTCCTTCAGTCTGTGCAGATGCTGCACGACGCGCACGCCGACGTTGCCCAGTCCACATACGACTATGTGATTTTCGAATGTTGCTGCCAGCATGTTTTGCCACTCCGATGAGAAACGTTTACTGTGAAACAAAAGATTACCGAGGTGCACGACGCCCTCAGCGACGGTGATCAGTCCGAGCAGAGGCAGACCGAAGTATAGCGGCACTATGCGCCAATCTTCGACATAGGCAAGCGGGGTCTGAAAAAAGATCATCAACCACGCGTAATACAAAGCTTGCATCCATGTCATCGCCTGGTGCGGCAGTTCGCTGCGCGGATAGAACTGATACAGAATGAAACTCGCCAGCGCCATAGCTGCGACCAGGCAGAGGAAGAAACTGCGAAATTCGATAAACAGCACTCGAATCAGTCTGATGAATCGACTGAAGCGCTGATGCGCATCTGCCAGGTGATCGGAGGAAAGCTTTGCCAACGCGCAGCACCGTTTGCCAAGAAAGTCATAGTATATCGTGACAGGCGACGCTGGCGGGTTTGACGGACGGTTGAATTTGGCATGTAATTACTATCACAGATTAAAATCGCATCGCTAATGAAAGACAACATACGAGTTTTGCTGATCGAAGCCGACCTGGACTATGCCAGGCAGGTGCAAACGCAGCTCGGTGAAACCAGGCAGAATACAGAGGTGACCACAACCAGCAGCCTGGAAAGCGGCATTGTTAAACTAAGGCAATACCGTTGGGATACGGTGCTACTTAATCTCAATTTGCCTGATTCAAAGGGTCTGGATACCTTGAGGCAGATTTACAATGCCGCACCCGGAGTGCCGATAGTCGTTATTACAGCGTCTGATAGTGATGATCTGGCCCTTGAGGTGCTGCGCAATGGTGCACAAGAATACATCATCAAAGAGACTACGCAGCTTAATCTGTTGAACCGAATTATCAAAACAGCGATCGAGCGCAAAACATCTTTCGAACGCATGAAATTGAATGAAGCGCATCAACGCGAAGATTTTGCCGCCATGCTGGCCCACGATCTTAAGACGCCTGTGTCCGGCGCTAATCGCATTTATGATTTGCTGCTGGAAGGCTGGCTGGGACCGCTTTCTGCTGGGCAACTGGAAATTGTGGCCAAGCTCAGAGAAAGCAATTTATCTCTGCTGCGGCTGATCCAAAACATGCTCGAAGTTTATAAGTTCGAGCAATCGAAACAGCAAATTCACTTAGAGGATTTCGAGCTTTTGCCGCTGCTCGTCGACTGCGTGCACCATTTTGGAGAAACCGCAAAGCGCAATCAAATGCACATCACATCCAAATTTCCCGAGACGATTGGCACCATGCGCGCCGATCCAGCAGCGATTCGACGGTTGTTTCTCAACGGGCTCGACAATGCGATAAAGTTTTCGCCTGCCGGAGGAACGATTGTGGTTTCCGCCCAAGTTGAGGCAAAAATGGTGACGATCACAATAGCGGACCAGGGCCCGGGAATTCCGCAGCAACAACAATCTCAACTGTTCGAACGATTCTGGGTGGGCGGCGCCGGCACCAAATATACGGCCGGCACCGGACTGGGTCTGTACCTTTGCAAACGAATCGTGGAGGCGCACGGTGGCGACATCTACTGCGACAGCACGGAAGGCCGCGGCACTACATTCGTGATCAAATTGCCGCTGGTGACGCGAACCAAAAAAGCAGATAAAGATCAGTCAGACAGCGTTGCAGCGCCTGAAGAAAATTTGCCTGATCCGAACTGAGCTGAGCTATAGATTTCAATCACACTGCCAGCGGTGCCAGGACCCGTACAGTGGAGATTTCTCTCATGCTAACTCGCAGCAGCCTCAGCAGATGATCGCCTGGCGCTGATAAATCGAGCACCACATCTGGTGACACACCATGGCAAATTCTGCTGATAATGCGGTCAGTCGCCTGAAAAGCCGTACCCATAATCGTTTTCAGCGATAACGGTAGGTCGATAACTTGGCAGTCATACAGACTTTGGCTGCAGATTATCGCTCTTTACCAGACATTCACCAACCGAACGGATAGTTAATGCCTGTAGATTTGTCAAATTTCAACGTTGATCAGGATTGTAATAAAGCTGAAAGGCATGTTATTATTTTTCAACCTGTCAAGTGAAGAAGAAGAAGAAGAAGAAGAAGAACATTTTGCTAATGAAATTTTTTCTGGAAGTCCGAACGCGAGCCGCTGCTTTGCTCATATCGACGGCATTGGCTGCAGGGCTCTGCGGACCGGCTCAGCAGGCTGTTGCCGACGGTTTGCCAGCCACTGGCGCAAGTTTATTGCCGATTGCCGGCAGCAGTCATGCACCGGATGTGGTGCCTAACTTTCAGAAGCTCTGCACCGGTCTGTGGCGCGGCGCGGCTCCATCAGACGAAGCGTTGAGTACGCTGGCACAAGACGGAGTCAAAACAATCGTCGATCTTCGCATGGACGGCGCTGGTGTCGATAAAGAAAGCTCAACCGCCCACAAGCTCGGTATTAATTACTATCACTTCGCGCTCGGATTCAACAAGCCGGAAGCCCAGAAAGTGCAGGACATTCTGGCGATCATGACCGATCCAGTCAATCAGCCTGTGTTCGTTCATTGTCGCCAGGGCGCCGACAGAACAGGAATGCTTTGCGGCATATATCGCCGTGTCTGGCAAGGCTGGACCTTCGAGCGCACCTATGAGGAAATGCGTCAACATCATTTCAAGCCATTTCTTGTGACAATGAGACAGCAAGTTCAGCACGCTGATTGCGATCGAGCGATCATCGCTATGCGGAACATGCATCCCGCCACAGTCGCTTCAGTAAGTACCGTCACGAGAGCAACGCCAGCGGCACCAGATTCGGTACCAAGCAGCAAAACGGTTACATCGAACAACTTACTGGTGACAGAGCCGAGACCCCAGCTCAATTAGCTGGTCTCAACAAGGCTGACACAGAGATCTCAGGACGATAGATGTGTGGCCGATGAGTTCGTCAGGAAAGGAACATTTGAGACGCCCGTAAACACAGTTTACGAAGATGTTCATATTCCCTGGCAGAAGAAGCTGATGATGATTACCTAGTTTCACAGCTAGTTGCATCGATTCCGGCAATTTTTGTGGTTGGCCACAGTTTGGGCTAGTTGGGAAACCGAATTGGACTTGTGAAATCTTCGAATCTGAGAAAGTGATGAGCGCTCCAGCTGGTCTGCTAATGCATCGACGAATTTGATCGAGCCGGGGCCGGTCAAATGTACAGTGTCACAAAAATCTGCGTCGGTGAAGCCTACAGCCTTGTCTTTGTCATCCTGCATGTCGATGAATTCAGCGCCGCATTCTCTGGCGACGCAAGACACGTCTTTAAAATACAGATCGTAGAAGTGTGGCACCATTGCAGTGAGGTTGTCACTTCGCAGCGGCATGTTCACCAAGACTGGCTTGATGCCGTTTTGTACCTCGAAGTTAAGCATGCGGCGCAAGAACATAAGCTGGTTGTAATAGCGTTTCGGCCAAAAAGGCTGGTAAGTAAAGAGGTAGCACAGACGGTTCTCTTGCTTCGTCGAGGCATTGACGTCGTGAGGCATAATGCCGATATTGCCATCCAAGTCAAATTCTGGGATGGTTAATCCGAGCTGAGACGCTGCTAATGGTCGACCGCGTGCGATGAACATTTTGGCTTGGAAGATCTCCTGTAATTCCGTTCGCCACCAGCGTTCACAAATCGTCGTAAGCTCCTTGCGGTAATTGTAAAACGGCAAAACTCTGGTCAAGGTTGATTCGACCGCGAAGGCAAATTTTTCTGTAAGTGAAGATCTGGCTGCCATCGCTACATCCGAGACATCGCCTAACCGGCTCATCAGCTGAAACGTCTCGGTAGAAGCGGGATCAACGAGAAAGTTATCGAAGAGATCTCGCGGCGCGATCAGGTAGACAAGCATGGCCGGCTTCTTTTTAGCCAGCATTGCAGTAGTTACAACGCTCGCGTCTGAAGCATGCATGCCACCAATGGCAATGGCATAAGAACTTACCCTTTCTCCTAAGGCCTTGCTGAGCCGATCTTCCAGATGCGTGCAGCGGTTGTGCTGCAAGGCACTGACGCGCTGATTAAGGTAATCGGCTTCTCCCCAATAAGTGATGCGCTGCAGAAGCGATGAACCGATCAAAACAACATCGGGAGCAGCCGGCAATTTCTGGTATTTTTTCAGCGCCCAATAAATCCGACCATGGTGGCAAGCTTCGAATCGATCAAAGTTGCTGACGGCTAGCCCCCACGCGAGCAGTCCGTTGAGCGCCATAAACAGGGTTAGCGCCAGCAGAAGCTTGTCTCTTGACCCATGCGGACTCAATGATTGCATAACGACGAAGACCCTTGGGCTTTGATCGCTCGATCACCGCCATTTCTCATTCTGGTCAAGTTAGCACAGCTTCTTGAAAATTACATGTGATCTACTTGAGGGGCTCTTGCAATTAGCTCTGTGCACTTATTGCATGCTACGGCGTTAGTCGACCAATGCCAGGAGTTCCGCCAAGCGCACGTACGCTTGCTGTGATGATGTTCTTGTGCAGCCTGGGGAAAGAACCCAGAATAGCGCCCATCCTATCGGTTGTCCCACCCATAAAGACCAAAACATATTTGTCGCTGTGTGCTTGCAAAAACAAAGCGTCCGCTGTGCAGCTTGATTGTGCAACAGTCCAAGCTGTCCGTTTGCACCTTAGCCGGAGTCTTGTTGCCCCTTGCTTTTTACATCAGCCCAGAGCGCCTGCTCGTCGTAGCTGTCGGCTGAATCTTCCATTGTGCCGTATTCGCGAATGATTGAGTTGCGCCGGTTTTGATCCAACTTCTTCATGCCTGGATCGAGCTCGTAGAGCCTGTAGAGCGGCTCCAAGGATGTGCGAACGATGTTCAAAATGTTATTGACTTCAGAGCCGATCAAGTTGAATGCGGCTTTAGCCTGGGGTGTGCTGGCATGCGTGTCGATGTCGTCGGCCAATCGCACGAGCCGGTCGGTTTCTTTGACCAATTTGGTAAGAAGTTGCAGGACCGAGATATCTCGGGTATTACCTTGCTCTGACGGCATTCAAGGACCTCCTACCTCTATTAAATCACTTGATGCTTATCAATAGTCAGAAAACCTCAAATGCTTTGAACGCAATCTTGTTTGACCGTGCCTCGCAATTCTGGCATCATACCGGCTTAATCAGACTACGACTGCGTCCCCCAGTCTGACATTTCTTGAAGCTGACTATACGATGCCGCTACTTGAAATCCAACATCTATCCACGGTTTTCCCGACGGAGGCCGGTTTGGCGCGTGCAGTCGATGATGTGAGCGTTAGCGTCGACAAGGGAAAAGTGCTTGGCATCGTGGGCGAATCGGGATGCGGCAAATCAATCACCGCCCTGTCGATACTGCGTCTGGTACCACCACCGGGTCGCAATGCCAGCGGCAAGATCTTGCTTGACGGCGTCAATCTGCTCGAACTGAAAGAATCCGAGATGCAAAAAATTCGCGGCAATCGGATTGCCCTGATCCCGCAAGATCCTATGACATCGCTGAATCCGGTATATACAGTCGGACAGCAAATCATCGAAGCGATCGAATTGCATCACAAAGTCAGCCGGGCGGAGTCACGCAAGCGCGCCATTGACGCGCTGGAACGGGTGAGAATTCCTGAAGCAAAGATGAGAATCGATGACTATCCTCATCAATTTTCCGGTGGCATGCGCCAGCGCGTGATGATTGCCATGGCGCTTTCGTGCGAGCCGACGTTGCTGATAGCAGACGAACCGACGACTGCGCTCGACGTCACGGTGCAAGCGCAAATTTTGGATTTGATGCGCTTGATCCAGAAAGAGCAGGGCATGGCGATAATTTTGATCACTCACGATCTCGGCGTGGTAGCAGAGATGTGTGACGAAGTCGCCGTTATGTACGCGGGCGCGGTCGTGGAGTATACCGACGTGCATGAGCTTTTCCGGTCGCCGAAGCATCCATACACAGTTGGACTGCTGAACTCGATACCTCGCCCGGGAAGCGAGCGGCTGATTCCGATTGAAGGGCAGCCGCCAAGCCTGGTCAATCTGC
>Ga0182024_10007917_pt1 | contig 22717 bp, 20 predicted proteins | sample P32metaG_FD_120480 | JGI IMG/M metagenome (GOLD analysis project Ga0182024, IMG submission 120480) | Permafrost microbial communities from Stordalen Mire, Sweden - P3-2 metaG (Illumina Assembly) | ecosystem: Environmental > Terrestrial > Soil > Wetlands > Permafrost | place: Sweden: Stordalen... | reverse complement strand
TATCGCGCGCAACTGAAAGGCTGGAAATTTCTATATCTCCCGCACATCGAGTGCCCTTCCGAGCTTCCCGTAGATATGAACGGCTTCAAAGCTCAGCAAGCACGCTGGGCCAAGGGCCTGATGCAAACAGCCAAGAAAATCCTCCCCAAAGTTTTTAAAGCTGATGTGCCCTGGCATGTGAAATCTGAAGCCTTCTTCCATCTCACCGCCAACATCAGTTACCCGCTGATGGTGTTGCTTTCCACCATGCTGCTGCCCGCCATGATTGTGCGTTTCTACCAGGGCTGGATTCAGATGCTGGTGATCGACCTGCCATTCTTTCTGGCTTCCACATGTTCGATTTCAAGTTTTTATTTGGTGGCTCAAAAAGAACTGCACCCCAAAACTTGGTACCGCACTTTTCTCTATATGCCCTTCGTAATGGCCACCGGAATTGGTATTTCCGTCCGCAATGCGCAGGCGGTCATCGAAGCCATCGCCGGAAAGAAAAGCGAATTTGCGCGCACTCCCAAATACAACATCGCCGGCAAGCAAGGTTCCTACGCCAAGAAATCCTACAAAAATAAAGCCGGATGGATGCCGTACGCGGAAATTTTCCTGGGTGTGTATTTCGCGCTCACCGTTGTTTACGCCGTGGCCAATGAAAATTACGCGACTGTGCCGTTTCTGCTTCTCTTCGTATGGGGCTACCTGTACACCGGTTTCATGTCCCTAGGTCAAACCTACCTGGCGAATCTCCGCTTCGAAGTGGAAACGCCGGAAATGCGGCCCGCGGCCTCCGGCGCTCCCGGGTTCTAGGATCATCGCGTCTTTGTGGACTTTTATAGCGATTCACTACGGCGCGATCGCTGACAATAATTCGTTCCACACCGTTTTGTTCTTCCAATAAGCCACGTGCGCCACGAGCGGAACCGCCGCGTCTCTATCTTTTACATTTTGTACCGCGACAGCAGGCACCGGGTCGTCCTGATATCCGGGCAGGTCATAAAATTTCAAATCTCCCGAAACGATATCGTTGCGCGAATACACATTGATCCATTTTAGTTTTCGAAATTTTGGATAACTCATAATCAATGGTTGCACCGTCGAAGCCAACCGCTCGCGAATGTGCAGAGTATCTTTCCCCTGGATCGTAAAAAGAAAGGCCGTCTTGTTCAGTGGAGAGCCGAACGTCACCATCGTCGCCGTCCGCTCCGCCACCTGCAGAGCACCCTCGCAGAGCCAGTCATCCAGCATCAACCGGTTTAAAGTGTCATACGCAATCACCGAGCCGAGCGAATGCCCCACCAACGCGATTTTGTCGTACTGAAATTCAGATGCAGCGCCGGGCTGGGCTTTCAACTCATACGACGTGAACAGCGCCGACACCACTGAACGCGCCGCCTCCTTGATTTCGCTTCGCACCGCGTCAAAGCGATCTAGCATGTTGGGCCGCACATAAATCGCCACGTCGCCGACGTACTGCACCATTATTTCGCGCACTTTGGCGCTGAATAGTATGAGGAACGGCCAAACCCACGCCGGATTCGCCAGAAAATTGACCCAACTCGGAAAAATCCAGCCATCAAAATATCGCCGCAATATTAGGACCGAGCCAAAGAACGCCCCCACATTAAGCACAAACGTAAGTACCGAAAGAATTATGAACAACCAATGCCCCTGCAATCGCTGCTCAGACGACCGGAGCACCGCCCTGGCTATCATCGTGGCCCCAACTAAAAGGCCAGCTATCAGGATGATCAAAGTGGAAAAACCCTGCAGTTTTGCGTGCGGCATTTTGTCGAACAGACACACAACCCAATTTCGTGCGCCTTCGATCCAGCCCTGAGAATTTGCGCCTGTTATGCAAGTACGAGCTATAGCTGCCGATGTACGGGATGCGACGTCGCTACTGCCGAGCCACTCCACATGGGCAATCGCCGTCATTAAAGCCGCAGTGCCCAGAATATTCAGAATCGTATAGATCATCGCAATCCAGCAAAAACCGCCCACCACAATTCTCCACGGCGTGGTCAGCTCTTGCGGTTTACCCAAGTCGGCGACAAATAAAACCGCGCCAAAACTGAAGGCCACCGCGACCATGCAACTCGCCAACGCGGTGAGTTGCGGCCAGTGCGTCTTCAAAAAGGCCAGCGGCGCGAGACCGGTCTGCGCGCCGGCGGCGGCCAATACCACCGCGTTGATCGCTGTCAGCGCCACCAGAATTAGCAGCGTCAAACATAGCCACAGAGGCGTCAGCCAGCGAACAGAGAAGGTGGCCATCCCACCGAACATGGCTCGCTGAAAACTTTTAATGCTATTGAGAATTCCGCGCAGCCCTCCGTCCCACAAAAAACTGACCACGTCCGTCAGTTGCGCCACTCCTTCCGTCTTAGGCGCCCAATAGGTTTCATAAAGATGCAGCTCATATCGTTTGAGCGGCTGGCCGGCTGCGTCTTTGTTAATTCCATCGACGTCCAATTCAACCCGCTGCAATACCTGGTCGGCGATCTTTACCGTGCGCAAGCGTGGCTTGATCTGCGTCGGATTCGGCAGCACATCGAGAATCCCATTCGCCAAACTATCCAGCGTCTCAAATGGAATCTGCTGTCCCATACCGTGCACCACCCACACCGCCCGCTTTTCACGAGGCGCCCCGTCGACAGCCTCCAGAGAAGCTGCGAACTTTGCTATTCCCCCGCTTGGTTCGTCCGGGCCTTTAAAATTTTCTTTGTCTTTCTCCTTAACCTTGGGCGTTTCGTCTTTTGAGTCAATCCAATCATCAGCAGTCTTTCTCGGTTTGTGTGCACCCGTTTTTTGGGCGCTCTCTTTTGGAGCTAAATCAATCGAGGAAGGTTTGGGCACCTCAACAGCTGCGGTTGTCGCCGCAGAAAGATCAAAAGCGTCATAGGTCTGTGGAGCTGCAATTTCATATGCTGACGGCAAGGGCTTGTTAGCAGGATCGGACATGGTAACCTCCTCGTTATGTTCCGCAGAGGTTAACTTTTTTGAGATTGTGCGTCAAACGAAACGAAGAATACTTCCGGAAGCCCAGCCTTGGTTCATGCGCGTCACGGCACCAGCAGCAAGCGCCATATTTTAGACAAATTTGATGGCAACAATTTCCGGGCTGCTCCCCACTCGCAATGGCGGCCCCCACGTGCCTGCGCCGGTCGAGGTGTACACCTGCATCTCCCCCAGGCGCTGTAGCCCGTGAACGAATTTGCCATACATGCGCTCGGCGGCCAGCGTCCACGGCCAGAATTGCCCGTGATGAGTGTGTCCGGAAAGCTGCAGCGAGATGCCCTCTTCGGCGGAAACCTGAACGCGGTCGGGCGCGTGGGTCAGCAAAATGCTCGCTTGCGAGCGATCGAATCCTGTCAGTCGCAGCGTTTTGCGAAAATGTTCGCCATGCGTGGCATCTCGATAGGTCACTCCGACAATCTGCAAGCCATCCACAATTACTTTTTCGTTCTCCAGCACACGCACACCGGTAGCGGCGACCGTTTTCACATATTTAGTGTGATCGGAAAACTCTTCGTGATTGCCTTCCACAAAAAATGCACCCAGCGGAGGTTTCAACATCCCCAAAGGTTCGGCCAGCCGTGCGAGATCGGCAGGCGTGCCGTCGTACAAATCGCCCGCGATGAACACCACATCAGGATTCAGCCGGCGGACCATCTTTACCACGCGCCGCGAGAATCCAAACGCACGATAATTTCCCAGGTGTACGTCGCTAACTAAAATCGCTGTACGCCCGCGCCAGGACTCAGGCAGTCTTGGCAGTTTCACGGCGATGCGTTTTACGCGCGTCCATTCTCCATTGATCACTCCGTACGCGGTGATGGCGACTGCCAACCCCAAAAAACTCAATGCGAAATAGTGCCGTTCGGTCCTGGCTCCGCCTAATCGCAACGCCAGATAAACCAGCCAGCACAGCACGCTTGAGAAAAATGCGTAATTTACAAACCCCAGCCACACCGCGGTAATGCGGTACACCAATCGCAAAACCACATTTGTAAGGTTAAAGCCAATTATGGAGGTGGCTAGAAAGCTGACCGACAAAATACCCAGCGCAATTAGCAGCCGCCAATGACGTAAAGGATTGAAATCATAAACGCCGGTTTCTCCTGGAATATTCGGCGCCCAAAAATAAACCCAGGTGAGAAAAAGAAATCCATGCACCACAATTAAAACTGTTTGAAAGATAGTCAGAAATACAAAAAAGCGCCTGGGCAATCGCATAGTCCCCGATCGAAATGGCTGTTTACGGCTATGTTTACCAGCGTATCACGCTACCCGGAAACCCTTTGGTCGATAACCGCCGGCGCTTTGGTACTAAAAGTATTATCGACGAGAGCTTGGCGGGCGATTTTGGTTGCCGGGAATAATTCAGCTACAATCGCCGCAGTAAGAGCACGCATCAGTTATTTGTGCCGCCATCTCGGACGGCGTTTTCGCATTTAGCTTAAAATTGTCCTGAGAAACATCCCCGCTTGCCCCGGGCCGCATCATTGTGGTGGTACTTCAAGGAGAATCTGTGAGTCGTCAGGCCTCTGGCCACACGCAAGACTCGTACGCTCCCTGTTTATCTTCCGTTCCGTTCCAAGGTCTCTACGTTAATCGAAGGCCCCGATTATTTTTTCCCATGGCCATGGCCGGACTATATTTCGCCGCCGCCCTGAGCGCGCCTCAAGTAAATGCGCAGCAACGCCGCGAGCGCGAGCCAAACATCATTTACGCCGAGCGCCGCGCGCAACTTGCCGCACAAGCCGACGGCCCCATCATTCTGTGGGGTTTTACGGGGCGCGAAGAAGTTTCGCAGGCCTACGTCTTCGCGCAGGAAGAGAATTTTTACTATCTCACCGGCCACAACGAAGAAGGCGCCGGGCTCATCATTCTTCCCGCTCCAAAACACGACAACGGCTCGCCTGCACCAGCAGGATCGTCTGCCGCGACGCACGACGATGCTTCATTGAGCCCCCGCGAAATGCTTTTCTTGCCTGCCAAGGACCCTGCCAAAGAAAAGTGGAATGGCGTGCGCATGTCGCCCACCGATCCGGATATCACCGCACGAACCGGATTCGCCACCGTCAAGCCTTTTGCCGAAATGCGCGCTGAGGTTGAGAAGCTCGCAAAGATCTACCCTGCCGTCTACACCATTCTTCCCTACGAAAAAGAATTGGGCGGCTACCCGCACGAGAAACAAGTGGTCGACTGGCTCCAGGTCGCCGCACCTCAGGCCAAGGTGAAAGATATTCGCCAGAGTATCTATGCTCTACGCGAAATCAAATCGCCGGGAGAAATCGCCTTTCTACAAAAGGCCATCGAGCTTTCTCTGGACGCGCAACTGGAAGCCATGAAAATGATGCGGCCTGGCCTTTTCGAGTATCAAATCGCCGCAAAAATGGTGGAAGTGCACGCCATGGGCGGCTCCGAAGCGGAAGGTTACGCCCCCATCGTGGGCGCCGGCCCCAACTCCGTAGCGCTGCACTACGACAAGCTTTCACGAAAAATCGAAGACGGAGACATCGTCGTGCTCGATGTGGGCGCGCAATATTCCGGATATTCCGCGGACATCACGCGCACCTTGCCCGCCAACGGAAAATTCAGCGCCCGCCAACGCGAAATTTACGAAATCGTCCTGGGCGCGCAAAACGCCGCGATGGCCACGCTGAAGCCTGGAATGGATCTCTGCAAAAAAGGTGGCCACAGTGCCTACAAAGTTTCTTACGATTACATCAACTCGCATGGCAAAGACCTCCACGGCAAATCGCTTGGTCAGTATTACATTCACGGCCTCGGCCATCATATCGGCCTCGACGTCCACGATCCCGGCGAGTATTGCGATCCGTTGAAACCGGGCATGGTCATCACCATGGAGCCCGGCATTTACATCCCTGAAGAAAACCTGGGCGTGCGCATCGAAGACGACGTGCTCATCACCCCCGACGGCTACAAGCTTCTCAGCGAGCGCCTGCCGCGCGACCCTGACCGAATAGAAAAAATCATGGCCGACACCGCAAACGACCGCGCCACAAATAAACCGTAAACATTGTATAAATCTACTCGTCCGACCAACCGCATTAATCAGGCTGGACATTGAGAATCACGCTTCCGGTTAGTGCCCTGGTTGCTATAGGCTGACGCCTGTTTTTATTTACCATGAACCAAACTATGAAGCTCACACAGGTCGATCCGTCTCTCTACAATCCTGATTTGCGCCCCATTCCTCCGGAGGAGCGCACGTGGGGCACCTACAACTACGCGTCGCTGTGGGTGGCCATGAGTGTTTGCATTCCCACGTACATGCTTGCGTCCGGGCTGATCGCCGGTGGCATGAGTTGGCTTCAGGCGATTCTCACCATACTTCTGGGCAATTTAATTGTTTTGATTCCCATGCTGCTGAATGCTCACGCGGGCACGCGTTACGGAATTCCGTTTCCGGTATTCGTGCGCGCGTCGTTTGGTGTGCGCGGAGCAAATGTCCCGGCACTCTTGCGCGCGCTGGTTGCCTGCGGTTGGTTCGGCATCCAGGCGTGGATCGGCGGGCAAGCTATCTACGCCATGTCGCTCGTTATCTGGCCGGGCGCAGCAACTTTTCCCGGCAGCATGTGGATCTGCTTTTTCCTTTTCTGGGCCATCAACATGTTGGTCATCTGGTACGGCATCGAAACCATCAAATTGCTTCAAGGCATTGGCGCTCCTTTCATGCTCGCGGTGGGATTGCTTTTACTTTTCTGGATCACCCGCAAAGCCGGCGGTTTCGGGCCAGTGTTGGGAACGCCCAGCAAATTTCACAGCACCGCCGAATTCATGCGCTTTTTCATCCCATCGTTAACCGGCATGGTCGGTTTTTGGGCCACGGTGGCGCTGAATATTCCCGACTTCACGCGCTATGCAAAATCGCAACGCGCTCAAATCGTCGGACAAGCGCTGGGCTTACCCACAGCAATGACCCTGTACTCCTTCATTGGCGTTGCGGTTACCTCGGCATCGGCGGTGATTTTTGGCGAGCCCATCTGGGATCCCGTTGTTTTACTCGGACGATTCAATCAGCCAGCAGTCGCTCTAATCGCTCTTGTTGCTCTGCTGCTTGCCACGCTGAACACCAACGTGGCCGCAAATGTGGTCTCTCCATCCAACGATTTTTCCAATTTGCGGCCGAGCCTTATTTCTTTCCGTACCGGCGGCCTCATCACCGGCGTGGTGGGCATTCTGATGATGCCGTGGAAACTGCTTCGCGATTTCAGTTCTTACATTTTTGGCTGGCTGGTAGGTTGTTCGGCTCTGCTCGGCCCCATTGCTGGAATCATGATTTGCGATTATTACCTGCTGCGGCACCGTAATCTCATCGTCCAGGATTTGTACCGAAGAGGCGGCGCGTATGAGTATCGGCGCGGGTTCAATCCAAAAGCCATCGTCGCATTGGTCGCGGGAGTCACGGTCGCGTTGATCGGCCTCATGGTGCCGGCTCTGCGCTGGCTTTACGACTACGCCTGGTTTGTCGGCTTCCTCATTTCCGGTGGATTGTATTTTCTGTTGATGCACCGCCAAGTCTCCGAACGAAAGTAGTCCGCGGAATGTCAATGTGACCGGGAAATGCACGTTTAAGCGCGACACCGCCGCAGAGACCATGACCGCGATTTTGCGTGAAGAGCCGCCGGACTTGATGGGAGTAAACCGCGTTCACCACGCCAGGGTGCGAGGGCTGCCACAGGAAACTGTTTGTCCCGTTCCTGCGTTATTGAAGTATTGAACCCAGCGTTGAAGCGCGATGAAGGAGACTTTATGAAGTACCTATGCCTTGTCTACGGCGAAGAGAAAGATCTTGGAGCCATGACCGACGATGAGTGTATGGCTTACGATAATGGCCTCCGAGACGCGGGCAAGTGGGTTGCCTCGGAAGCTCTTCAGCCTGCTCGCACCGCTAGAGTCGTGCGCGTCCGCGACGGAAAAGTTTCCGTCAGAGACGGCCCTTTCGCCGAAACGAAGGAGCTTTTGGCTGGGTTCTATCTGATTGATGCCGCCGACCTGAACGAGGCTGTCCAACTCGCCTCGCAAATACCGCCCGCTCGCGTGGGCACTATCGAGGTGCGCCCAATCAGGGAACTAACCAGCACCACCGGCGAACGACGACGCCTGTAGCGAAAAAATTGAAAAAAGGTAGACCGCCCTACATTGCGTTAATCAAACTAAACCGTCGTGGCTTTAGGTTCCCACTGGCGACTTGCCGGCCGTGTTACATACGACACGGCTAGGAGCGCAAGCAATATCACCGGCGCGAACGCTTTCGCACCGTCGTTCGCAAGGAAGTGCGCAATAAATGCGCAGATCCACGCGAACGTGAATCCCGCATAGGCCCACTCCTTGAGTTTAGGCACTCCAGGAACAAGCAGCGCGATCGCGCCAAGCGGTTTGGCGAACCCAAGAATAATGCGCAGTTGCTGTGGATATCCGGCGTGCGCAAATCCTTCAACCGCCTGCGGGCTACCGGATAAGTAAGCGAATGCAGCCAAGAGTGACATCGCGCCCACCAGACCGGTGCTCACCCAATAAGCTATTCTGCGTGCCATGCGGTTGGGTCTCTCCGTTAACCAGGATAAGAAGCGAGCGCCATTCTCTTGACCGGCACTTTGAGACACGCAAGCGGTTAATGTTTTGGCGCAACGCCGGAAAGGCAAACGTCCGACGGCTTCTCTAGCGTTGGCCTCGACTTTAGACGAATTCGCGCCTCAACGGGTAGTCGGCAATGATGGCCCGAACTACCCGCCAGCGCTGCTATAGGTTTTTCGCAGGTCTTGTAACCGGTGTTGGCGCAGGAACTCCGAGGTCCCGTCACGTTCGCACGGGATGTATTTTTGCTGTCCTATATTCCTCGTTCGCTGTGGGTGACTTCGCTAGTTTTTATCTGGATGAGCGTGGCGGTAATTCCAGTAGTCCGACTGCTCCTTCTTGCTCGCCTTCGAGTATTCGTGCGAACTCTTGTGGTTGTCGCTAAGGTATTGCCCCCAGGCTTTATTTTCGTTGTCGTCCCAGTTGTGATAATCCTTGTGTTCTTTATCGTAGACTCGGTTTTGATTGTGATCCTCTTGAGGTGCGGGGATGGCCATCAATGCCACTGGCGCCGCAAGCGCAGCGGTCAGAAATAGCGACGTGATGTAACGATTTGCACGGTGCATGTTGTAGTCCTCCAAATGCAGAATGTCCGCTCTCGTAATCGCGGCACCATAAGTGTGCATCTTAAGCCGCTTGATGCATGTCCCATACAGCACACCCACATAGGATAGGGCCTGGGAAACAACGCTACACGCAGAGGTGTCATTCGCCCCCGCGGTAACAAGCGGTTACATTGACTGCCTGCGTGTCTCGCCGGGTGGGAAAGAGGTCGCCTTCATTTCCGAAGTTTTTCTAGCAAGGCAGAGCTTTCGGACTCGCCAAGAGCGCCCTTGCGATGTAGTACACGAATCAGTTCTTTCAGAATATTGCGCGACTGCACATCAACAACATCCGAAGAAGCGACTGGCGCAGCTGCCCCGACCGATTCAAGTTCTGGCTGTTTATCGCCGCTCAGCTCACCCAGCCACGCTTCGAGTAGGAGAGCGTGGGGTTGTTCAGTGACAGTGAAGCACAAACCCATGCCCAATCCGACGGTGGAATACACTACGCTACCCTGGGTCTCGAATGTTTGGATGCCCCGTCTAATCTTCACCGCCAGCAAAGTTCCAGGTGGAAAGGGGCTAATGCAATCGACGTAGCAACCCCTTCTTGCAATGTCAGTGACCCGTCCAATGATTCGCGTATTACCTTGAATATCGATTACTTCCGCATCACAGGAAAAGGGATAACGCGGGTTCTGACGGTGTTCCGTCACCTCCGCCGGAGTCTCTATCGCATTTTTCTCTAATTCAATCATCTGTTACATGCCTGAATGAGCGTGTTTGCGCCGGAATGTCACCGCAATTGGAACAAACCAGAACCAGTCACATTGCATGAATCTAATAAATGGGTCGTGTTTATTCGAAAACAAACCTCAAATGGAAATGAAACAGGGCCGCTGTATCAGCGGAAGAAGGGGTAAATGTATATTACCCGGAAAAAATGAATATCACTGGACACTTCGACCAAAGTAGCTAATGGGCTACCCCGGCTTTACCCGGCCCTTACAAGCAAAATGAGGAAAAATCAGGAAACCGATGCGTTACTTGGAGAGCAGGCCGAGATGGCTGGCGACGCACAGCCATTCTCCATTTTTGAGGATCCACGTGTCGGTGAAACGCCCGCGGTGTTCGTAGTGCTTGCCTTTGTTGGTGCCCTTTTCGTGGGTTGCGCCGGTAACGACGACGGTGTCGCCGTGGCGGTGCAGTTTCATGTCTTCCGAAACTTCCGCGGTCAGTTGATCGGAGACATCTCGGATATTAGCCAGGAATTGCGCCTTGGAAAGGACCGCGCCGTCGTAATCGGTGAGCACAAAGTCTGGATCCAGTATTTTTTCCATCGCGCCGGCGTCGTGATGCAGTTGCATTTGATTCCACAGATTTTCGAGCGCGATGATCTTGAATTCGTCATTGGCGCTCTGAGAACAAATTGCACGTGGCAGAAAAACAAGAACTAGAATGCAGGGCCATACTCGGCGCATTGGTCTCTTTTCCATACCACGCAGAAATTCGTCGGAATCACACGCTCCGGTTTGCAAAGATGGTAGCCGATTAGCGCCCCATTTGCGAAGCGTGCGATTTTTTTCATCTATCTCTTCCATTTTTTTAATGGCAAATAAATGTTCTTAACAGTTTTTTACACAACCTCGAACTCTTGTCCGCATCGAATTTAATAACTAAACGAATTGAAACTATTCCGCGGCAACGCGTGCGGTGTCCTGCACGCAGCGGCGCACGGAAAATAAAAAGGAGCTGTTTATGAAAATGTCGAGAATCTCAACACTGCTGTTTGGTAGCGCGCTTCTGTTTTCTTCGGCCGCACTCGCCGGGGGAAATAATCGAGGAAAACTTGAGTTGACTGACAAGGTCGTTGTCGATGGCCAATCCATCGCACCCGGCGATTACCGGGTGGAGTGGGATGGCAGCGGTCCGGCGGTGCAAGTGAGAATTTTGCAAGGTAAAGATACCGTGGCTACCTTGTCCGCTCATGTGACCGAGCAGGCCAGTCAAAACCCTCAAGATGCCTATAGCACTCTTTCCGAGCCAGATGGCTCCAGAGAACTAACGGCAATTTACCCTGGTGGGAAGCGCGTTGCTTTGGAGTTCGACCACAACACCACCGCCGGCGCCCAGTCGGGAAACTAACCCACGGCAAGCAAACTAAACGAAGCAGCGCCCATTCCTTTCCGGCCCAGCCTGGAAGGAATGGGTTTTAGTTTTTTGCGAGTGTCATAATGCTGCGGCCATCGCGCCCGAAATCACGGATTGTTATTCTCTTCGGCATCCGACAGGCGGCTGGTGAGCGCACCTTGCGTGGTTTCGTGGTGTCCCTATAATCACGACTATGACAATCCTGCGCTCTTCGCTGTATTTGCTACTGGCGGTCTTCGCGAATGCAGCGGCGCTTCGTGCCACGCCTTCCCTTCTCGCTAACGCGTGTGTACCAACGAATGCTCAAGATAGTTCTGCTCCACCGCTGCCACCCACCCAACAAACCGAAACGCAAGAACCCCGCGTGGACACTCCTTCCGACGTCATCGGCAAACAATTAATCCCGGACTTCGCCGAGATAACTCCGACGCTCTACCGCGGCGCCCAGCCGCGCAAACATGGATTCGAAGCTTTGGCCAAGATGGGAGTCCAAATCGTCGTGGATCTGCGCGGAGATCGCAAAGGCGAACGCAAGGAAGTGACCAGTTTGGGTATGCAATACGTTCCCATGCATTGGGAGTGCTCATTCCCTAAGGACAGAACTTTTGCGGACTTTCTTACCTTGATCCGGAAAAATCCAGGCAAGAAAATCTTCGTTCACTGTCGTATTGGTGATGACCGCACCGGAATGATGATCGCGGCCTATCGCATGGCCGAGGAGGGATGGAGCCCGAAACAAGCGATGAAGGAGATGACGGAGTACGGCTTTAACCTTCCCCATAGGCGCCTGATTTGCCCGCGTTTGTCTGAATATGAGGAGCACTTTCCCGAACGCTTTGCGACCAAGCCCGAGTTTGAAGAACTTCGTTCTACAAAACCGAGCCAGCTCTCTGACACCCCTTCATCGCAGCCAAAACCAGCACCGACAAAGGAACCAACCTCACAGCCCCCTCTCTAGAGCAGGTGAGCACTCCATACAATTCGTTTCTCTGACAGCCGTTCGCGAATCTCCTATTGGTACCAGCCTTTGCGAAAATCACAACGCTGGGGCCACGCCGCAGCATTTTTATTTCTGTTTTACGGCGTTTCACCCTCGATTTAACACCGCAGGGGCGCGAGTTTTACTCAATCCGCTTCGCGTGCTGGTCCATACCCCCCTGATGCAGAATCAGTTCCGTCGCCCGCCCGTCGCTATCAGTCACAAAGGCAATCTGCGCATCGACCACCTTGAGAAAATAATCGCGATCGCTCTCTGCAAATATCTGAACCTTCGGTTGTCCGGTGGCCTGCATAAACAAATGATCGTCTTCCCGCGTAACGGTCATAATGAAACTCGGCGCGAGCTGGTACTTTCCGACGTAACCGTCAAACAACTTCGGGTCTACGGTGACCTCTTTGTGCTCCTTTGCCGGCGGTAGCTCTCCTTCCAGCCGTTTCGCGTGCTGGTCCATGCCGCCCTGATGCAGAATTAGTTCCGTGGCCCGGCCGTTGCTGTCGGTCACAAAAGTAATCTGTGCATCGACGACCTTGAGAAAATAATCGCGATCGCTCTCTGGAAATATCTGAAGCTTTCCCTGCCCGGTGGCCTGCGTAAACAAATTGTTGCCTTCCCGCGTAACGGTCAAAATAAAGTTGGGCGCGAGCTGATACCTCCCGACATAGCCGTTGAACAGCTTCGGATCTACCGGGACCTCCTTCCGCTCCGAGGGCATTACGATTTTTTCGCCATGGGCCACGGCCCCCAGCTTTGAGGCAATCTCCTGCGGCGCAGAACCGTTCAGATTGCCGAGTACGATCACCGTGAGCTTATCGTCAGGGTAGTAGGCGAGCGTGGTATTGAAACCTTCTATGCCGCCGCCATGATCGATTACCTTCCGTCCATTCACCATGTGCACCTGCAGGCCGAACGCGTAATCGTTTTTAAATGGCGTGGTCATCTCCTGCAGCGAGCTCGGCGAGAGCAACTTTCCCCCGAACAGGCCCTGCTCCCAACGCAACAGGTCTTCCGTCGTGGAATACAGTGCGCCCGCAGACAACGGAACAGTCATGTTGATGAAGCCCGCATTGGTTGGACCGGTCGGACCTGGGACGTATCCCGCGGCGCGGTGCGAAATGATTGCGGAATTTGAATCGTATCCCGAATCCTTCATGCCGAGCGGCGTGAAGATGTTTTCCTGGACAAACTTCTCATAACTCTCGCCACTAATCTTTTCGAGGAGATAGCCCAGCAGCACGTACCCGGAATTGCTGTAGCTCATCTTCTCGCCGGGCTGGAACTCGAGCGGCTTGTCGCGAAAACGGGCCACCAATTTTTCGGGCGTGGTATCGAAGGGTTCCTGGGACGCGTAATCTGGAAAGCTCGTAAAGCTGGGGATCCCGGAACTGTGCGTTAGCAAGTTGAAGATGGTGATTTTGTCCCACGCGGCAGGCGCGTCCTGCATGTATTTTTTTACTGGGTCAGTCACTTTCAATTTTCCGCGCTCCTGTAGCAGCAGGATCGAGGCCGCAGTGAATTGCTTGGTAACCGATCCTAAGCGGAACTTCGCTGCAGGTGAGTTGGGTACTTCCCACTCGAGGTTAGCGAAGCCGTAGCCCTTGTTGAGCAACACGTTGCTTCCGCGCGCAACCAGTACACAACCCATAAATTTCTTGTCGGACACGTAGGATTGAACGATGTCCTCCATGCGGGCGAGGTCGGGGGACGCCTGCGAAGCTGCGCTGGCTTGGTTAGTTTCACCCGTTGCTGATCGAGATGTCGCGCGAAGCCCAGCGACGCTAGTGATGAATATCGCTGCGAATACGCATTGGAGAATCGTTCGCATCGTCTGACTCCAATCCATTGCTTTTCTCGGTGCAGGAATTACGCCAGCTTCTTTTCTCGCTTGTACTCGTCGAACTTCTCCAGAAAGCGGTCGATGTCTTTTTTCTGCACATAGTACGGCGTGGATAATCGCAACTTGTTAGGATCGGCGCCGCGAATGCGAATTTTGTGCGTGTGCCATAGCCAGTTCTCCAGATCCATGCGCGGAACCGGCGGCACATTCACGGTGACGATTGCGCAACGCAGCGCTGCATCCGGCGACGTCCACGAAATCGCGCCCCGCTTCATCATCTCCGCGAGCATGTAGTCCGCAAGTACGCGGTGGCGGCGTTCCATGCGCTCGAGGCCAATGTCGTTGGCCATCTTGATGGCGGCGCGCAAGCCCCAAAGCGCGGGCACGTTCGAGCTGCCGATGCGTTGGAATCGCTCGGCGCGAAGCTTAGTGTCGTCCCAGCCTTCCGTTGCAATCGTATTCCAAAGGCGGTCAATCACTTCGTCGCGAACGTAGAGAAAGCCGGAGCCCTTGGGCGCCTGCAGCCACTTGTGCGGGCTGGAACTGTACATGTCGCAACCGATGTCGTGCACGTTGAAACGCATCATGCCCGGAACATGCGCGCCGTCCACCGCGGAGAGAATGCCTTTGGAACGGGCCAGCGCACAGAGTTCCTTCGCGGGCAAAACCACGCCAGAGAACGTAGTGATGTGGCTGAAAAAGATAACCCGGGTGCGCGGCGTGATGGCCTCGCTAAAAAGGTTGAGCACTTCCGCAGCATTTTTCACCGGCCGCGGCAGTGTGATTTTCTTCACCACGATGCCGTAGCGTTTGGCTCTGAGGTTCCACGGATGTTCGCCACCGGGATGCTCCTGATCGGTCATCAAGACTTCATCGCCCGGCTTCAGGTCAATGCCATTGGCGATGTAACTGTTGGCTTCCGTGGCGTTACGCAGTAGCGCGAGCTCGTCGCGATGACAGCCTACAAATGCGGCCAACGGATCGCGGAACTCGTTCCATGCGGCATAACCCCAGATGGGATAATCCTCGGGGTCCTGCTGATCCATCTTTTCGGTAGTGGTGTATCCATCGAAGATGGCGCGTAAAACCGGCGCCGGACTGGAGCCTACGGTGCCGTTATTCAAATAACTCTCGTCTGCGGGAATTAAAAATTGCTTGCGCAATTCTGCCCAGTAGGCGTCCTCGTTCTTGTCGAAGAGAGCGCGATCGGGCAGCGCGGACGGCGCGTCCGCAAGTTGCGCCAGCAGATTCCCACGAAAGGTGAGCATTGCCGCCAATCCCGTGGCACCGGCAGTGAGAAAGTTGCGGCGGTCGAGCATGTCGCCCCCTGTGCGAACAAAAATAATTTGATGGACAAATATTCGAGCGAACAACGATTGCGAATTGTGTGCACCTTCACAGCGGAATGCAACCTATTTCCTTATTTCTTGTCTTAGGTGGGACCCTCGACGCGTAATGTATGGCTGGCGGGCACTGAAGAGTGCAAGCAGAGAGGAAATCTTTGGTTGTGTATGGGATACTTTTTCGGAAACTCGAATGTTGAATACTCCAAAGGAAACATTTCAATTACTGGCAGATGCCGCCAGCCGAATCCAACTTAGACAGCGAGCGCGAACTGCTTCGGGGTGGTATTTCACCCTGGCCTTCTTTATTCTCATCGCGGCATTATTTCACCTGCATACTTCTATGGGAATCGGGTGGCTTGCGTGCGGCATCGGATTGACTATCGTCGCACTTTATGGACTGACGGGAACCGAACTGGAGTCTATTCTTATGTCGCGAATCTGCGTGGCGATTGCGGTCTCCATATTCTCACTTTACAGCGCGAGTCGTGCTCAGCAGGGATTCGGCTTCCTTTTTGCTGTGCTAGGAGGAATGCTTGCTTTGTCTTCGGCTATCGGCCTCCGCGCATACTGGCGCATACAGCGCACCCCTCCCGACCTGCTAGAGAGGGTACAGAGCGCATTTGTCGTCGCGACCGACTCCGACCCAGTCAAAACTCCGGGATTAGTTTCGTTTCGACAAGCAACTGGATGGAAAACGTTCCTGCCAAATGATAATGCTCAATATGATTATCGTCTTCTCTACGACCGTGATGTCGTATTTCTGATTGGCATAAACTCGTTCCTTGGTATTCGTTACTCGCCGCTTTTCAGGTTTATCGCGCCGTCTCGCAATTTCCACATCGAAGTTCTTGGCAACTCTCGGATCGGAAAAATGAACAAGGTCAGACTCATGTTGGATAACGAGCCGTTGCTAGAACCACTTGAGGTCACGCCAGAAATGCTTTTAAAGGCTCGCCAACAGACGGCTGAATCACCAGTCTAAAAACGTCTTTCGCTTTTTTTTGCTTCTAAGTCTTGTTAAGCCGCACTCCGGACGAGTGGAACCCAACACAAATCCTCAAGCGCCGAGAGCTTTTAATTCTGGGGTGCGTGTTCCATGGAGCTACATCGCTGAGCCTCGCGATTCGATTGACCGCGTGGAATGCGGCGATTTATACTGTTGATTCAGCGCCGGGGATGGTTCCGGCGTCCCTCGAGTGATTTCGCGGGCCCTTTTGGGAATGCCGGCGCCCGGCGAAATTCCGAAACTACATTTGATTGGGAGACTATGAGCAGCACAAAAGCCACACAACTTCGCCCCGGCATGGTTATCCAGCATGAAGGGCAGCTCTACACCGTTTTCAGCGTGGATCACCGCACTCCGGGCAATAAACGCGGCTCCATGCAGACGCGCATGAAGAATCTGCGCACCGGCACGATGATTGACTATCGCTTCCGCGCGGAAGAATTTGTCGATCGCGCCATCCTGGATGAAGTGGAGTTTGAATATCTGTACAGCGAGGGCGACGAATTTCATTTCATGAACACCAAGAATTACGAACAGATGCAGATGACCCGCGACGAACTGGGCGAGACGGTGTTTTATCTAATTCCCAATACCATCGTGCATGTGGAATTTTTTGAAGAAAGAGCCATCGGTATAAATTTGCCGGATACCATGGAAATGAAAGTGGTGCAGACCGAGCCGACGCTGCAGAAAGCCACCGCCAGCGCGGTGGGAAAGCCGGCTACACTGGAGACCGGGCTGGTAATTCAGGTGCCGCCGTTTGTGAACGAAGGCGACCGTGTAAAGGTGGACACCACCGAAGCGCGTTATGTGCAGCGCGTGGAGTAATTTTTCGTTAGTATCGAGTTTCGCGATTAACTTTTGTGACTGAGGTTTTGGTTTTGAGTTTCCGCCTCCGCAGCTAGATGCAGCTCTAATCTAGAAGAGGCAGTCAACGCTGGCTGATGAAAATCAGCCGGCGTTTTGTTTTTTGGCCGAGCCGCTGCCTGCCGGCTCGCCGAAGACTCGGGCGAAGATCGCGTCCACGTGACGAAGCTGGCGCTTCAAATCAAAGGTGTGAGCCAGCGCCGCGGCATCCAGATATTTCGTGATGCGGCTATCTTTGGCGACGCGGTCGCGAAAGCTTGATTCCGTTTCCCACGCAGCCATGGAATTTTCCTGCACCGCTTTGTAAGCGTCGTCGCGCGGCATGCCCTTTTCCACCAGATCCTGCAGCAGTTGGCCGGAAAAAACCAGGCCGTGCGTCATTTCCAGATTGCGCAGCATGCGTTCGGGAAAGACGCACATGTCCACGATGATTGCGGTCATTTTGGCCAGCATGTAATCCACCAGGATGGTGGAGTCCGGCAAGATAATGCGCTCAACGGAGCTGTGAGAAATATCGCGCTCGTGCCACAGCCCGATATTTTCAAATGACGCGATCAAATTCGAGCGCACGATGCGCGCGAGCCCGCAGATTTGCTCGCAGGTCACCGGGTTGCGTTTGTGGGGCATGGCGGAGCTGCCGCGTTGTTCGCCGCCGAACGGCTCTTCCGCTTCGCGCACTTCAGTGCGCTGCAGATGTCGAATTTCCAGCGCGATCTTTTCAAGCGTGGCGCTGATCAGCGCGAGCGCGCTGAGGTATTGCGCGTGGCGATCGCGTTGAATCACCTGGGAAGCCACGGGAGCGGCGATCAATCCGAGGCGCTGGCAGATGCGCTCTTCGATGTCCGGGCCGAGATGCGAAGCATTGCCCACCGCGCCGGAAATTTTGCCCACCGCCATTTGCGCGGCAGCATCGCGAAAACGCTGCTGGTTGCGCTGATTTTCCGCGTACCAGTTGGCGATTTTCAATCCAAACGTGATGGGCTCGGCGTGCACGCCATGCGTTCGTCCGATTTGCGGCGTGGAACGAAATTCCTGCGCGCGCTTGGCGAGCGCGTCGCCAAATTTTACCAGTGCGGCTTCGATCAATCTGGACGCTTCGCGAACCTGCAAAGCTTGCGCGGTATCGACTACGTCGTTGGAGGTCATGCCGTAGTGAAACCAGCGCGCCGCCCCCGGATCGCCGATGGATTCGCCGATGGCCATGGTAAACGCCACCACGTCATGCTTCACTCGCGACTCCAGCTCCTGAATGCGCGCGACATCGATCTTGGCGTTGCCGCGAATCTTCTCCGCGGCTTCCTTTGGCACATCGCCGGCTTCCGCGAGCGTTTCGGTCGCGGCCAGCTCCACCTCAAGCCACTTGGCGTATTTGTTGGCATCGCGCCAGATCGCGCCCATCTGCTCGCGGGTGTATCGTGGAATCAACTTTTAGCTCCTGTTATTGGTCAACGCAGCGGGGTTCCGCGCGCAAATCCACGGTGCAAATCCACGGTAATGATACGGTATTTCAAACCACCATGCGACTTTCGCCGCTTGGCGCACCGAGCTATTGCAACGGCGTGCCTTGCGGTATTCAAATAAGCGCGAATTTAGCCAACAGCGGCTCCGCGGACCTAACCGCAAGCCTAAAAACCTGTCTAAGGATACGAATGAACGAAAGCGTTGAGAGCGTCCGGGCCGCCGACGCCATTGCCATCGAGCGCACGCTTGCGGGCGATCGCGACGCCTTTCGCGTTCTTGTGGAGCGCCATAGCGCCACCATTTTTAGGCTGGCGTACCGGCTGACCGGCAACCATCACGACGCTGAGGAAATTGTGCAGGAGGCATTTTTGCGCGCTTATCCAAAACTCGAACAGTTTGCCTCGCAGGCCAATTTCGCGACCTGGGTCTATCGCATCGCCGCGAACTACACCATTGATCGCATGCGCCAGCGCAAGCAGGAGATGCACGGCGACAAGCACCGAGCGCGAAGATGAGCGACGAGGTGGAACAGGATCCGCTGCGGCAGGTTCCCGACGTAGCGCCAACGCCTGAACGATTGACGCAAAGCGTGGAGCTGCGGAGGCAGATGGAAAATGCGCTGAACAATTTGACGCCCGCGGAGCGCATCGCTTTTGTGATGCGGCATTGCGACGGTTGCGGAATTGAAGAAATCGCCGCGGCGCTGAAATCCAATTCGGGCGCAGCGAAGAATACAGTTTTCCGTGCGGTGCACAAGTTACGGCAGATGTTGCAGCCGCAATTTGCACCGCGCGCGACCGCCCGCGCGATGGGAACAGAATCATGAAGCACTTGAGCGAAGAACAATTGATCGCGTACCAGGACGGCGAGACTTCCGGGCGCGATACTGCGGCTGCGCACATCAACTCGTGCACAGAGTGCCAGGCGGAGTTGAATCGGCTCGCGGAAATGCTCGCGGCTTACCAGGCGCTGCCGGTTCCGGATCCGGGCGAAGACTACGGCCGGCGTGTTTGGCAACAAATTGCGCCGCGCCTCAAGGAAAAGCGGAGCCGCTGGTGGCAGGTATTTCTTGAGCCGCGAAGACTGACAGCGGCCGGATTGGTTGCCGCGCTGTTGCTCGTTGCGTTTCTCGCCGGGCGCGTCAGCAAGCGCGTGGACCACGGAGAAGCAGCGCTTACTGCCGAGCAAGTTCGCCAGCGGGTTTTGCTGTTGGCTGTAGGCGAACACCCGGGGGCGATCAGAAATGGTGTTAATGGAAATCGCGAACGCGGAACCAGAAGGCGCGAGCGTGAAACAAGTGAATCTCTTATCGCAGCGGCGGCGCGCGGAAGAATTGCTGGACGAAAATCGGCTGTACCGGCAGACCGCGTTGCAAGAAGGCGATACGGGCATCGCCAATGTGCTCGATGAATTGGAGCGCGTGCTGCTGGATGTCGCGCACAGTCCGGGAAACGTAACGCCTGCGCAGTTCAAGTCTATCCGGCAGAGGATCGATGACGATGGGCTGCTATTTAAAGTTCGCGTGCTCACAAAAGAGATTGAACGGCGGGAAAACACAGGAACGCGGGGGCCTGCGGAAAGCGGCTCCGCGAAAGTCGAAAGGAATAATCAGGCATGAGGTTTAATAAATCACTTCGAGTCGCAACATTTATATTCGCAGGCGCGTTCTCAGTGCTGGCGCGACCGGCGGGCGCAAATGCGCGCGTAGGCTGGCAAACGTTTGCTCAATCGCCCGAGAACGCGACGGTGGAACCAGCCAAGCCCGAGGATGGCAGCGAGATGCAAGGCGACCGCGATCAGGAACAGCAGGACCGCGAGCAAGAGAAGCGTGACCGTGAACAGGGGCAGCGCGACAGGGACCAGGAAAAACGCGACCGCGACCAGGAACGCGTGGATCGGCTGGAAGAGCTGTACGACGGCGGACGCGAAGCTTTGGATGACGAAAAATACGAGCAGGCGCGCGACAAATTTGCGGCACTTGCGCGAGCGAATGGCCCGCTAACGGATGCGGCGCTCTACTGGCAGGCTTATGCCGACCAGCGTCTGGGACAACGGCAGGCAGCCTTGGCGGCCATCGCCGATTTGAAAGCTCGTTTTCCGCAAAGCCGCTGGCAGCGCGATGCGGGCGCGCTCGAAATTGAAGTCCGGCAAGGCACCGGACAGCCATCACGTCCGGAAGCGCAGGGCGACGATGAATTGAAAATGCTGGCTATTCAAGGCTTGATGAACAGCGATCCCGAACGGGCCATGCCGCTGCTTGAAAAAGTTTTGCAAGGCCCGGCGTCGCCCAAGGAAAAATCAAGGGCCATGTTCGTGCTGGCCCAGAGCGGCTCTCCACAAGGCCGGGAAATCATCGGACGAATTGCACGCGGGCAGAGTAATCCCGAGCTGCAGAAAAAGGCGGTGGAATATCTGGCGATATTCGGCGGCCAGGAAGCGCGGAAAACCATGGCGGAGATTTATGCGTCTACCCCGGATCCTTCGTTGAAGCGCTCCATTTTGCGCAGCTACATGATTGGCGGCGACAAAGAGCGATTGTTTGCCGCGGCCAAAAGCGAGAAAGATCCAGCGCTGCGACGCGAAGCGATTCGCCAACTAGGGTTAGTTCACGGGGAGCAGGAACTGGAACAGCTGTATCGAACGGAAAATACTCCGGAGATCAGGCGGGAGATCTTGCAGGCATTTTTCCTGGCCGGCGATGTAAACAAGATGCTGGAAGCCGCGAAAAGCGAAAAAGATCCGGAGCTACGGCGCGCGGCGGTTCGCAACCTCGGGCTGGTTCGTTCAGATGAATCCAGCAAAGCGTTGGCAACCATTTATGCGAACGAGACGGACCGCGGCATTCGCGAAGAAGTGTTGAACGCGTACTTCCTGCAAGGAAACGCCGGCGCGATTGTGGCGATTGCGAGGGCCGAGAAGGATCCAGGGCTTAAGAAAAAAGCGGTGGAAAAGCTATCGCTGATGCACTCCAAGGAAGCGTCGGATTACATGATGGAGCTGTTGCAGAAATAGGTGGGTGAAATGAAAACCGCGAATACATTGCGCAATGGTTTGCTTGCAGCTTCGTTCGTTTTGTTGACCTGCGGCGCCAATGGGAGCCGCGCACAGCAAAGTGATACGCCACGGATCGAGAATGCCCAGGTTCAGACGCGAAGTGTCAGCGGAACTTTGGCCGCCACGATGGCAGAGTTGGAGAAGAGTGCTACGAGTGCGCTGTGGGTCGGCTATGCAGTAAATGTGGTGGCGGGACAGCACTCGATTTGTTGCGGGAATTACAATGATGGAGAGAGGTGCAGGAAATGCGCGCTTGAAAACGGGGATGCGCGCGGCGCAGTAAATACCAAAAACGAAGCAAGCAAAAGCCCGGTGCTGTTGGAAAGCGGGCGGCGACTGACCGTGCTTTTCCGGGTGCAAGACAAACAGCTCATGCGTGTAAAAGTGGCCACGGAAGATTGCGTTCTGGATGCGGGCGGGTTGCCGTTCCTCTGGCTCACCGATGTAAAACCGGCGGAGAGCGTGGCGTTTCTTGGTGCGTACGTGCACGACGAAAATCTGGGCGGACATGGGAGACATTCCGTCAGCAATGAAGCGCTGATGGCGATCGCGTTGCACGACGGGCCGGAAGCGCAAGCGGCACTCGAGTCTTTCACTACGCCGCCGCAACCGGAGGAGTTGAGAAAGCAGGCGGCGTTCTGGCTTGGAGTAGCGCGCGGCAAAGAAGGATTTACGGCGTTGCAGCGCATGGCGAAAAATGATCCTTCAAGCGACGTGCGCGGGCACGTCGCATTTGCGCTCTCCGTCAGCAAAGAACCGGCGGCGCTGGAAGAAATGATTCGCATGGCACATGACGACGAGAGCGGGCATGTGCGCGGGCAAGCGATTTTCTGGCTGGCGCAAAAGGCCGGCAAACGCGCG
>Ga0182024_10007916_pt1 | contig 22720 bp, 22 predicted proteins | sample P32metaG_FD_120480 | JGI IMG/M metagenome (GOLD analysis project Ga0182024, IMG submission 120480) | Permafrost microbial communities from Stordalen Mire, Sweden - P3-2 metaG (Illumina Assembly) | ecosystem: Environmental > Terrestrial > Soil > Wetlands > Permafrost | place: Sweden: Stordalen... | reverse complement strand
GGAAGACCGGCACCGCGTACCCGAGTGCTGCCTGCAGTCCCGTCTCGATCCGCGCGGCGATCTCGGTGGGTGGCTCGTCGGTGGCGGCGAAGACGACGTTGCCGCTCGCCCTGAACGTGCTCACCTCGCTGAATCCCAGCTCCTCGAAGTGCGTGCGCAACTCGGCGTTCGAGATCCGGTGGCCCCCGACGTTCATCCCCCGCAGAAATGCGGCGTACCCAGACATGCGAGCACCTTATCCCCGTGGGGTGATCACCATCATCAGGGCGGCAGCATCAGTTAGGCGGCAAACAGTGAGCTGGCATCGAGGACCTTTCGGTTGCTCCTGACCCCGGCGGCGATCTCTTGCAATGGCTCGGCGGCCTGGTAGTAGGTGCCCCGCTTGGCACCGAGCTGTCTCAGGAGCCCCGCCTCGACCATCGCCCGTAGGTCGCCTGTCGCGAGCTGGTTGGAGATCTCTTCTTCGTTTGCTCTGAGTGTTGAGCGATAGGACGAATTACGAATTCGCAGGCCGATAGCGGTGTCGAACAGAGCGGAGATCGTGCGTTCAGGCAGGCGATGCTTCTCGCGCAGCTTGTCCAGCTTGCTCCAGAGCTCCTCTGACTCCTGGACACGCCTCAAGACGCTGGCTGCCTGTATGTAGTGAGCCTCGAGGCAGAAGCGCACCCACGGATGCGCATCGCAGCTGGGGCTCCATCGACCTTGCCCCACTTCGGCCAGCACACGGTAATACGCCTCCGTGTTGCGCCCGAGGTACTCCTCGATGCTGGAGAAGGGTGGCTCCAAAATGCGATCTCGAGCCAGCACGAGGGTTTGCAGGCAGCGTGCCATGCGGCCGTTGCCATCGCGGAACGGGTGGATCATGACCAGATTCAGATGTGCCATGGCTCCCTTGACCAGGACATGGATCTCCTCGTCGCTAGAGAGCGCAGCGACCAGCTCCTCGACCAAGGAGGGGATCTGCCCCGCCTCGGGACCCTCGTACACGACGGTGCCCGTGGCTTCGTTGCGCACCCAGATCGGACCGGGACGCCACAGCCCTGCTCCCGCGTTCACTGAATACTCGGTGATCATGAAGTGCAGGCTGCTGATCACCTGTGAGCTATAGGCGAAGTGCTCATCTTGGGCGAGTTGCAGCACGTAGGTCATCGCGCGCCGATAGCCCTGGTTTGCCTGCCAGTCCTCCTCAGTCGCCTCCGACGGTTCATCTCCCTCGATGGCGGCGATGGCGTCCTCGACCGATACGTTGAAGCCCTCGATGCTGTTCGAGCCCTGAATCGCTTTTGCCGCGAGCACTCGCCGGATCTGGCCGACCCAACGCTTGGGCTCTGCTACGTAATGACGAAGCTCGCGCCGGAGATCCTCGATCCGCCCAAGGGCGGTCTCTTCTTCGAGAGTGGGATTTGGGACGGCAAAGATCATTGATTTATCTGTTGATATATTGATAGTATCAGCAAGGACAATTGATATTATCCCTAATAGCTAGGGATATCAACTTCAATAGACTGCGATCTCTACCCAAGGAGGCCAGCCATGAAGATCGCGCCATCAGTCGCGCCGTCGGGCGAGCAATTCGAGATCGTGTGCGGCGAGCAACGGGCGACGATCGTCGAGGTCGGTGGTGGGATTCGCGAGTACTCGGTCGCGGGCCGAGCGGTGCTCGATCCATATCCCCTCCACGAGATCTGCGACGGCGCTCACGGTGCTCCGCTGATCCCCTGGCCCAACCGTCTTGCGGACGGCCGCTATCGCTTCGAGGGTGTCGACTACCAGGTGGCGTTGACCGAGCCGACGAAGCACAACGCGATCCATGGTTTCCTGCGCTGGCGTCCCTGGCGGGCGGTGGAGCGTGCGCCCGATCGCGTCGTCATGGGGACGCGGCTGTACCCCCTCGACGGCTACCCGTTCGCCCTCGATGTCTACGTCGCGTATGAGCTGAGCGACGCGGGCCTGACGGTGTCCACGACCGCCGTCAACATCGGCGAGCGAACCTGCCCCTACGCCGCCGGCCAGCACCCCTATCTCTCGCCCGGCGATGGGCTGATCGACGACTGTGAGCTCCAGGTCCCGGCCGCAACGCGCATCGTCACCGACGCCGAGCGCCAGCTCCCCACCGGCAAGGAGCCTGTCGCGGGCACGCCGTTTGACTTCCGCGGCGCCCGCTGCCTGGGCGAGGAGCGGCTGGACTTTGCTTTCACCGACCTGACCCGCGGCGAGGACGGGCGCGCCGTCACGAGGCTCGCGGCGCCGGACGGTCGTTGCGCCGAGCTGTGGGTGGACGAGCACTACCCGATCGTCGAGCTCTATACGGGGGACACTCTCGCTCGGGCCCGCCGGCGTCGCGGCTTGGGTGTCGAGCCGATGACCTGCGCTCCGAATGCCTTTCAGAGTGGCGAGGGGTTGACCCGGCTGGAGCCGGAACAGTCGCTCACGACCCGCTGGGGCGCACGGCTCACGTGAGGGCCGATCGCCCGCCGATCGCCCCCTATTGCCCCGCCGCGATCATCGCCACGCCGGCCACCGCGAGCAGGATCCCCGCCGCGTGCCAGAGTCTTACCCGCTCGCTGAGGATCGTCACGCCGAGCGCGATCGTGACCAGCGGGTAGAGGTTGCCGAGCACCGAGGCGACCGTCAGCGGCCCGCGCTGCAGTGCGGTCGTGAGTGCGGCGTCGGCGACGCCCAGCGCCACACCACCCACGACGGCGAGGCGCGACAGGGAGGCGAGCGAGGGCATCACGCCGCCACGAGCGGCGAGTGGAGCGATTATCACGATCCCCACGACGAGGGTCGCCACCGTCGGCCACAGTCCCGCGCCGCGGTGTGTGTGTCCGATACAGAAGAAGTAGAACCCAAAGCCGACCCCGCAGAGGATCGATACGAGCACCTGTCGCCTGGTGGACCAGTCGTCGTTGGCGTCGCCGTCGTCGGTCTCGCCGTCGTCGGTCTCGTAAGCCACGAGCGGAATCGCCAGCAGCGCGCAGAGGATGCCGTAGCGCGCGATCGTCGAGAGGGCGTTGCCTTCGGCGATTCCGGCGATTGCCGGCAGCAGTGCGGTCACGGCCGCCGAGATCGGCGCGACGATGCTGATCCGTCCGTGGCCGATCGCGGCGAAGAAGCCCACGTAGGCGATGCTGGTCGTGAGACCGCTCACGGCGCCGAGGCCCAGGTCGTGGATCGTGAGATCGCTCGCGCCGAGCAGGAAGGCGATCGGAACGAGCGTCACAAATGCGGCGAGGAACACTACGAGGCTCGTTTCCAGCGGGTTGCGCGTGCGACTGTCGATACCGCCGAGGAAATCCGAGATCCCGATGAAGAGAGAGGCCAGGAGGGAGAGGACGATCGTCATGGGCGACTCCTACCATCGCACGGCCTCGCCGCGACCCTTGCGACTCCCGGCGACCCTGCGATCGCACGACTGGCCGCTTGCGCAATGCTGTGCGGCGGCATGCGACAACGAGTCACCGTGATCACGCTGGGTGTGCGCGACCGGCGGAGGCGTAAAGCTGGCCTGAGGTGCTCGATCGGCAACCAGACATGATCCTTCGTCCTAGACGTGTGGTCCGCCTGCTCATTCATGAGCGCGGCCATCACCGCATCACGATCGACCCGGCGAGCACGAACCTCGCCGCGATCAAGGCTTATGAGAAGGCCGGCTTCAAGGCAGTGGGCGTGATGCGCCAGTCCGAGCGCGACGCCGGGGGCGGCGGCTGGCACGACTGTTTGCTGATGGAGTTGCTCGCTCGGTAGTGACGGTGACGGCGAAACTGCTATCGAAACGACGATGCTGCGCATGACCGGGCGGTTGCGTGCCCGCACCGTGACAGCGAACGGGTTGCGGTTTGGTGTCCTGGAGGTCGGCAGCGGGCCGCTCGCTTTGTGTCTGCACGGCTTCCCTGATTCGGCTCACACGTGGCGGTATCTGCTGCCAGCGTTGGCCGATGGGGGTTTTCACGCGGTGGCGCCGTTCATGCGCGGGTATGCGCCCACCGAGATCCCCGAGGATGGCTGCTTCGGGCTAGGTGCGCTCGTCGCCGATGCGGTCGGACTGCACGACGTGCTGGACGGCGACGATCGGGCCGTTCTGATCGGCAACGACTGGGGCGCCGAGACGGCATATGGCGCGGCCGCGTTTGCTCCGGGTCGTTGGCGGCGCGTGGTCACGCTCGCCGTGCCCCCGCTAGCGCTCGACACCAAGATCTTCGCTGACTACGACCAGCTGAAGCGGTTCTTCTACCTGTTCTTTCTGAAGACGCCCTTCGCCGAGCCCGTGCTCGCCGCTGAAGACATGGCATTCCTTGACCGGCTATGGCAGGACTGGTCTCCTGGTTACGACGCGCGCGAGGATCTCCGCAACGCCAAGCAGTGCCTGTGCGAGGAGGGCAACCTCGCGGCTGCGATCGCGTACTACCGAGCCGAAGAGCCGGGGCTCCGCCAGTCCGTCGCGGCAGGCGCATACGCGGCTGAGGAGGAGGCGTTTGCTAACGCTCCGCCGCAGCCGACCCTGTACCTGCATGGGAGCCGAGACGGCTGCATCGATCTCGCACTCGTCGAGGACGCCCAGCGTCATCTTGCGGCCGGGTCGAGGATGGAGGTAATCGAGGACGCCGGCCACTTTCTGCAAGTCGAGAAGCCGGCAGCGGTGAACGATCGAATTCTGGCGTGGGTCACCACGTGAGCGGGGACCGGGACGGCGCGCTACCGCTTCACTACTGAGAAGTGAGCGCAAACCCATGGGCGCGGCGGGTTTCGAACCTGCGACCTCTCGCGTGTGAGGCGAGCGCCAGGAAGTAGGCAACCGCAACCGCCCGCGTGACTTGGTCGAGGGAAGTCCGCTGCTGCGCAGACTGAACCATCCCATGCTGCGACTAGGGTGCCGCACTCAAGCTGGAGCAAGAGATTGCCGATTCAGCAAGATGGGCTGGTAATATTTGCTCTACGACCAAGGAGATGATGATGAGCGACCGTACAGCGATCGGCCAGCGCATCAGGCGTGAACGCGAGGCAGCCGGCTACACCCAGGCACGGCTTGCTGAGATCGTCGGTATCGACGACACGGTGCTTTGTAGGATCGAGAGCGGCCAGCGTGGCCTTGACAGCTTGATCCTGCGTCGAATCGCCCGTGCGCTAGACGTGCCAATGGATCGATTCTTCGCTGCGGTTGAGCCGCTCGCGCTCGCGCGCGAGGCGGATAGTGAGCGGGCGCGTGAGATGACCGATTGGGCGCGCAAGATGAAGGCGGATCTAGCATTCGTTCGCGATGAAGCATCCCGCCGTTATGGCTAGCGAACAGCCGGCGTACGTTCGTGGAACACAGGCTGCCCAGGCGCTTCGTCTACGCGAGGATCTGGGGTTCGGGCCGGTCGATATCTGGCAGCTTCTTGAGCGCCTGGAGATCCCGACGGCCCTGCACGAGTTCGGCGCTGATGGGGGGGACGGGCTCTACCTCTGGGAAGACAACCAGCCGTTCATAGTTGTCAACGCCAGCACGCGCGCGAGTCGTCGGCGCTTCACCGCGGCACACGAGCTGGGGCATCACGAGATGCACAGATTCGAGACCGACCAGCTACAGATCGTCGATGAGGACATCTTCCATTCGAACGACCCACGCGAGGTCGAGGCCAACGCTTTCGCCGCGTATCTCCTCGCGCCGGATGAGGCTGTCCGCCGTGACATCGGTGGCCGTAGCGGCGAGCAGATCACACAAGATCTCGTCGTTGAGCTCATGGGCATCTTTGGTTTGTCGTATGAGGCAACCACCTGGCGGCTGCTCAACGCTGGCGCCATCAATCACGCGCAGCGGACAACGCTCGCAGAGAACCCTAAGGTTGAGGAGCGCCTGCGGCGCGTCGGCCTCGACGAGGAGACGATCTTTCAGCCGCCGGCACGCTTGCCGCGCTCGCACCTCAACGCCGCGCTGCGCCTGTACGAAGACCATGTGGTATCGCCCGATCGTCTCGCCGAGCTACTCGACATGACCTTGCCCGACGCGCTTGCCTTCGCAGAGAAACGGGACATCCGTCCCCCGAGGGAGCTGCCGGTGGACGAAGACGCCGTCGATGCACTCTTGCGTGATCCATGACCTCGCTGCCAACCGGCAGCGCCTGGGTTTGCTTCGACACCACCGCCCTGATCCACTTCAACGCGATCGAGCAACTCGACACGCTCGGCGCTTGGTTTCCTCGCGCCTTCGCACCGTCTGTCGTGATCGAGGATGAGATCCGCAGCCACCTCGCCGCCTACCCCAAAAATCAGGCCATTCTCGACGCGTCTTGGCTCGAGGCAGCCACCGTCACGGAGCCACCAGCGCTGAAGGACGTGGCTGACATCCACAAGCGTTACGGTCGCCAAGCCGGGCAGGATCGTGGCGAGGCGGAGGTCGTGGTGCTGTGCGCCGGCCACGGATGGACGGGCATCATTGACGACTCGAACGGCCAAAAGGCGGCGCGGGAGTACAAGGCCCCGCACTGCTCGATTCTCACGATGATCCTCGCTGCTGCCGGACACGGCTTGATCGAGGCCGACCGGGCATGGCAGCTACACGTGGACCTCGACGCGAGTCGGGGACCGGGCCGCTCCGCGCTCACCGCAGACGCCGTTCACCGACGCCCATTCCAAGCTTGCATCAAGCAGTTCAAGCAAATCGTAGAGCGTCGCAACCTCATCTGGCCTCACATCCTCGGCACCCCCGGCGTGGATGGCCTCGTCATCCGAATCCGGAATCAAACCCCCTGATCTCGCTGGATGACGACCGCACTCCGACCACAGTTGCAAGCGTGATTGGCCTCATCTGGGCGCTGACCGAGACTGCGGCGCTGCATTTGCAAGCAGTTCCTCAATTGGCGCAGCACAAACCTATGGACGCGGCAGGACTCGAACCTGCGACCTCTCGCGTGTGAAGCGAGCACTCTAGCCAGCTGAGCTACGCGTCCTTGAGGAGCGATTCTATTGGGCCTCAGCGCCGCGCGGGCAGCGCCACGCGCTCTGGCAGCGGCGCGATCTAGAACCCCACTTTGGCTGCCGAGCCCAGTTTGACTGCCGAGTGGGGATGGAGCTGCTCGGTGACCGGCGAGTAGGCGCGCGCGAGCGCGTCGACTTCCGCTTCTCCGAGCATCGCGCCGAAGGCCGCTGCTCCGCCCAGCAGGCGGTAGCCGCTCAGCAGGCTCTTGCCGATCAGGGTCGCGTCGAAGTGGCCGTCGTAGATGCTGTCGATGTAGAGCGCCACGTTTTCGCGCGCGAAGCGCGCGGCTGCGGGTGTGCCGCTTGCGATCTCATTGGCCGCTGCCCCGGTCAGCGTCCAGCCACGCTCGGTCAGCCGTTGAAACGGCTCAAATAGACCGGCGATGCCGGCCGCCGGCCCGGTCAGCGAGCGCGCTTGGGCTTCGCTCATCAGCGCCGGCACGACGATCGCTTGCGCGGCCCTGCTCACGTTGGTGACCGCTACCCTCGTCGTTGTCGAGATGCTCCGAGGTAGGCCGTTGGTCACGAGCGGCCAGGCGATCCTTGCCGCGGCCATCTCTCGCTTGGCGGAGCCCTCGGCTTCGCTCAGGCCACGACTGACCGCCACGAGGTCTTCGCGCTGGAGTCTCTGCGCGGCTGGGCTCGCCGCGACATGCCGCGTGCCTCCGCAGCCGGCCAGTGCGCCGCCCGCGCTCGCGGCGCCGCTCACGGTGAGCAACAGCGCCGCGACGCGGAGCGCTTTCACGCGAGCCTTCGTCTACTAAGCCGCGAGCAAGTCGACGACGAACACCAGTGGGGCGTTCGCTGGGATCGTCGGGGGTGAGCCTTTGGCGCCATAGGCGAGCGCGGACGGAATGATCAGCTCGCGCCGTCCGCCCACTTTCATGCCCACGATGCCCTGTTCCCAGCCGGGGATGACTTGGCTTTTGCCGAGTGTGAAGGGGAAGGTTTCGCTGCGTTTCCACGAAGCGTCGAAGACTTTCCCGCCTTTGTACAGGACGCCCACGTAGTTGACCGTCACCGAGTCGCCCGCCTTCGCTTCGGGACCGGTGCCCTTGATCAGTTCTTTGGTTTCCAGCTTCGTTGGCGCCGCGCCAGAGGGCGGCGTCACCGTCGGCTCTTTCGACAGCGGCCCGCTCGCGGGTGTTTTGATGCTCGCCGTCGAGGGACTCGTTGCGGTCGCGGGTGTGCTCGAGGTGGACGTTGCCAGAGCCGAGTCTGAGGTGTTCTCGTTGCCGACGCCGATCGTGCCGCTCGAGCCGCTGGAGCCGCAGCCGGCGATCAGGATCGCGGTGCCGAGCGCGGCGAGGGTGGTGGTGGGGCGAATTGGAATGCTCTTGAAATAGGTCACGGTCGCGCAGCCTAGCGGAACTTGGGATCTTGATGTTCCATTTATCTCCCGGCGCGAGTTGTGCCGGGAAAGCAGGTTGCGCGGGGGCGCCGGACTCGTGCCCGAACTCGTGCCGTCGCGCCGCGCTACGATTGAGCCGGACCGTGCTAGGCGGGGAGGTAGCGGCGCCCTGAATCCGCAATCCGCTCTAGCGGGGCCGAATTCCTCTCCGAGGGGTTTTGCCTCGGTCGCTCCGCTGTTCGGGGCGTCGATGGTTCGGGTCCCCGCGCGGTGTCGGCTTGTGAACCAGGTCAGGTCCGGAAGGAAGCAGCCTTAAGCGATCCCCGGCAGGCGCAGCGGGAACACCCGGACCGGAGTCGCGGGCAGCGATCGGTGGCCGGTGGTGAGGATCTCGACGCGGGGTGCACGGTCCATTTAGCTCGGCCGCCCGCCAGGGCGTCACGAGCGATCCTCATCCTGATTCTCGGCCGCCCGCCAGGGCGTCACGAGCGATCCTCATTCTGATTCGCAGTGCTCGAAGATGAACCACGAGCTGTTCGCGTGGGCCTCGGTGAAGCCCGGCGGCACGTCCACGGGCTGATGCGGATCGTGGGGATCGAGCACGTAGTCCTCTTCCACTTCCTTGCTCGCCGGGTCGACGTATGTGCCGTGGGTGATCTGGCTTGCTTCCGCGCTCACGATCTTTCGCGGGCTCGTTTCCAGATACAGCGCGAGCAGCGGGACCGGCGCGTGGTTGGGCACGCCCACGGGCTCGCACCGGCGCGTGATCGTGCCGTCTTTCACGAGTGCCAGCAGTTCGTCCTGGATCGACTGCTGATGTGCCAGTTTCCCCAGTTCGCGATCGGCTGAGTGGTACTGAGATGGGATCGACACGAGCAGTGCCACGAGCACGAGCGCCCCACCGGCCATCCACCAGCGCCGTCGCGGATCAGCTCGTGGCAACCGTGTCCAGCCGCAGACGCCGGCACCGCAGAATAGGCAGAGGATCGCTGCCGCGAGGAACGCGTAACGCGTGTTGATCGGTAGTCCGAAGGCGGCGAAGATGGCGAAGGCAACCACCGCGAGAACCCCCACAACCGCACCGAGACGGGCCCGTCGGGGTAGCCACCACAGCGACAGCACGCCCCCGAGGGCGGCGCCGGCGAGCACCGCTGGGCGCAGGATCTCGCCGATCCGCCGGGGGATGTACTGCGGCACGTTGCCGATCCCCGTCACGCGATCGAGTGTGGTGGCGGTGTGGCGTGTGTTCGTCAGTGACCAGAGGGGATGACCGGTGATCAGCCAGTCGCTTGCCACCCACAGCAGCGGGGCCGCCGCCGCAAGCAGCGCCAGCCGCGCGAGCTGCTTGTGGGAGCCACGCGCCAGGTACAACCAATACAGCCCCGAGAACACCCACGCCTCGGGGCGCAGCAGCCCGGCGAGCGCCAGCAGCACGAGCACCGGGGTGCCCGCCGGCCGATCTTCGCTCGCTCGGTGGCGGGACTCGACGAGCAGCGCGCTGAGCACGAGCAGGAGGTAGGGGATGTCGACGTAGGCACGCACGCCGTATGACAGGACGGGCACGCGCGTGAGCAAGATCGCCGCCGCGACCAACCCAGCGGCCCGGCCGAACCACTCAGAGCCGAGTCGGTAGACGACCCAGCCGCACGCCGAGAGCGCGAGGAAGCCGAGTGCGACGGTCACGCCTTCGACCGCGTGTGGGGAGAGCGGGGAGAGGATTACCCCGAGCGCCTCCACCAGGGGGTGGGGCGTGGGCGCGATTGGGATCCCGTATTGGGGGGTTTCTCCACGCGCAAGCTGCCCGCCCCAGGTGAGCGCGTAGAGGGTGTCGTAATTGGCGAAGCCCACGCCGGCGATCACCCGCAACAAGACGGCGCCGGCGACGATCGTCAGTGGGGCGCTGAGGCGAGCCGGAAGGCGCTTGATCGAGGCTCTCACGTGCGCGCACGCTATCCGGTACGAGCACGCACGCCATCCGGTTGGTGGAGTCCCGCCCGCCCACCGCCCGCCGTCCCGCCCGCCCACCGCCCGCCGTCCCGACCGTCCCACGGGCGTGGATAGACTCAGCCCAGGTGCCGATCGACCAGCCCTCCGAGCAAGCTCAGTCCCTGTATCGCAGGCGTCGTCCCCGTACCTTCGCCGACGTGGTCGGCCAGGAGCCGGTGGTGCGCACGCTGCGCAACGCCGTGGAGCGCGGAAAGGTGCACCACGCTTATTTGTTCGTCGGCTCGCGCGGGACGGGAAAGACCTCGATGGCAAAGATCCTGGCGGCGTGTTTGAACTGCGAGCGAGGGCCGACGATCGATCCCTGCGGAGAGTGCGAATCGTGCCTGTCGATCGCACACGCGAGCTCGCTGGATGTGATCGAGATGGATGCGGCGTCGAACAACTCGGTCGACGACATCCGCGAGCTGCGCGAGAGCGTCGCTTACTCGCCCGTGTCGGGGCGCAGCAAGGTGTACATCCTCGACGAGGCGCACATGCTCTCGACGGCGGCGTGGAACGCGTTTTTGAAGACCTTGGAGGAGCCCCCTCCGAACACGGTGTTCGTGCTTGCGACGACCGAGGCGCAGAAGGTGCCGCCGACGGTTGTGGACCGCTGCCATCGTTTCGACTTCCACCGCCCGACGGTCGAGCAGATCGCGAGCGTCGTGCGTCGCGCCGCGCAGGCCGAGTCGATCGAGATCCCTCCGGCGGCGGTCGCCGCCGTCGCGCGTTCCGCGACGGGCTCCTTCCGCGATGCGCTTGGCACGCTCGAGCAGCTGCTCACCTACAGCGGCCCGCAGATCGTGCTCGAGGACGTGCTGGCTGTGCTGGGCGTGGCGGACGCGGGCCTGCTGGAAGAGCTCGTCGATGCCGTCGATGCCGGCGATTCACGCCGGGCGCTGCTCGCGCTGGAGCAATGTGTTGAGCATGGCCGCGACGCCGCCTCGTTCGCCTCGGACCTGGAGGTGCATGCGCGCGAGCTGCTGGTCGTGCAGACCCTCGGCGAGCTGCCCGCTGAACTGTCGCTCACCGAGGAGGCCGACACGCGTTTGCGCGCTCAGGCCGAGCGCGTGGATCGCGCTGTGGTGGTGCGCCTGCTGGAGCTGCTCGGGGCGGCGATGGAGGGCGTGCGCGCGGGTGCGGACCCGCGCACTCGGCTGGAGCTGGCGCTTGTCAAGGCGGCCCGTCCCGAGGTCGATTCCTCGACGTCTGCGCTGCTGGCCCGCATCGAGCGGTTGGAGCACGGTCGCGCTGTCTCCCCCGTCGCCGTGGACAGGGTCGCGCCCGCCGGCGAGCCCCGCGGTCCCGTGGGTGAGGCCCCGGTCGCCGCCCAGCCAGCCTCCGCCCAGCCGGGACCCGCCGCCCAGCCTCCCCCCGCCCAACCGCCGGCCGCCGCCCAGCCGTCCCCAACCCACGTCGAGCCGCCCTCCGCCCAGCCGGCAGTCTCCGCTCACCCAGAGCCCCTCGTCCAACCGCCCGTCCCCGCCCAACCGCCCCCCGTCCAAGCGGCAGCCGCCGCCCAGCCGTCCCCAACCCACGTCGAGTCGGCCCCGGTCCAGCCAGCAGCCCCTGCTCACCCAACCCCCGTCGAGCCTCCGGCGCCAGAGGCCGTTGAGCCCCCAGAGTCGCCGCCGGCTTTCCTCCCGGCGAGCGATCTCGAGTCGTTGCGCGCTCTGTGGCCGGCGGTGGTGGAGCTGGTGGGGATGGAGAACAAGATGTTGAGCGCGGTGCTCGTCGACGCGCGTCCGGTGGCGGTGGCGGGGGAGGACCTGACGGTGGCCTTCGCCTCCTCGGCGGCCTTCCTCAAGAAGAAGGCCGAGCACCCCGACAACCGCGCGATCGTCTCCGACGCGCTGCGCCAGCTCTCGGGCGGGCGCTGGCGGCTGTCCTATGAGCTGCTCGAGGCCGATGCCGACGCCGCGTCCCAGCTTCCGGTGCCGACGGAGGAGGAGTGGGTGGCGCGCTTCATGCAGGAGTTCGACGCCGAGGAGCTCTCCAGCGATCAGGCGCCGCTAAACAGCGAACAGAAAGAGGCCTGATGGCAAAGCAGCCGCGGATGGGAAACATGCAGCAGATGATGCAGCAGGTGCAGAAGATGCAGCAGGACATGGAGAGCGCTCAGGAGGAGCTCAAGCACGAGACGGTCGAGGCCTCCGCGGGAGGTGGGATGGTGACCGTGCGGATCTCCGGTGACCTGCAGATCCAGGCCGTGAAGATCGACCCGGCGGCGGTCGACCCCGAGGACTCAGAGATGCTCGCCGACATGGTTTTGGCGGCCGTCAACGAGGCGCTGCGCTCAGCGCAGGAGCTGGCCGCGAACAAGCTCGGCGCAACCACCGGCGGCCTCGGATTGGGGTCCCTCCCGCCCGGCCTCGGCGGCGGACTGGGCCTACCGGGCTTGTAGCTGTGAGCAGCTACGCCCCTCCCGTTCAGCGGCTCGTCACCGAGCTGTCGAAGCTCCCCGGCATCGGCAATCGCACCGCTCAGCGGCTCGCCTTCCACATCCTGCGCGCCACCGGCGAGGATGCGGCCGCGTTGGCGCAGGCGATCACGGAAGTCAAGGAGAAGATCGGCTTGTGCGAGGTGTGCTTCAACTTGACCGACGAGACGCGCTGTCTCGTCTGCAATGACCCGCGACGCGATCAGGGGCTGATCTGTGTGGTGGAGGAGCCATCGGATGTCATCCCGATGGAGCGCACGCATGAGTACGGCGGCGTCTACCACGTGCTCGGTGGCGCCCTCTCACCGATCGATGGCATCGACCCCGAGGACCTGAAGATCGCCGAGCTCTTCGCGCGCGCCGCGCCCGGCGAGCGACCGCCCGGCGATCAGACGCCGCCGGTGCGCGAGGTGGTGCTCGCCACCAACCCGACCACGACCGGCGAAAGCACCGCGCTGCACATCGCCGAGGAGCTCCGCCACCGCGCTCCCGCGCTCACGATCACGCGCCTGGCCAGCGGCCTGCCGGTGGGCTCGGACCTGGAGTACGCCGACGAGGTCACCCTGGGCAAGGCCTTCGCCGGTCGGCGCGCTGTGTGATCACACGAGGCACCCGCGGCGTCATAGCCGCGACGTGAAAGGCAGCGGCCTACTCACCTCCCGCTCGGACGGGCGCGTTCAAACGACCCGGATGGCGGGCTGCACGATGCTCGAGGAATTCGTCACCGAGCAGCTGCGTGATCGTGACGAGGTGATAGCCGCGCTCCTTTAGGCCTTCGATGATTCCCGGCAGCGCCTGCACGGTCTGTCCTTGCGTTTCGACGTTGTCGTGCATGACCACGATCGAGCCGGGCTGAACGCGTGAGAGCACGGCTTCACGGATCGCGCCGACCCCGGGATGCCTCCAGTCTTCGGGGTCGACATCCCACTTCACGGTCGTCAGGCCGAGGACCTTGGCGCGCTGCTCGAGTTCTGGGGAGATATTCCCGTATGGGGGACGGAACAGGCACGGATCGAAGCCGCTCGCGTGTTCGATTTCTCGGTTGGCCAGTTCGAGCTGAAGCGAGGCGCCTTCGCCCTCCTCTGGAAGATCCCGGGGATGGTTGTAGGAGTGGTTGCCTAGCTCCATGCCGTGGTCCACCATTTCTCGCAGCAGCCTCGCGCCACCGGAGCTTTCCATCAGCTCGGAAACGCGTTCGCCGATCATGAAGAACGTGCCGGCGACGTGGTATCGCAGGAGCGTCTTGAACAGGCCTTCGGTGTATGGGCTCGGGCCGTCGTCGAAGCTCAGCGCCACCATCCTCCCGCTCGCGGGTCCGTGGTTGGCGAAGACGAGGTGACGCGTACAGCTGGCAGGGGGATGCGCGAGGCCCTGCTGGGTAACCGGTGGGCCTGTCGGTCGCGCCCCCGAACCACAGCCGGCGATCGTAACCGCCACAAGCCAGATCAGCCATACGCCTGGAGCCCGCCGTCCTCGTTGCCTCATTCGCCGTTCATCCTAAAGCTAGTCAACGCGAATGAGCGACTTCAGGGGCGCTCGTGCCGTGTCGATAACCGTGCTGGGCGGATACACCGCCCAGCCGATGAGATCTACCGAGAAGCAATCCACCGTCTTCGCGCCGCCAACGCCAGGGCACGCCCCGGCGCCCGTGCCCGTGCCCGCGCGTATCAGCGAGCGCCGGCGTCGCCCACCTGGCGTAAAACGACGGCACAGCATCTACCTCCCATTGAAGCTGCGGGTCATCCTTACCTTCGTCGCGGGCCTGCTGTGGGTCTGCTTCTCGCTGTGGCTGTCGCGCAGCTGGATCAGGACGCTGGGAGCGGACATCACGACGCCGCTTGCGATCCTCGTGATCACCGGGATCGCGCTGATCCCGGGCTACCTGAACATTCAGCTGATCAGCTCGATCCTGCTCGACATCCCGCGGCCGTTGCGCTTCGACGTCGAATTTCCGCACGTCACGCTGCTGGTCGCGGCCTACAACGAGCAGGAGTCGATCGCGGAGACGCTCGACTACGCGTTGCGAACCGACTACCCGGGCCACTTCGAGATCGTGGTCGCGGACGACGGCTCGACCGACCGCACGCGCGAGATTGTCGCCGAGTACGCCGCGCGCTATCCGTGCGTGCGGTTGCTCGCGGCTGTCCACGGCGGCAAGGCCAACACGCTCAACGCCGCCCTGGAGAGCGTGAGCACGTCGCTGACCTCCACGATCGATGCCGACACGCTGCTGATGCCCTACTCGCTCAAGCACGCGGTCGCGCGCCTGCTCGCCTCGCCGCCTGACACCGTTGCCGTCGCGGGGGCGGTGCTCGTGCGCAACTCGCGCGAGAACATGCTGACGCGCGCGCAGGAGTGGGACTACTTTCTCGGTATCGCCTCCGTCAAGCGCGCCCAGTCGCTGCTGCAGGGGACGCTCGTCGCGCAGGGTGCCTTCAGCGTCTATGACACGACCGCGCTGAAGCTCGTCGGCGGCTGGCCGAACCGGATCGGCGAGGACATCGTGCTGACCTGGCGGATGCTGCTGCAGGGCGGACGCAGCGTGTTCGAGCCGACCGCGGTCGCGTTCACCGAGGCGCCCGCGGACTGGCTCGCGTTCGCGCGTCAGCGCCGGCGCTGGGCGCGCGGGATGATCGAGGGACTGCGCGACCACGGCTTCGGCATGGTCAAGCAGCTGAATTTCTACTCCCACTCGGTCGCCGGCAACTTCCTGTTCCCGTTCCTCGATGCGAGCTTCACGCTCGCGTTCATTCCCGGTGTCGTGCTGGCCGCGACGGGCAACTTCGCGATCGTCGGGCCGATGACCGTGATGGTGATGCCACTCAACGCCCTGCTCGGCAGCGTCATGTTCTTTCATCAGCGCCACGTCTTTCAGAGCGTGAACCTGCGCGTGCGCAAGAACAAGCGCGGGCTGCTGTTCTACTTCTTCTGCTATCAGTTCATGATGTCGCCGATCTCGCTCGCCGGCTACGTGCTCGAGGCCACCCGCGCGCGCCGCGCCTGGTAGACCGCCTTCAGCTCATCGCTGAGACCGCCTATATCCTGGGCGCCATGTCCAACAACGGCAGCATCGTCGTGATGAATGTCCTTTAAGGACTACTAAATCTTGGGCGCCCCATTGGGCCTGCGGGTTAGCTGACGACCAAGTTCTCGTCGTGTTCAGGCGCTACCCTGGGGTTGTGAAACATTCGGTTCTGAGCACAACCCCGACTGCTGAGCTGCCCGCACTGAGCGACGAGGAACGTGCTGAGCGGCGGCAGCGACTCGCTGAGCGCGTGTTCAGCCCGGACGGGTTGGATCGGGACACGCTCGAGCACATCGAGCAGCTGACGGGCGACGAGTCGTAAGCGACTGCAGTGGACGCTGTCGAGTTGCTGGGAGGCGACGCGCCGTTCATCGCCGACACCTCAGCGTGGTGGCGGTTCTCGTCGCTCCCCGTCGAGCTCGCTGCGCTCGTCAAGACAGCAATGGGCGACGATCGGCTGTGGACTACGCCGATAATGCGTATGGAGATCCTTTACTCCGCGCGAAACACCTCCGAGTATGTCGCGCTTGAGACAGAGCTCGACGGGTTTCGGATCCTGCGCAACGATCGCGCCGTCGCCGACGCCGCGATGAGCGCGATCGGGGAGCTGGCCGAGCACGGCGACGGGTACCACCGCGTGCCGCTCACCGACGCGTTGATCGCTGCAGCCGCCGCTGAGCACGGCGGCGTTGCCGTGCTCCATCGCGACACGCACTTCAACAAGCTCGCCGAAGTCCTCGCATTCGAGAACGTCGAGCTTCCAGGACCCTGACTGGTTCTACACCGCCCGGGCGAACACCGCCTATATCCTGGGCGCCATGTCCAACAACGGCAGCATCGTCGTGATGAAGTTTGGCGGCACGTCCGTCGCCGACGCCGAGCGGATCAAGCGCGCGGCACAGCGCATCGTCGACAAGCGCGAGGCGGGCTTCAGCGTGGTCGCGGTGCTCTCGGCACGGGGCAAGACGACCGATGAGCTGATCGCGATGGCGCAGGCGCTCTCGGCCGATCCGGACCCGCGCGAGATGGACATGCTGCTGTCCTCGGGCGAGCGCATCTCCTGCGCGCTGTGCGCGATCGCGATCAACGATCTGGGACATCGCGCGATCTCCCTGACGGGCTCTCAGGCGGGGATCGTGACCGACGACTCGCACACCAAGGCCCGCATCTTGGATGTTCGCGCCGACCGTGTGCGCGCGGCGCTCGACGAGGACTCGATCGTGCTCGTCGCGGGCTTTCAGGGCGTTTCGACGACGGCCAAGAACGTCACCACGCTCGGTCGCGGCGGCTCGGACACGACGGCCGTCGCGGTCGCGGCGGCGCTCGGCGCGCAGGAGTGCGAAATCTACACCGATGTCGCCGGCGTCTATACGGCCGACCCCCGGATCGTGCCCGAGGCGCGCAAGCTGGCCACGATCTCCTTTGAGGAGATGCTCGAGATGGCGGCCTCTGGCGCGGGGGTGTTGCAGCTGCGCTCGGTCGAGTACGCCCGCAACCATGGCGTGCGCATCCACTGCCGCTCCTCCTTCGATCAAGAGCCCGGTACGGTTGTGCTCGAAGCAGGCACGATGGAGCAGCCCCTGATCACAGCCGTCACCCACTCGACCGACGAGGCGCGCGTCACGCTCGTCGGCGTCCCTGACGAGTTGGGCGCCGCCGCGCGCATCTTCGCGGCGCTCGCGCGGGCCAACGTGAACGTCGACATGATCGTCCAGAACGAGCCCACCACGGCCGGCGGGCTCGCCGAGATCTCCTTCACGGTCCCCCACGATGACCTGCGCGCCGCCAGCGCTTCGCTCCAGCCGCTCACCGGCGAGGCGTTCGCGACCATGACCACGCACGAGCAGATGGGCAAGGTCTCGATCATCGGCGCCGGCATGCGCTCACATCCGGGTGTCGCGGCGAAGGTTTTCGCCGTGCTCGCGCGGGAGCGCGTGAACATCGAGATGATCTCCACCTCGCCGATCAAGATCTCCTGCGTGATCGACCGCGCCCTCGTGCCCGGCGCGGTGCAGGCCCTGCACAGCGCCTTTGAGCTGTCTGGTCCCGGCACCGCGATCCCCGACTAACGCCTCCGGTCCCGGCCGCCGCCCCTCCAGCCGCCGCCCCTCCAGCCGCCGCCCCTACCGCCGCCGTCGCCACCAGGTTCGCGCTGCCGGCTCGATCCCGGGCAGAGCGACCTCGGGCCGGGGCGGAATCTCCTCACCGCTGAGGATCGCCGCGGGTACCTCCTCGGTGAGCCAATCCTCGAGCGGTCCCAGCCCGGCCTGGCGCAACTCTACGGCGACCCCCGGCGGGCGCTTGACGGGGTCGTGGGTATCGGAGGCGACGTTGTGGATCGCGCCTTCGCGTGCGAGCGCCAGCGCGAAGCCGCGTACCTCCTCGCCGAAGCTGCCGATCAGCGAGCCGGCGGTGATCGATGTGAGCACGCCCGCGCGCACGAGCGATCGCAGCATTTCGGGATCGCGGTGGAATCCCGCGCAGCGCTCGGGATGCGCGATCAGGACCTTGTGGCCCTGGCGCTGCAGGTCGAATACGAGCACGTCCAGACCGGCGATGACCGGGGTGAAGGGGGGCTCGATCAGTAGCCAGGGTCCCGCGCCGAGGCGCAGGCGTGGGAGCTCCGCGGGCTCGATGTCGATCAGCCGCGTCATCGCGATCTCGGCGCCCGCGCGGACCTCCAGGGGGATGCCTTCAGTGCGCAGGCGCGCGTTGAGCTCATCCACCAGCGGCGCGATCGTCTCGGCGTCGTTGGCGTAGCGCGGGCTGACGTGTGGTGTGGCCACGAGCACGCGTGTGCCCGCGCGCGCCGCGGCGCGCGCCAATGCCAGCGAGCCCTCGATCGTCGCGGGGCCGTCGTCGATGCCCGGCAGCACGTGGGAGTGCAGGTCAATCATTGCCACTCGAAGCGGCGCTCGTGACGAAGATGCGCATCTCGCAGCGAGCCTAGCGAGTGTCAGTTCTTGCTTGGCCGTGGCATTCTCTTCGTGGTATGTGTGGTTTGTTTCTAATGGCTGGAATCTCTAGTGTTTGAGCCATCTTTGCGGGAAATATTTTGTCTCTTCCAGACCTTGCCAAGCAACCTGATATGTGCAAGATTCCCGACTTGAGCAATACGGCGGGATCTCAACATCTGTTTTGAGATATGTGGCCCATCGTGGGGTCGTGATGGCGGGCAAGGAGGCTGGGCAGGCGCGATGAGCGGTGAAACGCAGAGTGAGGCTGGGACGCAAACCCGTCTAGGCCGTGCCTCGGCGTCGATCGGTGCTCGCGGTTTTGTCGGGCTCGGGATCAAACGACGCGGTGGGACCGCGCAGCAGATCACGGAGGCGCGCGGGCCGGCGGCGAGCTTGCGGCGCGATGCGCTGTTCCGTCGGATGTTGTTGGCGGCGGATGTGGTCGCGATCGCGGGGGTCTTCTTGCTGGTCACGCAGCTCTCTCCGCGGCCGCTGTCGCTGACGTGGTTGAGCCTCGCCGGTCTGCCGCTGTTGTTGCTCGGCGCCAAGTTGTTCGGTCTGTATGACCGTGATGAGACGTTGTTGCGTAAGACGACGCTCGACGAGGTGCCGAAGCTCTTCCACCTGGCGACGCTCTGCGCGCTGGCCGCGTGGCTCGGCAGCGAATTGATCGTGCGGGGTGGCTTTCTGCGTCGCCCTGAAGCGCTTGTCCTGTGGCTGGCGCTGCTCGCTGGGTTGGTCCTTGCGCGTGCTTTGGCGCGGGGGATCGCACTGCGCCTCTCGCCGGTCGAGCGCTGCCTGTTCATCGGCGACGAGGGCTCGGCCAGGACGATCGGCTCGAAGCTGACCGGCCATCGCGGGATCAAGGCGAGCCTGGTCGCGCAGCTAGATCTCGACAAGGCCGCGCCGTGGTCGACCGATGCCTTCTCGGCGAGCCGCCTCGCGGAGATCCGCGAGCTGGCGCAGACGCTCGACGTCCACCGCGCGATCGTCGCGCCGGGCAGCGCCGAGGCGGGGGAGATGCTCAACCTCGTGCGCACGCTGAAGGCCGTCGGGGTGCGCGTCAGCGTGCTGCCGCGTCTCTTGGAGGTCGTTGGCTCTTCGGTCGAGTTCGACGATCTGCACGGCGTCACTGTGATGGGTGTCAGGCGTTTTGAGCTGACGCGCTCCTCGGCGGTCGTCAAGCGCGCCTTCGACTTGCTCGGGGCCTCGCTCGGACTGCTGGCGGTCTCGCCGCTGCTGGCCGTGATCGCGGTGGCGATCAAGCTCGATAGTCGCGGCCCCATCTTCTTCCGTCAGCTGCGTGTGGGCCAGCACGGTGAGCGCTTCTACATGCTGAAGTTCCGCACGATGGTCCCGGACGCAGAGGCGCTGAAGGACTCATTGCGCGACCGCAACGAGGCCCAGGAGGGCCTCTTCAAGATCGCCGACGATCCGCGCGTCACCCGCGTCGGGGGTTTTCTCAGGAAGAGCGCATTGGACGAGTTGCCTCAGCTGTTCAACATCCTCAAGGGCGAGATGAGCCTCGTCGGTCCCCGCCCGCTGGTGATCGAGGAGGACCAGCGGATCGAGGGCTGGCACCGCCGCCGCCTCGAGCTGACGCCGGGGATGACCGGCCACTGGCAGATCCTCGGCCCCTCACGCGTGCCGCTCGCCGAGATGGTCGCGATCGACTACCTCTACGTCGCGAACTGGTCGCTGTGGAAGGACGTCAAGATCCTGCTACGTACTGTCCCGCACGTCCTCGGACGCCGCGGGCTTTAGCCGAGGGGTGCTCGACCGGGGCCTGGCGCTCGACCGGCTCGACCGAGGGATAGCGCGCAACCGCGGCCAGATCCCTGCCATCGCCCGCTGCCGCCGCGCGACACAGCACGACGAAGAAGGCGATCAATGCGAGCCAGATGACAATGATTGGGATCAACATGGGACTAAATCAGCAAGATTGAGTCACTTGTAACTAAGTCTGTACGACTATCTTTACCCGCTCGTCGGACGACATGCACACGAGATTGACGCGCCCACGCCCGCTCCCGAACAAACGTCCAACGCGATCTGCTGCCCTTGATCCCCGCCAACGCGACGCGGCGATCTGCTGCCCTTGATCCCGCCAACGCGACGCGGCGATCTACTGCCCTTGATCCCCGAGAGGTGCCGCTTGATCCCCGAGGCGCGCCGAGCGACATACTCCGACGATCAGGACCATCAGGGAGAGCCAGCCGGTGGCGGTCATGGCGAGGATGATCATGGGTATCTGTCGGCTCGTTTGAGCATTCCCATTAGGCCTCTTTGCTCATCTGGACGAGACATGCCATTAGGCCTCTTGCTCATCTGGACGAGGCGTGGGAGATCTTGTGGGAGAGGTAAATGTGAAGGTGGTCGCCAGAGGTCACCTCACGCGAGCGCGGCGTATGCCGCCGCCTGGATGTCACCGTGCACCGGCGGCGGCTCGGATGTCTCGAACATCCGCTGCGTGAGCACGATCACGATCAGCTCTCGAGCGGGGTCCACCAACCACGAGGTGCCGAAGCCGCCGTCCCAGCCGAAGGCGCCGCTGTCCAGCACCGCTTGACCAAACCCCCATGAGCGGCCCTTGAAGAAGTCAGGGCCCAGTCCGCCGTGTGCCTTCTGCGGCTCGGTGAGTTGGTCGCTGCACATCGCGCGCGCGTGCTCGCCAGACAGTACGGGAGCGCCGCCGCCGAGCAGCATCCTTGCGAACGCGAGCATGTCGTCGACCGTCGAGAGGAGGCCGGCGGCGCCGTCGCCAAACCTCGGCGGCCGGCTCCACGTGCCCTCGGGCTCGTCCCAGGCGAGCAGGCCCTCGGGCGTCGGCCGGTAGGCGGTTGCCAGGCGGTCGCTGTGCGATGTCCAGAAGCCGGTGTCGTGCATGTCCAAGGGCTCGAAGACTCGCGTCCTGAGCACGTCTGGGAACGGTTCGCCGGTGGCGCGGGCGAGGAGCACGCCGAGCACCGAGGCGCCGGTGTTGTACAGCCATCGTTCTCCCGGCTGTGCCAGTAGGGGAAGCGTGCCGAGGCCGGCGATCCACGTGTCCGGGTCGGGTTGGACCTCGAGGTTCGGTGGGCCGATGGTCGAGAGTCTCAGCCGCTCCGCGGCCGCCACGATCGGCCACGGCGTGGCCGACATGAACATCTCCGTGGCCATGCCAAAGCCGAACGTGAAGGTCAGCAGGTCGCGGGTCGTGATCGCGCGCACAGCCGGCACCGTGTCGCCGAGCGGCCCGTCCATTCGCCGCAGCACGCGCCGCTCGGCGAGCTCCGGTAGGAGCCGGTCGACGGGCTCGCCGAGGTCGATCGTGCCCTCGGCCACGACGGCGAGGGTGGCCGCCGCCGTGATCGGCTTGCTCGTCGAGGCGATCCGGAAGATCGAGTCGCGAGCCACCGCCCGCCCACCGACGGAAAGCTCACCGAGCGCCTCGACGTGTACCTGGGCGCCCCGCGCCACGAGCGCCACGAGGCCGGGTACGCGCGTAGGACCGACGTGTTGCTCAGCCACGGCGTGCAGCCGCTCGAGTCCCGCGCTCGTCAAGCCCTCAGACATCTAGGCGCGAACGCGTCTTACTCCGCGTCGGGCCAGACTGCCGCGCCCATAACGCCGTCGCCATCCTCGGGCTTGGGACCGCCGACCGCGACGAGGTCCAACCCGTCAGGGCCCGCCTCGAAGGCACGAACTACCTCGGGAGCCACCCGCAGGAGATCCCACTGGCGCAACTCGTGGACCTCGTCGTCGAGCAGCACCCGCCCAGATCCCGCGACCACCACGTAGGCCTCCTCCTGCTCACGATGGCTGTGGGCAAACGGACTGCGCAGATTCGCCGCATAGCGGAAGAGGCTGACACCCAGGTCGCGCGAGTCCAGGTGCTTGCGGCCGAATTTCCCATCTATTCCCGGAGCGCGCTCGCCGATTGAGTCCTCGACGTCCAGCAGGTTGATCGTGGCGAAACGGGACATGTGTCTCCTTTGTTGGCGGAACGGACGGTGGGTGACAGT
>Ga0182024_10007915_pt1 | contig 22722 bp, 21 predicted proteins | sample P32metaG_FD_120480 | JGI IMG/M metagenome (GOLD analysis project Ga0182024, IMG submission 120480) | Permafrost microbial communities from Stordalen Mire, Sweden - P3-2 metaG (Illumina Assembly) | ecosystem: Environmental > Terrestrial > Soil > Wetlands > Permafrost | place: Sweden: Stordalen... | reverse complement strand
TTTCGCCGCTGCATGAGAACACCTGGAGCGCGGCGATTTCCGATACGCACACGTTTCACCCCGGCCTGACCAACGAGAGCCGGGTGGGGTTCAGCTCCGACGATCTGCATTGGAATCGTCCCCACTCCGAGATTCCGACGCTGGTTTCCGAGGACGGCGTCACACTCCCGGGCAGCCCGGCGTTCTATGCATATAAGAACGTAAATCGAAGCGGGGAGTTCGTGGATAACGTGATCTGGTCGCGGCAACGGCACCAGGTTACGGCCGGCGCGGGCCTGCTGTTGCGGGGATCGGACGGGTACCTGACGGCGGGCGAGGCTGGTCAATATCTTTTCGCCAACGTGATCGCCTTCGCGCTTGACGAACCGTCGTTTTTTCGAGCGGCAATCGACAGGACCACGCTTCCTACTATTCAGCAACCGGACTCCAACCGCAGCTATCGATATCAACAATATTTCGGGTTTGTGCAGGACACCTATAAACTCACCACGCGCCTGACGTTGAATTTTGGTCTCAGGTATGAGGTGTTCGGCGCGCCGTCGAACACCGGCTCGGCGAAGGACACGCTGGTGGCGCTCGGACCAGGATCGACGCTTGCGGCACAATTGGCCGGAGCGAGCCTCCAGACTCCCACGTCCGGCAATCAACAACTATTCGGAACCGACCATGGCGACTGGGCGCCCCGCGCGGGCGCCGCGTATGATCTCTTCGGCACCGGCAAGACCTTGCTGCGCGGAGGCTATGGCCTGTTCTACGACCGGCCTTTCGACAATCTCTGGCAAAACGTCCGGATTAATGACGTCCTTTTGCCATTTTTGACGATTACCTCGCAGAAGACCAACTATATTGGATCGGTCGCCGAAGAGTTGCAAGCCTTCGCGGGCCCGAATCTGAGTAGCCAACTGCCCCCTTTCCTGGACCTCACCCTCGTCGATCCCGCGCTGAAGAATGGCCGGGTGCAAAGCTATTTCGCGGGGATTCAGCACAGCTTCGCGGCGAACTTCACCGCCGAAGTGAACGGGCTCGGTTCGTATGGGCGGAATCTGATCACCACCGATACCGTGAATCGCAATTTCTCGACGCCGGCCGGCCGCTTCAATCCGAATTTGCCGGAGATCAACTATGAATCGGGCCAGGGCTTTTCAGATTACAACGCGTTGACGGCCCTGATCCGGTATCGATCGAGCCGGGGCATGTTTCAGGCCGCCTATACCTGGAGCCATGCCATCGACAATCAGAGTGAGCCTCTTTTGGGCAATTTTTTTAATTTCGATTTCACGAGCGTTCAGGGTGGCGCGCTCGGAGCCCCAGCCCCCGCCGGCTCCGCCGCCACTTTCTCCGAACAGTTCAATCCGAACGCTGATCGGGGAAACTCGGATTTCGATCAGCGCCACAACCTGGTGTTGCTGGCTTACTGGAATCTTCCACCGGCGTTGGCGGGATCCAGAATCCGGTTTCTGTTTCGCGATTGGATGATCTCGGGATTGGCGGCGTTTCGCTCCGGGTTGCCGTATACCGTCATCGGAACCACGAACGTCGTGCCGGGCGGCGGTGAAATTCTGAACAATCGTCCGAATCTGGTGAGCGGGGTGTCGCCGATTCTGTCCCAAGCGATTCCGGTCGCGGGCGGAGAGCAGCTTTTGAACCCGGCGGCATTTTCGGAAGCCGCCGCGAGTACACTCGGCGACGTCGGGCGCAACGCATTTATCGGTCCCGGATTCTATAGTTTTGACATGTCGCTCGGGCGATCCATCCGCGTGCGTCAACTGGGAGAAGGCGGGCGCGTGACACTGAAGGCGTCCGCGTTCAACGTGCTGAATCACGCCAATCTCAACAATGTCAATAGTCCGGATAACGTCTTTGCCAGCAGTCCCGGCAATCCCACTTTTGGCATCGCTTTTTATGGACGCCAGGGCGTGCAGAGCGGGTTTCCGTCAGTCACACCGTTAAATGAAACGCCTCGCCAGGTGCAACTCTCTGTAAAGATAGAGTTTTAGGAAGGGCTGAACCTGTGGAGGGGCAGAGTCTCTTCAGCTCTCTGTTAGGATGGGGACGGATTGGAGCGGTGAAAGAAGTGCGTTGTCTTCGTAGTATTTTTCTGGCAGGTCTGGCGTTTGCGGCGGCAGCTTTCTGTCAGACTCCCTGCACGACCTCGGTCACGGGGTCGTTCCCGTCCGGCACGACCGGCCAGCCCTACTCGGCGACTCTGACCGCGACCACGACGTTTTCGGATGACTTCAGCGGCACCTATAATACATCGTGGTCCACCTCTGGGCTGCCCGCAGGGCTTTCCCTCAGCCCGGCCAGTACCAGCACGACCATTGTCCGCCAGACTTCTTTTAGCGTGAGCACGACCATCAGCGGCACGCCGACCGCGGGGGGAACCTTTCCGCTCACCGTGATTGCCGCCACGAGCGGCCCCACGTCCTGCAGATCCGGACCGGCGGCCTTCTCCGTCATGATCGCGGTGGCCCCGGCGATCACCACGCAATCGCCGCTGCCCGACGCGGAAGTAGGCGTCCCTTATTCGACATCCTTCACGGCAATCAATGGAGGAGGGACATACCAGTGGTCCACGTCCTCACCTCCTCCCGGGTTAATGCTCAGCAGTTCGGGCGTCTTGAGCGGGACACCGACCTCGGCAGGAACGTTCCCGATCGCGGTAACCGCGGCGGTGCCGAGTGTTGAGCCTCCGGTCAGCTTGTCGGCGACGTTCTCACTGACGGTGGCCACGGCGCTCACCATCTTCCCGGGATCTCCCCTGCCTGGCGGCGTCGTGGGCACCGCCTATTCACAAACCATCAGCGTGAGTGGAGGATACGCCCCCTATAGTTTCGTGATCCCCGGTGCCGCTGTTGCGCCAATTGCGCCCGCCCCAGGACTCACGCTCAGCATGGCTGGAGTAGTGAGCGGCACACCAACAGCGATCGGAACCTTCCCTTTCACGGTGCAGGTTACCGATAGCCAGAACTTCAGCGTCTCCAAACAATTTCAGATAACCATCGCTCCCATTCCACCGCTATTGCAGGTGTCGCCAACGACGCTCGCATTTTCAGGGTTCGTGGGCGGCAGTGCCGCGCCCGCGCAAACCATCGCGATTGTCGCGACCGGCGCATCCGCCGTGAATTTCTCGATCACGGTGGACAGTGGATCGGCAGGCACGGCCGCTCCCGCGTGGATCACAGTGCAGCCCACCAGCGGCACCGCACCCTGCGGCGTGACGGTGATTGCGAACCCCGGTTCGATGGGCGTGGGAACGTATCCCGCGACCATCCACATCACCATTCCGCAGAACACCACGCAGAGTCCTATCAACGTTACGGTCACGTTCATGGTCTCCGCGGGGACTCCCACGCTGGCGGTATCGCCGGCATCGCTGAGCCTGGGTGCGCTGGTGCAGACGCCGTCCACGCAGAATCCGGTGGTGGTGGTGAACAACAGCGGCGGCGGAGGGGCGTTGAGCTTCTCCGCATCGGTGGTGGGGCAGAGTTCCTGGATCACCAGCGTGAGTCCGGCGCAGGGGCGCGCCGGACCCAATGCTCCCGTGCTGGTGGAGTTAACTGTAAACTCTCAAGGCCTGGCGACGGGAAATTTCCACGACATTCTGCGAATCACCTGGACCGGAGGCTCGACCGACGTACCCATTTCGCTATTTGTTTCGGCCGACGGCTCCATCCTCGGACTGAGCGTGAACGGGGTTCGATTCGACGAGCGCCAAGCCCATGGGACCAGCCGTCCGCAAGTTGTCCAAGTGCTGAATCGGGGAGACCTCGGTGTCCCGCTGAATCCGACCGTCGAAATCCTTAGCGGAGCAGACTGGCTCAATGTCGCTATCACGGGATCGGCGTCTCGGTCACTGGTGGCGGCGACTCTCACGCTAACGGCCGGAGGCGACACCATTAGTCTCCCCACCGGCGGAAAGTATGCGCTGGTCCGCGTATCGGATCCCAAGGCCCAGAATTTGACCATATATCTGATCGCGGTATTGAATGTCGAGCCGATTACGACGCCGGCTTCGCCCGATCCGGTGCCGGCGGGACTTTTCTTCACGCCAACTACTGCGGCTCAAACCGTCTCGATCTACACGAGCAGCGCGACTCCGGTAGCGTTCCAGGCGTCGGCGTCAACCAACGATGGCGCGGCCTGGTTGCTGGTTTCGCCCACAACGGGAATCGCGTCCACGCAAACCGCGGGAAGCGTGTCGGTGCAGATCAATCCCTCGGCCGTGGCGCCGGCGGGCGGAATCTTTACCGGCTATGTGAATATCTCGATGGGCGGAGTGCTGCGTTCCGTGAACGTGACGCTCGCGGCGCCGCCGCCGGTCCTCGGCACACCTTTCGCGCGGGCCGTCAGCGCCCCTTGCGCGCCGATCCTGCTCGCCATCACTCAAAGGGGAATCGTCGACAACTTCAGCGTGCCCGCCGGGTGGCCCGCGTCGCTGATCGTGCAGCTCTATGACAATTGCGGAAACGCGATTTCAAACGGTTCGGTGGTCGCAAGCTTTTCAAACGGCGATCCACCGCTGCCTTTGGCCGGCGATCAGGCGACAAATGTCTATTCGGCAACGTGGCAGCCGGGCGCGGTGGTTCCCTCCATGACCGTAACCGTGAATGCATCGAGTGGAACGCTCCAGCCGGCAATGGCGCAGTTCGTCGGCGGCGTCAATCCGAACACGTCGCCGGCGCCCACTCTTATTCCAGGCGGCACGCTGCACATTTTTTTCAACGTGCCGACCGCGAATGCCCTCGGCGGCGGACTTGCGCCGGGTAATGTGGCCCAGGTGTACGGCACGGGATTGGCGTCAGTGGCGGGGTCGCCCAACGTGGTTCCGCTGGTGAATCAGTTCAACGGCACGTTCATGCTGGTGGGCCCGGTGCAGGTGCCGTTGTTTTATGTGAGCAGCGGCTTGATCAACGTGCAGATACCTGTGGAACTTGCGCCGAACCAATATTCGGCGATTGTCAGCGCCAATGGCGCGCTCACTCTTCCGGAGACGGTCACGCTGGTTCCGTTGCAGCCCGGAATGGCGGCGGAACCCGACGGAACTGTGATCGCGCAGCACGTCCTCGACAACTATTCGCTGGTCACGGCCGCGCATCCGGCGGCGCCGGGAGAGGCGCTCGTCATCTATCTTGCGGGAATGGGCGCGACCAATCCGGTGGTGGCCTCGGGCAATCCGACGCCGTCGCAACTGGTGCCGGCCAACGTGCAGCCGACGCTTACTGTGGATGGCGTGGGCGCCGCGATCGGATATGCGGGACTAACGCCCAGCGGCGTCGGGTTATATCAGATCAATTTCACCGTTCCACCCGGCGCGAGATCGGGAAATCTCAATTTGGTGGTGATGCAGAACGGCATGCCGGCCAACACGACGACGCTGCCGGTTTCAAATTGATAGCACGCCGCTGCGATACGGCGGCGATCTCAATCGCTGCTCAATTCGCAAGCTTCTTCAAGATGTGCTTCGCGAGGAACTCTTTGATTTCCCTGTGGCGCGGCACAGGCTGCGACGCGCCGGTTTTCGGATTGCGATACCAATCGTGGGGCCCGCCGTGACGGACCAGAAGGCATCCTTCCGCCTCCAACTTGCGAACCAAGTCGGTTCGCTTCATCCGACGGATAGTTCAGCAACCCTGCGGATGCCCAGAATTTCGCCGCTCGTGAGATCGCGGTAAATATCACGAAGGTTCTCTTCAAGTTCATTAAGCGACTCGCCCTGGGTCAGGTAGTCGGGAAACTCCTCAAAGTAACCGAGCCACATGTCGCCGTCTTGCCAATGGACGTATCGAGCCGTGCTCATCGCGCCACCATCAACTGTTCGTAGACAGCGTCCTCGCGCGCGTAGGCGGCTTCGAACCGGTTCCGAACCTGAGCTCTCCAGGCGCCATCGTCATCGGCCGAACCACTCCACTGGAGGACGACGCGGAGTGGTTCCCCAAGAGGAAGCTTCTCCGCTATTTCCGCGGGGACGGTTATTTGTCCGCTCGGAGTAACCGTCCCTTCGAATTCGACTGCCTTCATTCTCGGATTCCTCTATTAAATGATCGCACCGTCAATACCTATGCCACACGCCGTCCACCCGCTGCTGCGCGATTCCAGGACGGCTGTAGTCGCACACCCCCTGCGGAAAAACAGTCTTGAGCTGAGCGAGCTGATCCGGGGTCAACGGCTGGCTATAGTCTTTCGCGCTTACCGGTTTGACGACGCACTTTAGAATGTCGTCCGTCAACGGCGCGCCTGCGGCGATGTGCGGGTCGGAGTGGGCCGGATATAGTTGATTGCAGCGGCCCTTGCCGTCGAACGTCAGCGGCTCGACGATTTTTTCGCCTTCGGCGGTCCAGCAGGCATCCGCAAGTCCGGCGGGCTTATCGCGCGCGATCTTCGACGCCGCGCTGGCATTCGATGTATCTTTGGCGATGTTGTCCAACCACTCGTTCATGCTGGCCAGCAACTCGCCGGAACGAACCGGTGTGCCGGTGGGAGGAAACATCAGAGTCACCTGATTGTCGGCGGTGCCGTTGGCTGCCTTCAGGCGGGCTCGCGTCACCATCGACCGGAAGCGGTCGTGAAGATTTCCCGCCATATCGAAATATCCGCGCGTATCGAGAATCGGCACGCTGTTCAGACTTCCGCCGCCGGTATCGACGCGTCCGCTCTGATAGGCGATCTTCAGCGCCGCCGGGTCCGCCACATCGCGGGCCGCGACGATTTCTCCATTCACATCGTGCCCGCCAATCGCTTCATTGAGCTGGAGGAATTGGTCGAAATTGATTTGCTTGGCGTTGAAAGCCGCCAGGCCGTATTGGACGCCGACGTTGTCGAGCGCCCTCCGGGCTGCGCCCGTCTTCGAGTCCTTGCCGTAAACATTGGCCATGTCGTCGAAATAATCGCAGCGCGCGCCGGCCGGATTTGCGGCCGGATCGAAGGCCAGCGTCTTAGGGATCGCCGCATTGCACGCGGCGGCCTTCACTTGATTGTTCGCGAGACTGGTAGCCGCGCCATTCGACATCCACCCGACGCTGCAAGTGTTGAATGTCGCGTATCCGGATACCAGCGCCTTCTGATCGTCATTCCAGGACACCTTGGTGGACTTGAAGGCATGATCCAGCAGCGAACAATCGATCACGCTTTCATAGATGGCGTTGTCGGGGAAGCTGATCTGCGGCATCAATCCATCTAATAATCCCGGGTAATTCTGCGCCATCATATACTGCTGAATCGCGCCGCCCGAGCCGCCCGTGCCGATAGTGTGGACGGGCACGCCAAACTGCTTGATGAAGTGTTCCTTCACCATCATCATGGTTTCCGAAGAGATCACGTCGTCGCAATTGTTGCCAAAAACATTGAGTGACGACACGGCGATCGCGTAGCCTTTTCCGAGAAACTCGTCAGTGAGGGCGCCACCGGGGAGTCCCTGGCGGTAGCCAGCGGCGCAACCGCCGCCGAAGGAATACACCAGGCGTCCGTTCCAGCCGGGCGCCGGATCAGATGGACTGTGGAGCATCGCGATCTCGTAAACCGCGCGGTTGATGGTGCCGCGCTCACGCCGCACGATGTAGTCGACCGTCTTGCCTTCGCTGGTAGTGGTTTTCGCCAGGTCGGCCGGGCGCGCACCCGCGGGATCGAACGCCTTGAAACCAGCCGGGAGGGCGCCGGGCGCCTGACCGCCGCGTCCCCGTCCGCCGGCCGGAGGAGGGTCGGTCGACTTATACACGTATGTCACCACCGTCTTCGCGCTGCAATCTTCGTCGAGCGCCGGGCCGAGGCCCGCCTGCTCCGTCTGGCAAACGAAGGGCTTCTGATGCGGTCCTGAAAAGACCGGGCCCGTGATGGGATAGTTGACCAGTTCGAGCTTTGCGGAGCCCTTGGCCGACTTGATTTCGAGGGCGTTCTTGCCGGTTTTCAGCCCTTCCACATGTCCCACCCGAGTGCCCGCCGATTTCCCGGGCGTGAAGGACTTGCTGATGTCCTGGCCGTTTAGCGTGGCACTGAATTTCTCCGGGACAGTGGTGACTTCGACCAGCGCATCGCCGCCGGTCACCATGTCGGCGCGGCCGGAGAGCACTCGGATTTCGACAGCTCGCGGCGCGGCGGCGGCGTGTGCGAGCAGGATACTGAGCGCGATTGCACAGAACAACGCGCGGTGGAATTGCGTCATGAGAAAGCCTCCATTTGTCCGGACCTACTTAGCATATCAACGCCAATATGGGCGCGGCATTTGTGGGGCAGCTTGGCAAGCTGCGCGACGGTTGTCAACCGTCGCATTCCGTATGCGACGCGAACGGAGCCGGTTACCAACCGGCCGCAGGCTGCCAGCCTGCCCCACAGTTCGTCGAAATAGTGTGCAATCTACACTACCGCCCCCGCCGTCCCCCCGCCGAGGGCGCCTGCCCCTCCAGCGAAATGTGCGGCACACCGACGTCATTCATCAGTTTGTTGAGCGCGGGCAGATCCTCGTCGATGAGTTGCTTTATTTGCGCGTCGACGCTGGTCATCTCCGCACGCAGCCGGGGGATCTCGGCCACCTGCTCACTGGTCGGCGGGAAAGCGTAGCCGTCGATCGCGTTCAGCAGAGTGCCGATCCGTTGCGAGACCGGCGGCGGAACGTATTCTCCACCTGCCCCGCCGCGGCCCGCGGGAGTTTTCTCGATGGCGGACATCTTCTTGTCAAGATCGTCAAGCGCCTTCTGCACGGTGTCGGGCACGCGCGGAGCGCCGGGGCTTCTCCACGATTCGCGCAGAGTTGTGACGGCCGTGCGCAGAGCGGTAAATTGCCGCTCGCTCGCGTCGGCCCCTTTCACCATCTCAAACAACTCGGTAATGGCCTGCCTCCGCTGTGTGCGCTCCTGAGGATTCAGATTCACGCGCAGATCTGATTCGACCAAAACTTTCCGGGTCGATTGTGACGCGCCCAGTGACGCACGAATCGTGTATTCGCCCGGTTCGACGATCACCCCGCGTCCGCCGCCGCCTCGACCTCCGCCTCCACCACCCCCGCCACCAGCTCCACCAGCGGCTGGCTCCGCGCCCGCGCCCGCCGCTGCGCCACCTCCCCGACCACCCCCGCGACCACCGCGGCCCCCTTCAGCCGGCGGCGCGGGCGGATCGGTGCGCAAGTCCCAAGCGACCCGATTCAACCCCGCTTCCGCCGGAACGTTCTGCAACTCGCGAATCAGCTTGCCGTCGTTATCGAGAATTGCGATCCGCAAATCGGCGCGCCGCTCCGGCTTGGCCTTGAGATAGTAATCGATCAGCGCTCCCGGTGGTGGATTAGCGGCGACAAAGAAAGCGTGCCCGATGAAGGTCTTGCTATCCATCAAATGCCACTCCACCGCGGCCCGCGAATCAAAAAGGTACAGATCGGAGGTGAGCACCTTGTCCGTCGCCTGTTCGAGAGCGGTGATATCGTCGAGTATCCAGATCGACCGGCCATGCGTGGCCAGGATCAGATCGTTCTCGCGCGGATGGATCTGAATGTCGAAGACCGGAACTCTCGGCAGATTGTTTTTCAATTCCTGCCATTGCCTGCCCCGATTGAAGGAAACGAACAGCCCGAATTCAGTTCCGGCGAACAACAGGTTCGGATTGCGGAAGTGCTCCGCAAAGGCATGCACGGTCCCGTTGTTGCGGGGCAGACCGCTCGAAATATCGGTCCAGTGCTCGCCGAAATCGGTGGTCAGGAACAGATACGGAGTGAAGTCGTTACCGCGATGCCCGTCAAATGCCACGAACGCGCCGCCCTCGCCGGACCTGGAAGCCACCACGCGCGAGACATACGTCCCCTTGGGAATTCCCGGGACATTCGCCGCGACATTCTTCCACGTCTCCCCGTCATTGCGCGTCACCTGGAGATTGCCATCGTCGGTCCCCGCCCACAACACGCCTGTCCGGACCGGAGATTCGGAAAGCGCCGTGATGCAGGGGAAACTCTGCACGCCGTCGTTGAGCGAAAGGATCTCCCGCCCCGGCATCTTCCCCATGATCGGCATCTTGGTGCGATCGGCGCCGGTGGTCAGATCCGGCCCCAGCCGTTTCCAGCTATCCCCGCGATCGGTGGACTTAAATACGAAGTTACCCCCCACGTACAGGGTTTTATTGTCGAACTGCGAAATCTGGAACGGCGTAGTCCATTGGAACCGGTAACGCGGGATCGTCTCGTCTTCTTCCCGCGGACGAATGCTCTTCGATTGCTGGCTCTTGAGATCCCGTCGCGACAGGCTGCCATCCTGCGATTCCGCGTAGATCGTATCCGGATCTTTGGGATCGATATGCGACCACATGCCGTCGCCGCCGCCCACCTTCATCCATTCTTCGTTGCTGATTCCTCTCCCGACGAAGGAAGCGCTGGGTCCGCACCAACTGTCGTTGTCCTGCAAACCGCCGCAGATGTTGTAGGGTCGCTTGAAATCGAAAGAGACGGTATAGAATTGCCCGATCGCGGCCGTGGGGAAGATCGCCCAGGTCTTCCCGCCATCCCAGGTGGCCAGCGGACCGCCGTCGTTGCCGGCGATCATGTGCGCGGAATTCGCGGGATCGACCCAAATCGCGTGATAGTCCTCGTGATGCGAACCGTACACGCCTCCGCCGGTGCCCAGCGTCACATTGCGAAAGGTCTTGCCCCCATCCTCCGACGCCATCATGCTGGTCCCGCCCAGCCAAATTCTCTGGTCGTTGTTGGGGTCGACGCGAAGCTGGCTGAAATACGATGGGCGCGGATTCGTGTTGCCCATATTCACCCAAGTCGCGCCTTTGTCTTCGCTTCGGAAAACACCCCCTTGCGCATTCTCCACCAGCGCATAAACGATGTTCGAGTTGCGGCGATAAATATCGAGCGCGATGCGGCCCGTATCGCCTCGCGGCAATCCGTTGCTCAACTTGCTCCAGGTCGCGCCCCCGTCGCTCGACTTGTATATCGCGCTTTCCGGCCCCCCGCCGTTGTATCCGGCGACGGTCCGCCGATGCTGGTACGTCGAGGCGTACAGCGTTTCCGGACTCTCCGGGTCCAGGGCGATGTCGTTCGCGCCGGTGTCGTCGTTGACGTACAGAATTTGCGCCCAGATCTTCCCGCCGTCGGTCGTCTTGAAAACTCCGCGTTCGTGATTGGGTCCCCACAGGTGCCCGGGCGCCGCGACATACACGACGTTCGGATTGCGCGGATGAATCACGATCCGACCGATGTGGTGCGTGTCGGCAAGCCCCATATGCTGCCACGTCACTCCCGCGTCGAGAGAACGATACACTCCGTTGCCCCACGACGAACTCTGGCGGTTGTTGGCTTCTCCCGTCCCCACCCATACCACCGACGGGTCCGACAGCGCGACGGCGACCGCGCCGATGGAGGACACCGCTTCGTTGTCGAAAATGGGATGCCAGGTGGTGAAGGCGTTGGTAGTCTTCCACAACCCTCCGCCGGCCAGGCCGACGTACACGATTCTGGGGTCGCGTTCGACCACGGCCACGTCGTCGGTGCGTCCTCCCATAACTGCCGGTCCAATTTCGCGAAACTTGAGGCTTTTGATTACCGCATCGAACGTCTGCGAGCCCGATGGTTGCGCGCACAGTGTGCCGGCCCAACCAATCATCAGGAACACGAGCAGGAAATTCTTTCTGCGCGCAGCCGATGCATGTGAATGGTGGTGAAACCACTTGCGGCGGAACCGGTTATTGGGCCGAAGGTTGTGGATATGACTCATCGGGGACTCTCCTGCTCAGAATACATTGACGGTGCGACGATCGGCGCGTTATCGGGATCAACGAGGAACCCGCGGTTGGCATTCACGAAACGGTTAGAGCGAGTATACCTGAACCTGCCACTCGCTGAACGGCTTACGCCGCGTCGTGCCCGCGGCGTCTCCGCGTCGTGTTCCGCGTGGTCGCGCTCCAAAATGAGGAATGCCGAAACCCGCCCGCGATCACCTCGGCAAACTCACGCAACCGTGGCTCGCGGGATTACGTCGATAACCCAAAGGCGAAGCAGTACGCGGCGATCGCTCGGCTATAAGGGATGCGGGTGTCTCATTTATTTTCGCGGGCTCTGCGAGCCCGACGTGTTATTTTCGCAGGCTCTGCAAGCCTGACGTGTTAAAATTTTACGATAGGAAGGTTGACGCGGACCTCGGAGCAATCGAGCATTTCGAGTGAGCGTCCTGGTTTCAAATAAACCGGGGGTCTAAACAAACAATGAAGGCGCTATCCATAGTCCTGGTTTCTCTTCTGTTCGTGAACCTGCTGCGCGGACAGGAGCCCGGGCTGCACATCACTGTGGTTGCCGGCGAAGGCGTCACCCACAATGTCACTCAGATCGAAAAAAAAGGCCGTTACGATCCCGTCATTCAGGTTGAGGATGAGAACGGCAAGCCGATCCAGGGCGCCTCGGTGGTGTTTGCTCTGCCCGCCCAGGGACCCGGCGGCACCTTTGAAAATAGTAGCCCGACGCTCATCGTCTCGACCGACGCCCATGGCCGCGCTATCGCCCGTGGCATCCGCTTGAACAAGCTGACCGGACCGTTCAGCATCCGTGTCACGACGTCTTTCCAGGGCCGCAGCGCGAATGCAACCATTTCGCAGACCACTATTTCGGCCGTCATCCGCGCCAACGGCCCGTTCGGCGTTTCCAAAAAGTCATGGGTGATTACAGGCCTCACCTTGCTTGCGATCGGAGGCGCGGTGTTTGCTTTCAAGGACCTCAGATCAAACTCCAACTCGAACACGATTACGGCCACTCCGGGTACGCCAGTCGTGGGAGGACCGCAGTGAGATTGGGTCCCATCGCAGTGATGCTCGCAACGGCGGCGGCAACATTATCGGCGCAGATCGCCGCTCCGCTGCTGGGATGGTTGCCGGAGGGCGCCCAAATCCGGCGGATGAACGGCCTTCCCGGCGCGGCGACCCTGGGCGCCCCGGTGAACGTCGGACACTTGCTGGCGCATATCGCCGTCTCGCCGAGTCAGAACGATGTTCTCGCGAGCGACGCCGGGACCGGTGAAGTACTGCTTATCATTCCTGAAAACGGCACCGGCGTTTCCGCCACGACGCTCAACACGCCGGTCAGTCCCGATCAGATCGTGGCCAGTCCGCGCGGCTCGTCGGCGATTCTCTGGTTTTCCGGTGCTGCGCAGCTCGAAATCCTCTCCGGATTACCGGGGACGCCCACCATCCGCCAGATCGATGCATCTTTTCTGGGCGCGAGTGTTAACACCGGTCTTAACCCAAACCAGCCGGCGATCGCGGTAAGCGACGATGGCGAATGGATCGCGGCGGCTTCATCCGCCGGCGTCTACCAGTGGGGGCCGGATGGCGTGCCGCGTCAACTTTATGGCGGAAGCGATGCCGCCGCGCTTGCGTTCTTCACGGGCAGTTCGCAGCTCGCTATTGCAACCTCAACTCAGCTTCTTTCGATCGTTGGATCTACCCCGGGCAACGAATCTGCGACGTCGGTCCTCTATCAGGGCTCCTTTTCTCCGGCCGGCCTGGCGGCCTCTTTTGACAATCAGGCGATCGTCCTCGCCGACCGAAACGGAAAGATTTATTCCATCGACGCCGCGACGAATACGCCGTCGATCGCGAATTGCCAGTGCAGTCCGAGCGGTGTCTTCGGTCTCGGCGGTTCAAGCTTCCGGCTGACCAGTTCGAGTATCGGGCCAGTCAAGCTCTTCGACGCGGGCGCGGGCGCGATTCTTGCCGTCCCCCGCCACCAACTCCAGCCGACGCGGGTGGTCCGCGCCGTCCACGTCACGGCCCCATTACCCACCCTCACCATCAGCTTGAGCCCTACGCCAACCGGCTTTCTCCAGCAGCCCGCCATGACCATCACCGCGTCCTCCGCTTACGCGAGCGAGATCGACGGAACCGTCACGCTGAGCGTTACTCCCATCACCACGAATGCCTTCAACAGCGCCAACGGCGGGGTCTACAGCGTTACTAACTCCGCCGGGACTACCTCCACCTACACCTACACCATCGGAATCGATCAGACCATTGAATTTTCCACCGGCGGCACCTCCGTGAACTTCACAATTCCCGCCGGCTCCACCAAGGCCAATTTCTCCGGCGCATCGAGCGTCGCCTTCAGCACCGGCACCATCGCGGGGATCATTACGCTGACCGCGAACGTGACCGCGCCCACGCCCATTTCTTCCGTGGCGACGCAAACCGTAACCAACAAACCGACCGTCCCCTCCATCTCCAGCGTGAAACTTTCGCAAACTCCCGGCGGAGTCACCGTCGTCGTGACCGGCTATTCCTCCACCGACGACATGATCAGCGCCGTATATACGTTCACGCTGTCGAGCAACGCCACCATCACGGCGAACTATGTTTCCGTGCCGGTCAGTTTTTATTTCGAGCCGTATTATGGGACCACCGCCTCCGACGCGACTGGAAGCGAGTTCACTCTCACGGTCCCGTTTACGGTGACCGGCAACCCCAACGACCTGGTCGGCGTGACCGTCACGATGATCAACTCCGTCGCCGCGTCGAACCCCGTCAGCTCGCAGTAGTGGATCGTTTCGGCCCTGACGATGGTCAGGATGGCCCAGGCAAGTCGTTACCCTGTCCGGGCAGAGCCTCCTTTGCAGGTAGTTGCGTATCCAACATACTCGGCCCTAAATATGCTCAGATACTGCTATGGGTCGACCCTCGCTGGCTCTTGCCTTTGTGCTCGGAGCCTCGTTAACCAGCGTCCCGATCCATGCTCAGGACCCGGTTCCACCTTTCACTCCAATGGTCCCCAAGCCGGTGCAGGCTCCCGTTGCCGCCGCCGGCGACCCTTGGTTTGCGCCAATCGCAATCGGCGGGCCGCAGAATTTTCACGAAAGGTTGATGTCCTACGCCATCGTGACCGTCGGTCCACGGACCTTGTTCGCGCCGTTTGTCGCGGCCGGTATAGTGATGGCGAATCCACCTCCCCGATACCCGCGCGCATGGCGGGAGGGCGTGGATGCGTACAGCCGGAATTACGGCAACGCCCTGGCGCCCCGGGTTTCAAAGGATACCGCCAGGTTCCTGACCGCCGCTCTCTTGCATGAAGATTTCCGTTACCGGCCATCCACCAGCAGCAACCCGGTGGTCCGGAGCCTACATGCGTTGGCGTTTTCTTTTGTCGACAGATCGGATTCCGGGCACAACCGGATCGCGGTCGCGAATTTCGTGGGCGCGGGAGCCAGTGGATTCGTTGGCAATCTGTATTTGCCCGCGGGGTTCAACAACCTGGGCCATGCCGAAACTCGCACAGCATTCGCTTTTGGCGGCTACGCGGCGCAGAATCTGCTTCGCGAGTTCATACCCGACCTGCTGAACGTGACACACCGGCTGCACGCACCGTTCCCCCGCATCCCGGTGCCGGAATGGTGGACTAAGCTGCCCGATCGTTAGAAGAAAAAGGGGACTGCCCACTCGGTCCCCACTCTCAACACGTCTCGCCGCTGCCAGGGGATCAACGGGCGCGCCCCAGGGAACGCAATTGTTCAGCCGCATCGAACCAATCTTGTTGCGCTGATCCGTCGCGACACCCTCTGTCCAGCCAGAGTTGATGAGCCAGCGCCGCAATGTCATCATGTCCGAAGGCAGCGATGCCATGCCCTATCGTCGCGTCCGGAGTCTGCTGATGGGCGGCTGGGGAATGCTCGAAAGTCTGCCTGGAATGCTCGTGTCCGGTCAAGTGCTCCTGTTTGCCATGCTGCTCCGCGACGCGATGGGCGTGCGCAGGGCCGTCCTGCAATTCGGCGCCTCGTTGGTGGTTCTCATAATGTGATCCGTCGTTGTAGCGGGTGGACATATCTAAAGAGTCTCCATCTGCCCCGATTTGGGTTGGGCTTGCTTGGCGAGTTTGTAAGCCAGATTGGAATACTCCAAGGCCCGCTCTGCGTGCCATCGCCCCGCTGCGTTATCGCCTTTTTCATTGTGTTCGGCAGCGGTACGATGCGAGCGCGCCGCGAGTTCGTGTTGTTCGGCGGCTATCCGGTGTGTTTGGTGCACGGTGTTCTCCTCCTCATGAAAGCGTAGTCCGCGATGGCAGAGGTGCACGAAACGGGCCAAACATTCCGAAACCGGACATGTGACCGGCCGTGACCGGACCTGTGTTTGCGTTGAAAATATTTCCGGGAGTCGTCGGGAGCAGCGCAGATTCTGATAGATGCACCGCCGGATGACCGGGCGCGGTCGCGTGACCAAATACCGCCGCTCCGTTGCGAAAACCTAGCGCCCCGTGCTGCATTTGGGGATTTGGCGGCCAGCATTCGGGCGTATTTCTGTCCGCGGGAGGTTTGGGCCTTCTCATGCACTCTAAGGTGATTGACCGATGCGGGATCAACCGCTGTCGTAATCGAATGTCGGACTGAAAGGGAGAAATATGAAAATGTTCAAACCGTGCATCTCATTGCTGGCCGTGCTCGCCGTCGGGACTCTGGTGGGATGCTCGTCGATGTCCTCAAAGTCAGCCGACATTTCTGACAGCCTCCGCGCATCGTTGGATCACGCCGGCCTCAAGGGCGTTTCGGCCAGTCAGGATCGCGACAAGGGCGTCGTGACCCTGGGCGGACACGTGGCGGCCGACAGTGAGAAGGCACAAGCCGAAACCATCGCAAAATCCATAGCGGGGAGCCAGGTGGTATCGAACCAGATTGCAGTAATTCCGCCCGGCGCCGAGCGTGAAACCAAGAACGTGAACACGGACCTGGACAAAGGTATCGAGAGCAACCTGGACGCGGCTCTCATCACCGACCATCTTCACGAGAGCGTAAAATACGCCGTCAAGAACCAGGTGGTCACGCTCACTGGTGAGGTCAACTCCGAGCTGCGGCGCGCGCGCGCACAGGCCGTCGCAACTTCCGTTCCGAACGTCCAGCAGGTCGTCAACGAGCTGCAGGTCAAGGCGCAAAAAGCGACCTCCTCCAACTGAGACTGCTTCGGCCGCGTAACGGCGCGGCCTGATGGCGGGTGGAGTTTAACTCGAATTTGAGTCAATTTAAGTCAAGTCAAGGATGGGTGAAAGGAAACTATGCTTTGGACAATAATCGTTGTGTTGTTTGTTCTCTGGCTTCTCGGATTCAGCCTTAGCATCGGCGGGGGACTGATCCACTTGCTCCTGGTCGCGGCGTTGGTCGTGTTGGTCTTCAACCTGGTGAGCGGCCGTCGCGGGGTGGTTTGAAATCCCGGTGCGGCAGAATCGGGACAGCGCCATTAGCCAGCGCTGTCCCCTCAATACAGTTGGCCTAAAACATTCTTCAATATCTGCCGATAAGCGGTCATGGAACGGCGCCTTGATGAACGTTACCAGACCAACCTCGACGTAACTGTGACCGATATCGCGGCTCCGGAGCGGGTCGCTTCAGGTCAGATCGTCGACATCTCCCAATCGGGCATCTGTGTCAATCTTTTGTCGCGCTTCGCGCTGGGCGCCGTCGTTAAAGCCCAGCTCGCAGACTGCGTACTGTTCGGTCACGTGATGGACTGCAACCAAATTGACAGTACCCACCCCCAATCGTTTCGTACAGGTATCGAGGTGGTGCGGGTGCTGATCGGCGAATCCGATCTCGCCCGGCTTGTGAACGCAGTTCTAGCCGAGAAGATGCCGGACACACCAGGGATCAGGGCCGTCTCAACCACCTAGAGATCCAATCCTGAATCGTGCGGCACGCTCCTACCTCTCAAAACCAGGATCTCACCGATCCGCGTGGGTACAGGATCATATGATGTCAATATCCCCGGAGTCGGTCTCGACTGCCACCACCGACCCGCCACCCCGAATCACCCCTCCCACTTCACGGCCCGACGACGTCGCCTGGTTCATGGACGGAGTCGATATCCGTCCACAATCCGTACGCGCTCTGATGGTGTATCCTCCATTCGTCGCGAGCTTCACGCTGATGCTGCCTGAATCGCTACACGCGTAAACCGGACGCACCACTGTCTGCGAAAGCCGAATGTTGCCCGAATCGGTGTGCGCGTCAATGCCTCCGCCGATCTGAAGCGCCTCGATTTCACCCGAATCCGTCCGAGTATCGATGGAGCCTTCGACATCGCGGATATGAATGGCGCCCGAATCCGACGACGCGCTGACTTCCGAATCGATGTTCGTAATCTGGATCTCGCCTGAATCGCTCTCGCAGTCTACCGGTCCTTTAATCCCTTCCACGCGAAGGTCCGCCGAATCGCCCAGAGCACGGACTCTGGTTTCTGCCGGCGTGGTAATATCCACCAGAAGATCCACGCGGCGGAGCAGCCATCGGTCGGCGACGTCCCCCACCTGGATCGTGTTTCCGATCTGCTGGACGGGCGGGTTCGACGCAAGGTGCTGAACCTGATCCTCCGGGTGGCGCCAGCTAAAGATGGACGCGTGCGCCCGGACTACCCCTCGAATCATGACCGCGCCATCCTCGCCGCACCGAATTCGAACCACGCCCGCTCTAGCGCTCACGTCAATCGTGACGGGGCCGCTCACGCTTAGCCTCCGCTCGAATTGCGCTTCGGCTCGCTCTCTTCCATAACCAACCGTTGGGTTCATACGAATCGAGGATACCGCCGGCGAGGGATGGCGGGCCTGCGAAAATCGGCGAACGGTGGGGATTTGGGGGATGAACGGCGTAGCTCCTTCTTGCGTGCCTGGCCGCGCGAAGAGACTAGGAGCATGTTGAAGAAGGGGACAGACCACTCTGTCCGGATTCGCAATACGTTGATTCCCGGAAACGGTCGAGTAGTGGACAGAGCGGTCCCCTTTTTTCAATATACCGATTACGGCTGCGTCGACGGCGGAACGATACCTTTGAGACGCATGTACACCGAGAGATAGCCATACTCTTCGTTGCCGTGACCGATGATCAACCCCCACAGCGTCGCGAACTTGGAGCTCGTGGCGCCGCCGCGTCCGGACGGCACCATCTTGCCCGCGTCGTCATCGGAAAGAGCGTTGAACACGCCGTCGCACACATCGAACGACGCCTTCAACGCCGCCACTAAGTCCGCCTTCGCCGTCATCTTGGCGGCGCTGGCCGGCGCCGTCGACCCTGCAACCCGGGCGCACGTCCCTCCCTGCACATCGGCAATGTGCGCGATCAGCGCGCCGAAGGTCCGGATGTCGGGCGACGCCTGGAAGCCGTATTGATCTTCCGGCATCCTGTCCGCTGCCTTGGTGAGATTGGCCTTGATCCCGTTGTACGAGCGCTTGAGTACGGTCGCCTCGGTGGCCGGAGGCGGCGGGGTGGTGGGCGCAGCCGGCGGCTGCGCGTATAGCGCGGAACCGGCGGCGAACAGAACTACAATGGTCAACGGTCTTATCAGTATGGATACGTTCACGGTTTTCTCCCTCAATTGAACGTATTGTATCGCGACTGGCTATTTCTCGCCCGGCTCGCTCGAAAAAGGGGACCACTCTAACAGTCGACAGATCAGGGCTCCTTTTTCAACAGCTCCTAACGCGCCGAACGCACGGGTGCTTTCCTCAAGCGAGCTACGATCAATAAAGCCAGTGCAATGCCGGCCATATACACGGTTGCCGGTTCGGGAACTCCCGAGGAGGACGTGGTCGTCCCATCGAATTCCAGATTATCAATCGCGAAGCCGCCGGTGAAAGCACCTACTGCGGGATAACCGAATGTCACGGATGTAAACCCGGCCGAATCCTGAAACCCAACGAAAAACTCTTCAGTAGCATCAGTGGGCCCGGGGTAGCCGAGCGAGCCATTCGAATCGGATACCGTCAAAGTCGCACCCGCGTTCATCGCCGCGTCAAAGCCAATCTGTACTATCGGTGTACTGAAACTGAGAGTGACAAACGGGCACGGGCAGCTGCTAGGGGCGAAGTTCTCTGCGTCGGTCGGCGATCCAAAATACGGTGAGTAATTTCCAGTCGCGTACAGCATGCCTCCAGTCACCGTTACCCCCTGCCCGGCATATTGGTTGGTGATCTGACCGGACGCGCCCTCGAAGGTGATCAACGTGGCGGTGCCCGGGAAAGCTCCGGCGCCGATACTTACTACGCCGCCTGCGGCCGATGCGGCTAACACAGCCGCGTAAATTGTGATGCTCAGCAAAATGCGCATAATTCAATCCTCCGAGCGGCGCTCCGCCGCCCCTGTCTGAAGTCTCATTTCTGCGGGGATTCTCTGCCTATTTCCCCGCCTGCAGTGAGGTGCGCAAATCACTACGCAATTATGTAGTGCTTTACAATCTTTTACATATCGGCCGAAGCGAAAACGGCCCTCCCATCTGCCTTGACGTCTAAGTTGATGTCACCTGCCGAAGCGCGCGTGCACGTCTTGGACGGCGCCGGACTCGTCGATCGTCGCGCTCGCCTCAAACCCAGGATGCTGCGGCGTTCCGAATCGCAAATCGATCAATTCCACCAGGGTTCCCGTGGCCGTGCGCGTCACTTTCCAGAACGGTAACTGGTCGAATTCCGCAAACACCTGAAAAGGATGGGTGGCGCGCGCGGCGTCGATTGCCGGATTGGGCATTGCATCGTGGTCGGTGCGCCCGGCCGTGGGGTCGAAGGGCTCGCCCAGATCGACCGGGACGATGGTCGCGAAATGATCGCTTTTTCCCGTGTTTTGACCGTCGTTTCCCGTGCTTTTGCCGTCCTTTTCACCGTTCGCGCTTTCCCGCGCATTTTCCGCACTATCCGGGCTTACGCCCTCCGCAACCCCCTTCCATAGCAATGGGTTAGCGCCGCGCGGCAGGGCCGTCAGCCGACGGGCGATGACGCCGTTGAAGGTATGCGCGCCCATCACCGCCAGCGCGCGCTCATGCGCGGTATAGCGGACGCATTCGTAAGAAAACAAAGCGATCAGCGCGAACCACGCCCACCCGCGATGCGGGCCCGATCTCACATTCCGCGACGCAATCTCCGAACCGACCATTCGCGCCAAGGCAGGCGCCGCCAGCGCCAGAAACAGAATCGCGAGGATCCAGGGATCGACAATATCGGTGATATCCAATCGCAGCCAGCGCGCCGAGAACGGCAGCAGCAGCCGGATGCCGTAGATATTGGTCGAATCGAGCGCGAGGTGACTGAGCACGCCGAGCAGCGAGCCGGCATACGCCCAGAGCGTAATTCGCTGGCGCGCGAAGAGCAGGAAGAGCAACGGAGGAATCAGCGCCATCAGCGGCGCGAAGACCAGCGCATGCGGGTAGCTGCGATGCCATTGGAGATAAGCGACCGGGCCGCCGAAGAACGCAACGGCGTCGATGTCCGGCAGATTCGCCGCGATCATCATCATGGGCGCGGCGCGCGCGACCTTGCGGTCGATCCCGCTACGCGACAGCATCAGGCCGGTCAAGGTGTGGGTGACGTTATCCACTGTTTCATCCGCCGCTCCCTTACGGTCGCGGTTCCGTACCTTCATCCTCCGCTCCCTTACGGTCGCGGTTCCGTACCTTCATCCGCCGCTCCCTTATGGTCGCGGTTCCGTACCTTTATCCTCCGCCCCCTTACGGTCGCGGTTCCGTACCTTCATCCTCCGCTCCCTTACGGTCGCGGTTCCGTAACTTCATCCTCCGCCGCTCCCTTATGGTCGCGGTTCCGTAATCCCTGAGTCCGCTATTCATAACCGGGCGGCATGAGCAGCGTGATGGCCGCCGGGACAATATCGATGGAGGCCGGCAATCGTCCCGCGTATTCACCGTCGACCTGAAGGTGAACGTCGCCGGCCAACTCCACACGGCCGCCGTGGAGAGTGTGCACGCCCGCCATGTTTTGGACCCGCTTCATCGAAACGCCCAGCATATACCAGAGGTAGCGTAGAGGATTGGAACCTTCAAACAGGACGATCTCGAAATCGTCGTGAGCGAGGGAGGCGCCGCTGGCGATCTCCAGATCGCCTCCATAGTTGCGCACTCGGCTTATCAGCGCGAATCCACACTGATAAGCGTGGCCGGCATTCGGACTCCCAACGACACGTGCTTCAAACTGGCCCACGGGCTGCGTCGCGTGCCCGAAGCCGGTGAGCCAGTAGGCCAGCTTCCCCGCCCTGACTTTGAAGGCCGGGCTCATATCGAAAACGATTCTTGCGTCGAGGCCCGCGCCCCCCATCGCGAGGAAATGCCTTTCGCCGTTTTGCGCGTCGCCTTGCGCGTCACGTTGGGGCAACCCGTTTCGAGAAATCCCGCCGGCCGAAGCGAGCGAGACGCGGCCCACGGAAACACGGCGCGCCGCACATTGCGACAGCCGCACGATCGCCCGATCCAGACGAGATCCTAGCCCCAGCTCCATGGCCAGCACGTTGGCGGTGCCGCCGGGCAGAATTCCGAGAGCGGCGTTGGAATGAATCATTCCGTTTACGGCTTCGTTGATGGTCCCGTCGCCGCCCAACACCAGGACCAGGTCGGCTCCTGCCGCCACGGCTTCGCGGGCGATTCGGGTGGCGTCGCCGGGGCCGCTGGTCGCGGCCAGTTTTAAGATGCCGGCACCCACAATGTTCGCGCGGGTGAGCGCTTCAGTGGTACGTTGTAAAATGCGTTGGGGGTCGCGCCTCAGTCTGCCGGCTGCGGGGTTGTAGATCAGGACCGGCTGCTGATACGGTGTGATTTATCGAGTATAGCGTACCGCTCCTTCTAAGAATTACTTGAGGAAGAAATTTGTAACCGCTCCCTTTGGTCGCGGCTCGTAAGACGGTCGCGGTTCAGAAGAAAGTCCGCGGCTGGGTAGGGCGCTTGTAAGAATTACTTGAGGAAGAAATTTGTAACCGCTCCCTTTGGTCGCGGCTCGGAAGAACGTCGCGGCTCGGAAGA